>Ga0209700_104584_pt1 | contig 24636 bp, 19 predicted proteins | sample SiratroredBW_FD_187528 | JGI IMG/M metagenome (GOLD analysis project Ga0209700, IMG submission 187528) | Root nodule microbial communities of legume samples collected from California, USA - Siratro red BW (SPAdes) (version 2) | ecosystem: Host-associated > Plants > Roots > Nodule | place: USA...
CCATCTCTTACACCTCCACAAGCAACATTTGCTTCTTCAATACCATTCAGCAACAAGCTGAAAGAGAGAGAGAGAGAGAGTTGTGAGTGTTGTTGATTTTGAGTGTTTTGTAAACACTGAGTGTATTACCTTTTTTCAGTAAAATATCTGCAGCAGTCCGGAGACGTAGGCATTATTGGCCGAACTCCGTTATCAATTTGTGTGTGTGCAAATTCTAGTAATTTTACTTCCATAAATCAGAGTGGGTGAGAAATTTAGCGTAATTTTTTCCCAACACGTAAAAGCAATTCTTTCAACTGTGACAGTGTCTCAATGAAAATTTTGTGGTTCAAAATGTTTCAACGTAAAATTTGTGGATCAAAATAATTTGGATACGCATTTCAATTATATTTAATTGTTTACAACTAATTTCATCTATTAATTCTTAGTTTAAAAGAAATTAATTCGAAGTTTATAACGTTCAATTACATGAGAAACACTATTTAGGGTAAGGAGATTATTTACAAATAAATATAAAAAATAATCTTCAAAATTCTTTTGATAATTAATTAAAAAAATAAAATAGTCTTTTTTTCCTCCTCAGTTCGGAACCTAGAAATTTGATTATTGATAAGATTCGACGTGAAACTAGTATAAATTTAATAAACATAATTAAAACAGATTTTGATATCATGTTTAAAATTTGAATTAATCTTATAAATCTAATAAAAAGTAAGGTATATATTCATTTATACATTATAATTTAATCTTGTGTAATAGTGGAAGATGAATAAATGGAATATGAATGTTGAAATTTTTTTGAAAGGACATAAAAAGCTACACATGCTCACATTAACATGTGAATTCAATGTAATATACTTAAATATTATTAAATTAAATATTATCAATTTAAAATATAACTAATACACTCAAAAACATTTATTTATTATATTTTTATACAAAAATAAACATTTATTTAAAATGTTAAATATGAAAATTATTCATTTTACAAGTTAAAATAGTAGTTTATCTTAAATTTTGACAATTCAAATGAAGAATCGTTCAATTGTTCTAATAAATCCTGAATATTTATTTCAATTTACAACATAACAAGACCAATACAAAAAACAACAGAAAGTTAACGAGACTAATGAAAACATACAAACTCCACAGGAAACTTTTAAAATATGAAACAATTGCATTCTAAAAGATTATCTTTATAGTAATTTTTTTTTTTTTAAATATACATGTTCTCAAACAACAAAAAATTACAATAATGTGAATACTAACTTTCAAGAGTCAGCTTACGGGTTGTGGAAGAAACAAAATTGGCATTTGAAGTGAATTCTATAACATTATGTAGTCTCAAACATTTTTAACTAGTTCTTTCATTTATATTTTAAATAAAAATAATAAAATAACACATTTAATATTTTATGTTTTAGACACTACATAACTTGTAATTTACAAAATTTTCTTCCTAAAACTTGACTTCTATAAATTCGGTAAGTCAGATAAATAGGTAGAAGCTTCCAACACTATAAGCAGAGGTAAATAGAACAACAGAAATTAATTTTCCAATGAATTTGAAATAATTTTACACAAACACAGCTGTCAAAGTGAACTTCTCGCCCAAAATTGATATTCATACTAACTAGTAACTACCAAAACACGCAAAACAAATTTTTATCTAACAATTGACCCCTTTTCGCTCAATAATTGACACTAGCAGGCCAAAATTTGTAGTAATACATGTACGTGCAACATATGATTTTGAGTATGTACGTGCAACATACTCAAACACAATTTTATCTATCAATGTTGCCATTAATTCCCCAGATCCACAGCACCATTTCCAAAACAATCTACATGATGCTGAATACGTGAAATTTGTTCTCTTTAATACCATAATGCCGTAGATCCAACCGCATGAACCTTTCATTTCATGCTTCTCCTTTGTGACGGTTCCATGTCACCAAAATTCATTTACCTCAACAATTTCAGAACGAATTCAAGGAGTAAATGCAAACCTATACTCTCCGAATTTTCTTATTCTGCTTGTCTTGTGCCCGATATTTGTCACGTCTTTCCTCTCTCCGGCGCTTCCTCAACAACTGCTCATCTTTTGCTCTCTCTGCTTCAAGCTCTTTCCTTTTCTTCTCTTCCTTAAGCTTTCGCTTTTTCATCTGCAAGGGGTTCAGAAAATAGAGTATGTCAAAAGACATGCAACAGCAGCGCTTTAAAAAAATTGTGTTACATCATAGCAACGTCACTTAATATGAATGGTATTGCTAAAGAACTCTTGAATAAAAAGACTCTAGATACCATGAAACGACAACCTAGTCAACCGGAAATCAATTTCTCAACAAGTCAGTAAAAAGTTAGTAATTAAGACCATTAACCATTGATATCTTAAGGCAAGAAAAGGAAAAGTGAAAAAACATCAAGAGTCATAATGAGTTTCCAAAATTACAGATTAATATTTATTAAAGCACTAATATTCGATGAGTTAGGAATATAACCCAGTATTTCCATAGGACGGTAGCCATTAATTAAGCTACAAAATCATTGCCTAGAACAGGCTTTCTTTGAATTAAACAGCAAATCTACTGTGTTTGAAGTTGATTCATCCTCAATTTTAAAGACTTCGCATCCAATAAAATGGAACAAAAATACTTTTTAGCAATGGAGTATAGTCCCAAGCCAGTTGCACAGTCTGCTTGGAAATCTTGAATAGAAAATTCAAATAAAGTTGAGCAAACAATCAGCTGACATACTTACCTTCTCACTATTTATTAACTGGAGATGTTGAACAAGAGCATGAACTTTGCGCTCTCGAGGTTCCATAACAACACCCCTTCCCCTTCTCTCTTCAAGTAAGGGCTTCTTTCGCTTGGGTATATCCTTGGGTTTTGATGCAAAGGGAAGACTTGCTTGAAGAGACTTGGGAATCACCAATGGATTGAACTTTCTAGGTTTTCTTTCAATTTTCTGGCAGAAGATGAGAATGAAAATAAGTATACAAACTACAAACCATAAGGAAGAAGAAACGTCTCAATGCACAGTAAGAAGGGAAAGCGTCCATTAGTATCAAACTAGAACACGTACCTTGTAAAGTGAATCTTTATTTACAGGAACAGGAAGATTGTGTTCTCTTCTCAATTCTGCAACAGTCCTCATTCCTTTCCAGGTCTTTTCACGAGGCTGCAACGCAGTTGTCAATGGATTATAAAACTGGGGAACTTCAACTTGAGTCCATGCACGCAGGAAAACAATGTCACTCATCAGGATTTTATCTTCAAAAGTGCACCTAGCAATTCCTTCTTTGGTTTGCCCACCCTTCTTTTTTGCTTGATTACCTATTTCTTCTTTTGCTGCCTGCCAGATTAATAAATAACTTAGGACAAAAGAGATGTAAGTTATACGTATCCAACTGCAGTAACTACCAAAACAAACCATCAGTATAATGTACGTCACTAACTCCACGTTACAATTCACGGACCTTCTTCACCTGCCCCCTAATCCCACTGACTGTTCGAATAGCTGCACCTTCAAACCGAGCTACTTCAAGATCTGAAGTAAACATATCCTTGATAAGTGCTGTCTTCTTGAATATCTTGCATGGATAACCAACCAATTTGATTTTCTTCACTATCCTTGCTGCATGATTAAACTCAAGCACAACTGCAGTGGCAGTAATCCTAAATGTTGCCTGATAAACAGAATACATCCTCTCAGGCACTCAGCAAAAGAATAACACGAAAAAAAAAGGAATAAACTACAAAAGTAAAGATCCCACGATTTGACAAGACTTAAAGAAGGATTATTTAACAGAAATTAATGTAGCACCAGACCTGATTGTTTGATAAATTCTGAACGGCTACAACCCCAGTGTTGGGAGGAGCAAGAGGGCCCCAAAACATAGCAAGGCAATGCATGTGTTCCGGAGTGTACTTAAGCATACGATGTCTTCCATTGCTATCCTCAATGGCATAAACTGGGGTTGTCTGGTAACGCCTCCATCCAACAGAAACAATAATTGGATCTCTAGTCTTCAAAACTTTCTTGTGCCACCTGTGCCGCTTTAACCTTGTCTGGAAACAAATAGAAAAACGAATCTCGAAAGTTCAAATTTCAATCAACTTTTAAAATTGAACTCAAGGCTGCTATTTAAATGTTTTAGAAGCCAAACTTTCATTTTCTACAGAAACAGCATTTTGCATTCCTTTCCTTGCATATAGGAGGTCCATGTTACCATCCTAGTAACAGCTATAAATAGTAACTATTCCAAATCTAAATAATACACAATACATTCATTTTGATACTCTACGAAGTTTTTTTATGGTCACATGCCCCTTGTCCTTGGATTATTGCATCAAACAATCTAGACAAATAGAAATCCCAACCAATTTAATTTTTTTAAAGAAAATATTAGCTTTATTGACCTTAAATGTTAATAACACTTGTGAACTTAAACATTATTAGGAATTATGCTTTAAAAAATTTCACTGACCTGCATATATCCAACATTTTCCTCCCCTATACCAACCCCTCCAACCAATATTGGATGGTAGGGATCGAAGTATTCAACCATCTCACAAGGAACATCATCAATCTCCAACCTTAGGTACGTCCCTGTTCGGAAGCCTTCTATCTCCAATCGGGTATCTTCATCAAGATCATTGAGTTCAGCTATATTCCTTTGTTTCTGGAGTTCAATCTCCTCCTTCAACTGGCAAAAACCAACAGTTATTAGCCATAATAGAATGTGGTAGTTGACATCTAATGTTTGCAATTTACCTTGCCAAAATAGCTACTTTCATTAGCTTGACCACGATGGAACTTGCGTTCACTTTCATTACCAGTGTCTTCCTCTGGTGATCCAGGGTCTTCAAATGTAAATAACGGAATTAAGGTAACAAAATATAGAACCATATTGCACCCAACAATTTGCTTTTAATTCAATGAGTCAGCATTACACACAAAAAGTGGTATCTTGGACCAATGAGTCAGTGTCTTCGCATTTCACATCATTATCATATCAATGGCCGAGACATTAGATCAATATCATTACCCAAAAGTTCAGGGCAAAGGGCCTTGATGAAGTTCTCTATGTAGACCATTCATCACTGATTTGGGTTGGACCCTTTAATCATGTGAAAGACATCAAGTTTTGGCAAGGATGGAAGTGGTCCGTAACCCAAAGAGGCTCCACCATTAGGACAATTGCAAGACAGCATTATTAAAGTATGGCATAAATTGGCAATCTATTTTCTAGTCCTATGAATGTTTTTATTTCGTGACTGTGCACGTTGGAGGAAGGGTTGTTCACCTTCGAACAAGACAAAAACTATGTATGGTATTTGAAGACATGATTCTACCAAACTCAGAAATCAAACCTTAAAGCAATAAATGAACTTTCTTTCAGATGAGGGTGTGGATTATTAGAAGTAACTGTTCATGTTCCATAAGTATATGGAGAGAGAAAAAAAAGGATATTGAGAATCAAATTTTGCACGGAGAGCAAGTTTCTTAAGCCTCCGCTCCTCAGCTTCCATATCATCTCCCTTGAGTGTTGTTGCTGCAAGAGCATCATCTGTCCGATAACTCACATGTTTTTCTCCTGTTTCCAAATCTTCAAAGTCACCATAGTCATCATCATTTTCCCCTTCAGTATTAGCTGTTTGTAATGCATTTCTGAGTGCAGCCTTTGCCAAATCGCCAGACACAAAGCGGTTGCGAATCTCCTCATCCCATCTCCGATGCACAAATTGTGTACACTTGGAACAATCCTCAGTGTTGACCATTCCATCATCATCCAATCCATCTCTCATGTTTTGCTATAGATTTTAAAGACAAAAAGCACAAACACAATTGCTTAGTGCATCTAGCAAACAAGAACATACTTTGAGGGCTAACAAAGTAACAAATTTAAATAAGGGTTTTTAAGAAATACCAACATGTACATTTCAAATGTGGTGTTTGTTATTGTCATCAAAGGAAACAAACATTGCTAGGCAGGCAATAATTACATGAGCAATTTGGTACATGTCCTGACAAGGTAGTAATAAACTAACCTTTTTCACTTCTTCTATGGGCTTAAAAAAGTCATCATCACTTTCCTCATCTCCACTAGTATCATTCTCTGTGTTTGTAGTGATTGAATTATTAGTAGATTCCCCATACACAAGTTGCATCAAGCTAGGAGCTTTACGTGAGAGAGTTCTTTCCGCCAAAGACTCTTTCCACTTGGAAATATTACCCATGCTATCTTCTATGAGAAAATCAAGAAAGAGAAGTCAGAAAAGATATAAAACTGAAAATGATACAACACATTGATACAGCCAGACACGAACAGAAAAGATATAAATCTTAACAATAATATGAGGAAAACTGCACCATTTGTGTCATCGTTATCATTATCATCTTCCTCCTCTTCTTCTGAAGATTCTGAATCAGAAGATGCAAGATCATCACTGGCAGCACCATCCTCGTCTCCTTCCGAATCCTATCAACAAAATCAGTTTGAAATTGAGTGTCGCAGTAGAGCATTGTCATGCAAACTGACATAAATATCACATGAAACAAAAGGAAAAATAATTCTATTCAAACAGCAGTCAATAATTCGATGAGTTTTAGCTTGGTCGACATTCAATATAATATAAGCTTGACCTCATAAACAAGATATGTGGGAATTAAAAAAAAAAGGAAAGGGAATGACGGTAAAACATTTTATGATATTTCCCTTATGTGAGGCATGAGTTGTGTGACCAAAAAACAAACAAAATTGCTTAAAACTTACCATCAGATCACTTTGATCAATATCATTTCCAAATATCGCTCTCCGCCTTCGTCTTCCATCATGAAACTCAATATGTTCTTGTATTTGGTCTCCATTCAAAGAATTACTATTTGGTGAATCTTCATCATCAGAACCAGAGGCTTCACTCTCTTTGATGGTGTCCTCTTCATCCTGATCAGATGATTCTGAACCATCCAAATCCTTTGTGTTAACAGCCTCAGTCTGTTCTACATCATTGTTTGTGCCATGTGCATCAGCTAGAGCTTCTGACGACAGTTTAGGCTTTTCACCAAAAAAACTGATAAAGCTGTTCTCCAGCTTTTCATTGATCGAGTATTTAGTATTCTGTAGTGATTTCACCAAAACCTCTCCTACATCTCTGTCCTTTCCTGTCAAAAGCACATGAGATAAAAGTTTAATAAAATAAAATATTGAAACAAGAAAGAAATCAGAAAAGTAAAACAAAAACACTAGAGTTATGCACAATATAACCTGAAAGTATAATGGGTAATTGTGTTAAAATGATGCAGGTAAAGAAGGAGTACCCTGGAAAACTGGTGTCATATGATATGATTGCAATAAGATATAATGATAAAAGTTACAAACCAGCTGAATACCTCAACTTTTTATCAAAGGAACCGCCACCATATGATCATAATATGATTTCACAGACAGTGATAAAATAATCGAAATATATTTATTCTTCCACCATATGACCACAATATGATTTAATGAACATGGATGAAATACATGAAGGAAAGGAAACTAACAAGAGACCTTTGCTTGTCATAGCAGAGTTTTCACCATCAACTTTTGAGAACTGAACAAGGTGGTCGTTAATATTTATGTATACAGCATCTTTGTCGTACAGAAGATCCCCAAGTCCAGACATAGGAGCATAGAATAATTTTTCCTTATCCCGCAGTCCTTTCTTTTTTGCAACAGATGGAAGAGGACAAGGGTCCGGTAAAGCAGTAATACCAGTTAAACTATAATCACCCACTCCTGCTATGTGTACCTGATTTCCAAAATCCAAAACACTTGTTAGACTACCAATATTTGAGGGCACATAAACATAATACTTCAATTACCATCTGATAACTGTATTCTCTAAGCAGATAGTCTAAGTTGATTAAACACTTCTAGCGTGCACCAAACTAAAACAGTGAAACCAGTGAATAACGGAATTCCTTTTTATGAAATATAGGTTCAAATCTCTTGCAGGGAAGGAAGGAGATTTTTCAGCAGGGGGGGAAGTGGTTACTATAGTGCATAAGTAGAAATAAATAGCAATTAGTAGTGTGAAAAACATGTAGAAAAAAATTAAGATATTTTGAAATTAAATTTAAGCAAAATCAGCATGAAATTTTAGATACACAAATATTAGGATTTAAGATCACAATAACATTTAAATTATTTATCCCCTTCAGCTGATTGGTTAACAATCAGTATACTGAGATCAAACCAACAGATAAAGCACGAATTAGTTCAAGTCAAGGCAAGATAACAGAGTGAACTTTAAGTTAACCATGAGAGTAGGAACCATCTCAAGTATCAATCGAGGACACTGTGCATTCTACCAAAAAGCGCTAGATTCTAATGAATTTAGTTTCAGGAAAAGAAAATAATATAGAACTGCTAAACACACCTTATTGCCCTTTTTCAAATTACATCCTCTAAGATAACCATAAAGGGTGACTTTTCTGTCACATTTATCATTTGCATGCACTTTTTCAGGAGGAGTGATGTCTTCAAAACGATCAACTAAAACATAAGGGTGGGAAGTTCGCCAAGATAAAGGATGAAACTTCATGACTGAAATAAATCGAGCAAGATTGTGAACTTCCCGCTTAACGTACCTATTAAATTAAGGAAAGTCAGTATTTGAAAGAAAAACTACTAACAAAGCTTTAAATTGCACAAGTAAAGGAAGAAATTGTATAAGTCACAAAACAGATTTCTTCTAACAACTTACTTTCCATGAATTAGGCCTGATAAGTAAAATAGTTTAGCACCATCATATATCTCCGTCCAAAACCGGTGTTTAAGCCTTTGTTTTGTTTTCCTCAACCTTTTCACATCCTTGAATTTATCAAGATGGGTGAGAACCCCCATGACCTTTGGGAACCCATGAACTTGCAATATATTTAGGAACTCAAAGGTTTCCTACAAAAGAAGTCATATCAAAAAACATCATCCTTATTTTATAAAACCAATGCCAAACCAAATTCATCAAAATAACACACTACACATGTACAAACCTATCATCATTCACAAACAACTCACCATTTCAAAACCATAACTCCCATCTATGAGAAGGAGCGCTAGATCTGAAAATTTCGCCGCGTCTATCATGCCATTGATATCATTCGGACATTCCACAAACTGCACCCGCCTTTGCTTTCCTGACAGATAAAACAATAAACACCGTTACCTAAGTGCAGAGAAATAGTGAAACACACAAAAGTAAATGTACAGATAGAAGCAATGTATAACAAAATAATCCCAGACCTGACACAATAGTAATTGGACCTCGAACATCGGGCAAATTATGTTTCGTGTAATGCTTAACCAAAGATTTAATCAGAAGCGACTTCCCAACCTGAAATCAAACCAAACACACCAATCAGTAGAAGGCAACATTAACAACTAAGTGCACTGACTTGAGTTAAATTATAGAGAAAGAGAAGAGAGCAATAAGCACCTGAGGAGGACCCTGCACTACGACGACGTATGGTGCGGGTTCGCCGTAGGAGCGGTCAATGATGGGAGCGTGAAGGCGGCGCTGCTCTTTCTCGACAGCACGTGATTGCAACCGCTTGGCTTTGTTGGAGGAAGAAAAGGCAAAGGCCTTAGGGTTTTGGCTTTTCTGATCCTCTCCTCCGGCATCCTGATTCTGCTTCTTCTTACTCTTCTTCTTGGCGGATTTGGAACCGGATTGGCGGTTCCTGTGAGCCCTGTTGGATTGGTCGGCGTCGTTGACGGCCATTGAAAGAGGTGGCCGAACTCTGTCACCACTGTCTGGTGAGGTTTAGGGTTTATCGGCTTCGACTTTAGAACGGTAATGGCGGCAACGCCATGCTGTTTTGTACAAAGCCCGAAAACCTACCCTTGTTTTTATTTTTATTTAATAATTTAAATACTGGGATTACCCTTATGTTCACAAAAATCAAAATTAAAATACAAATCTTTTTTATTAGTCAATGAGAACGCGATAAAATTTGGTAATGTCAACAAAAAAATTATTTTTAAATTATTTATTTATATGTATTAGTTTTTTAATTTCATATTTTGTTCCAGTACAAAATATGATAAATTTTAATTCAAAGTGTATATTTTTTTTTTATGATTTATCATGCATTAATTTTTTATATCTTTTATTTCATTCAAATATTCTTTGGGATTATAAATACTAAATGGTAAAATTTGCTATTTCTTTTAATAATTATATTTTTAAATAATGATGATTATGTAAATGAAACACAATGTGTATAACTAAGGTGAACTAATTTTAAATTTGTATGACTAATTTTGAGTAAGAATTAACGTGTGCAAATGATAATGAAGAATAAAATTTCTATATTTAGTACCTATATGTCCACCTTTATTAAAAATTTACTCTCTGCTGCTTGTGAAAAAAATATTAAGCACAACTTGTGTCATTATAAATAGTATAGGAAAAAATTTCTTTTTCCAATATGAAAGTATATCAAAATCTTTAATGATGTCATTATGTATTGTTCATTCATCCAAATAAACATTTATTTAATTTTCCTCAACAACAAATCTAAATTCAGTTTGTTACATTTTTTAATTCTGCGATGTAGAATACTTAATTATCAAAATAAAAAAAATAATGAATTCAATAAATTATGCAATGTACGATACTTAATTATAAAAAAAAATAATTCAACAAACAGTAATTATACAAAACTTAGACGAATAATCTTTGATCTTATTCTTGTCCTCTCAGTGCTTGATTAAGACAATAAGATAAATTCACTAGGTGTTAAGACAATAAGATAAATTCACTGGGTGATTGGAAAATAAACCTTAAATCTAAATTATTACATATTTCCCAAACTGAAATTTTCTATCACTTTTTTAACTTTGTTTTCATATATTAGAATAACTATTTTTTCATAACAATACTTTACGTAATCATTTTCTACTCATGAAAAATAACTCTAAAAATTAACATATTACTATACTTCAATCAATATTTTTAAAATTTCTCTTTCATATTCAAAGTTTTTTCTTTCATAGTGACATTTTCTTCAACAAATTATTTTCTTGTTTTTATTAAACTAGTGCAAAATTTGTTTTAAAAATTATTAGTAATAGAAAAAAAAATATTCTTAATTATAGATAATTCTGTCGTATAAATTATGACTTTATTTAAAATAAGTCATTATGATAAAGTATGACTTGAAGATGATTTAAGTAAAAGATATAAATATATCATATTTGCACGACTTTAGTATAATTTTTTTTGTCATAAATCATTTATAATTACCACGATTTTAACTAAGGTGTAACCTCAGATTTCATAAAAGTTGTGTAGACAGGATATAATTTTGGTGTAAAATAAAAAATAATTAAAGTTATAAATAGGTACAACGAGTTAACTTGTTTTTATTTTGTAGTAAAGTTGTGTTACATGTATATGACTTTCGCATTAAATGATTTTTTGTGTTCTTACAACATCTCATAACTTCCCTCAAGTTATGCCTCGATTTTGACTAACATGGCGAGCATCAACAACACGTTGGATGCGACCACCTCCAACATTGAGAAAATTGAAAAGGCATTCTCAAGTATCAAACTTCCTCGTGAACTCCACGTTAAACACAAAGAGAATGTTGAAGCTGGTAGATGGTTATCGAGTCTTTAGGATTCTAATGCCACGCCACAAACTTCTTCTACATCTTGGTGGATGCATAAAGGATGAATCTTATTAACAGAGATAAGGAATTAGATTTGGTATATAACAAGTTAAGCAATGCAAAGCTCTTATTTATTTTGTAAGTTATTTTCATGTTGATTTCATATGGGAATTCCACTTCTTAATGACAATCCAATAATGTCACTAGACCTTATCCATCAAACCTCATGATTGTATTTTAGATTGTGGTTTAGTGGAAGGATTCATAATTCAATTATTATAACTCATTCACTTCCTTTGACCATTGGGTTGAAAAAATACATTCTTAGATTGAGAATTTGTTTCATTACAACTAATTAGTACAATTATATTTAGTAATGTTAAAATTAACTTATTTTATATAAATAGTTTTTATAATCTTTAAGGATTACTTTAAAAAAAATATACTAAAGTTACAACATGTTTGACGAGAAACCAATTTCCTCACTCTTCTACAAATTATATTAAGAGTCTTATTTACTTGTATCTATACATTTTTTTTACTCTTTCCCCCCTTTATTTAAGTATATGTATATAAATATTCACATGCAAAAAAATCATGATATTTGGTGACTTCACACATGATGAAGTTGTGGTACTGGATCAAGATTTTAGTGTCGCAAGACACGGTGATTTTTGTATAAGTGTGACACAACTTTAATATAAAATAAAAACAATTGAAAACATTATACATATGCATTCCTTTATTTATTTGTTTATACTAAAAATGTATTACACCTATTTTATTTGCTTGTTTATACTAAAAATATATTACACCTATACAAATATGAACATGCATTAACATTAAATTACATTTTAATCAAAATCGTGGACACTCAACACTTTATGACTTAAAGAAATTATACTAAACTTGTGAAAAAGTAACAATATGACTTGTTGTCTTTGGTTTAGATTTTATTTCAAGTTATACTGAATCATTGAACTTATAAATTAAGTCATGCAATTCAATATTCATCCACAATTATATATTTTTTCTATTTTAGTAATTTTTAAAACAAATTTCACTTGTTTCGTGAAAAACTAATATTTCCTTTATTTGAGAAGATGTTCAACTTTTATAATTATTATCTATCACTTTTAAGAATTTTGGATGCTTTATTAGGATTTTATTGTACTTTTAAATGTTAAAACACTATATATTTTCATCTTGTAGTCACATTCAATTTACAAACTAATCTTTATAATTACTCCCACATTGGATAACACATTTATTTTAATTTTAAAGCTTTTTGTTGCGATAATTTATTATCGTATTTAACATTCTTTCTACATGTGTCAAACAATCAAATTAGAAGCATAAACACAAAATCATCCATGAAGAAAAAAACTGTGCGTCGTTGTTTTATTTGATCAAAATTAAGAATCTCATTTGTTAGTTTTCAATTCTTTTCAACCAAATATTAATTGAGCAAATATGATATTGAAAATAATTGTTAGAAATTTTTTACGTATTTTTCTTAACTTTCTTATTAAGGCTAACTCCTTATTTATTTTAAAAGCTCTTGTTTTTTAAGTTTGAAATCTATAACTGTATTAAATTGAACCGCGCCCTTAAAACGTTTGTTAAGGATTAAAGATTTAAAAAAAAAAAGTGATTTATTTAAGATATTAAATAGATATTAACTATTCTGCCAAAGGAACGCCCTTATGGGCGAAAGGGTTCTGCCAAAAGAAAATTACACAGCACAAAGCGATTACGAAAAATTAAGAATTAAAGCAATACAAAGCTTAGCGATGTGGGTTTTCACTTTTCACAATTATTAAGCACTATTAGTGAAAGTTAGAATGTTATTTTGGCGGTAATAGATGACGACGACCACGACGGCGACGACGACGGGCGATTATTAGTTTCAGCAATTCTCTTCCGTAAGCAAAGAGCAGCAGCTGAAACAAACAACGAAAACTGTGATAAGCATGAATAAGCGCCAAGAAGATGAGCGTAAGATAGCAACTACCCTTGACTCCAGATTGAATCAGACCCTCAAAAACGTTCAAGGGTAACCCTCAAATTCCTCTCTTTTTCTTTTCTCAAATCGAGGGTAATATTGGCGTTACTATTGCTTCATTATTTTCTGAAGTTTTCATTTTCCTCCTCTTCAGTGTTAATTGAACGATATTATTATTTCGCCCTTCTGAATTTTGTATACAGTTAATCAGTTTTATCCACAACTTGAAGCACACAGCTTAGTGTATTAGCTTAGGGTGCATTTAGAAAATGACTCACTTAGTTTTTTCGGATTATTTTGTTAATAAGAAGATAAAATGAAATGAACTTCTCCAGCTAACTAAAGACCAATTTATGCATATTGTCTTTTCAAGAAGTTAAAGGAGAGACCTAAATTGTTTTTTTAGCTTAGGGAATAAACTCAATTTATTTTACCTCCACAAAACATCACTATAAAGAATAACTAGTTACATATACACACATATAACAATCAATAGATCAATTGAAAAAAGAACTTGATATATCTTAAAGCTATATCATGCTAATAATTTATGCACATCAAAAGAAACCTGGAATAATAATTCAAAACCCTGGAACACATCTATACTCCTGTATACTAGTCCACCTAATACGCGCATACGCGCATTGTTATTTGCTCCTGTGTATCATCATAGTTATAAAACAAAAACATCAAATAGGGTAAGCTAGCAAATAATTAACAGAAGAGTTTATATACGAAGAAACCCAAAATTGATATGGCATAAAAGAAATCTGTTCCCATGACAATAGTTACAAGAGTTTGTGAGTTTTTCCGTAAGTTATTGGGTAAAGCTTATTTAAATAAGCTGAAAATAACTTACAAACATGTTATAAACTATAGTAAACAATTGCACGACTGCTTATGTCGTTAATATACTCAAATAAACTGTAGATAAGTTCTGCTTAATGTATCCTTATGATTGATATTGATAGTAGCAATTTAACGATGACTTATAAGGCTGAAAGTAACTTACAGACTTATTATAAACTCTTGTAAACAATAACATAAACTCAAATAAACTGTAAACAATATCATAAACTCAAATAAACTGTAAACATGTTCTTCAAAAGGTATCCTTATGATTGATAGTAGCAACTTAATCTATGGTCCCTCTTTATAAAGGTTACTCAAAGGTCGCAGCATACCCGGTAAAATATTATTGAGTCGTAGGTCAGACCCTCCGGATAACTCAAACTCAAAGATACCAAATAACCCAAATTCAGAGATATCCTCAACAAGTTACAAGAGGAGTTTTTCTCACAATGATGCTGGTCCAAGCGATCAATCATCTGGGGCAAAAGAGGTGACAGTGTTATTCATAACTTTATCATTTTATACTGCCTCTATGAGAACATGAGTGATGGGGATCAGCTCATCAAGCGGAATTTCTACTCTTCCTGCAGGAGGAATTTCACAGTACAAGCAAACCAATTAGTATTGCTGATGCCACTAAGCTAAAAGTGTCGACCTCCCTTGGAGGCAACCTGCCTGAAGAAATCCGCAAGTCTACCATGGGTGCTAGAGCGACGGATTCTGCAAGAGTTATGAAGTTCACTAAGGTCCTTTCTGAGACAGTGGTTATATTAGGTATTGCAATTTTCCCTATCTGTATTTTCTTTTGTATATCATTCATTGATCTTTTTCCTTATATCTCGTACTTGGCTGCAACCAGTTGGGGAATCATAGTGTGCTCTTATGAACATACCCATAACGTGGTTGCTTTGTATGGATAATTTTAGCAGTAAGGATAAAAGATAAATTGCAACAGAAACTGAATTATTGAACCATGCCCACAAAATCATATATAAATTTTATCTTTCCTTTTTACAAACCTTTTGAAAAAAACCTACGGTTATCTACTCCAATAAAATATCTCCTCCTTGACATCTATATTTTAGACAAGTTGCGTGAATTAGCTTGGAGTGGTGTTCCAGACAATATGCGTCCTAGAGTGTGGAGACTTCTGTTGGTAAGCTCTATGTCCTTCAGCTATTTCTCTTGCTCTAACTCATGCTCCTTTGATAGTAGTTCTCATGTCATACAAAGTGTAATGATAATGAGCTTTGTTGTGTGTGCAAGAAATTTTTAGGTCTGTGTGGATTCTTATTTTGTTCAGGGGATGCCTTTGATTAAACTTTTATTGACAGAGGGTTAGACATGAAATTATTTACAACTGATCTGATGCCAAAATGTTTTGAAATGCTAATATATGCAGTAGATTTTAGAACAGAAAGTTGAAGTGATTTATAGTGTAGAGAATAATTTGAGTAAGGGCTCAACATTTTTGACCCCCAGTCATTCTTCTTTTTATAGATAACATTTTTCCTTCCTGGAAATTTAAAGATATACTGACAACAGGGATATGCACCACCTAATTCAGATAGAAGGGAGGGAGTTCTAAGAAGGAAGCGCCTTGAGTATCTTGACTGTATATCTCAGTATTACGATATTCCAGATACAGAACGTTCAGATGACGAGGTCAACATGCTTCGTCAGGTATTCTCAGGTTTCATATATTCCTAGCTTGATTATTCACCGAAAATAATGTATTTCTTTCTGACTGTTGTCCTTGTATATTTATTAGATTGGTGTTGATTGTCCAAGAACTGTACCTGATGTTCCATTCTTCCAGCAACAGCAAGTTCAGAAATCATTGGAACGAATTCTTTATGCATGGTTAGATATTGTTGTTACCCATTTGTTGGCCAGATATTATTCATAGTCTACTGTTCTATGTTATCAATTTTTTTGTTAAGTTGAAAATTCCTTAGTATTGGGAATATGTACCAATGTAACCCAACAAATACTGGTGTATTGGATCTGTTTCATTATCAAACATTCGGTCTAGAAATGGTTTCACTGTTAGATATCAGCAAACGGTTAGTCACCTTCTGATGCATATGTACTACACATCACAAGATGTTTAAAAAGCTGATTTAGTCTTATATACATTTGCTTTCTTAGCAGCTTTTTTGAGCAATGACCTGGGGAAAAAATGATGCCAGAACCAAAATAGACCTTGTGGTTTACGCATCTAGCTTTCTCATTACTGTTCTCAGAGTGCTTCAAATTTGAACCATTAATGATGAATATGCAGTGGGAGAAAATATAGCATTTAGAGAGGGGAGAGGGGGGTGGGTGGGGCGGGGGCGAAGAGAGAGAAAAATAGGGAGAATTGAAAACTGAAAATGATTTCTGATGTTATTATGTCTCATTGGTCATACAAAGGTGATTAGACTTTATACGAAACAAAATCCTAGTGCTGATCATCAACAACTCAGTATAACTAATTGACTAACAGTTGTCAATAACAGAATGACGGCGGAATGAGAATAAGCTTGGTTTAGAAGTGTATATGCTCTAACAATTATGCAGGCATGAATTGTTCTGGCTTCAGTCTTTATCCATGATAGATATTCTGAAGCTCTTTAGCCTTTGCTATTAACTTACAAATGCATACAAAATTTGTTCTTTTATCTTATTTAACTAACATAATTTCCCAATCTTTTACCAGGGCCATTCGGCATCCAGCAAGTGGATATGTTCAGGGGATAAATGATCTTGTTACACCATTTTTGGTTGTTTTCTTATCAGAGTATTTTGAAGGAGATATAGATAACTGGTCAATCTCTGATTTATCTCCAGATACAATCTCTAATATAGAGGCAGACTGCTACTGCTGCTTGTCAAAGTTGCTTGATGGTATGCAAGATCATTATACATTCGCTCAACCTGGAATTCAGAGGCTTGTTTTTAAGTTGAAGGAATTGGTCAGGAGGATTGATGGTAGTAACCTTTTTCTAAGACCTTTTGTCTTCCGTCAAGCACTTCTGTAATTTTTTGAAATTTAAATGCCTCACCACTTTTTATTGATTTGGTACACTTTCTATTCTTAAGCGTCATTCTCTATTTTGGAAATAGTGTCATTGATTCTAAATTTTAGCAATATTACTTGTGGGTTGAGTTTTCATGTTTCGCACGAATCTTCTCCCTCCTTTATTTATGAAGATATATTTGGTTTGTTGTAATGTTGTTAGTATTATTTAGTTGGTAGTATATATCATGTAGGCTACCCTGTTTTCATAAGATATTAATTACTTTTAACTTTTTCGAAAATACTCACATATTTTGCATCATGGAACATTAGAACAAACAGGAGAATATGAACAATTAGGACGAAGAGTAGAATATGAATCATTGAAGCTGAGAACATGGAACATTACCATTCTACCCTCAACCCTGGAAATAGGTGTATAGATTGTAAAACACCTGCAATTTCCATCTTAATTTCATCCTACTGAAATTCTTTAACCTACGACGTGTTATGAGTATATTTTCTGGTGGCCAGGTGGTTATTTGTAATTAATTATGATAGTTGTTAAAATTCTGTGTGTTTTGTTTGGAGCTCTTATCCTACCCAGAAGAGTAGAATCAGTTTGGGTGCCACAAGGGATTGGAAATTTCGACTAGACATTTCCTACCGATTTGCTTTTACATCGAAGTGTGAAAACTGACCGTTATCTAATTTGTGTCCATTTACTAAAGAAAAGGAATTTGTAGAATGAACTACCAAACCATACTCTTATTTTTAGCTATATTATTATTGTATGTATTCAAATGTAATCTGATGTGCCCTAGTGAAACTTTTGAGCTGCACCAGAGCCTGTTTCCCGGCACATGGAGGATCAGGGACTTGAATTTCTTCAGTTTGCTTTCCGCTGGTTCAACTGTCTTCTCATCCGTGAGGTTTGCTTTGATATTTTGTTTACTTATAAGTGAGATAGTTTTGTCAAAAACATATGATATAATTGATTACATTATAGAATGGAAACATTGTCTGGGGTAGATTTTTCAAATGATTTTATGCTTTTTTACTAATGATGTCTTATTATATAATTAGATACCATTCCATCTCATCACGCGCCTTTGGGATACATATTTAGCTGAAGGAGATGCCTTACCAGACTTCCTAATATATATATTTGCCAGCTTCCTTCTAACGGTGAGCAAGCTTTCCTTAGCCATCTCATATAAATCTATCTGAATCAGATTTCATCTTGCAGCTGTGCTGACTGCGAATAATCTCTCTGCTTTTCAATTTGTTAATGTATATTTCCTCAGCTTTACTAGCACGTAGGGTAAATGCTTGGCATGATTTACATTGTTTACCATCATGCCTTTTGCATAGATTTCGTTGTCTTAACATTGCTTAGATTATTTCCATTCTGCATCAAAATTGCTTTCTAAAGGATGCAAACATTCCTGTATATACTTGTATTCCCTGTTTGACTACTGCCACTGTTACGCACATAATCTTTTATGCATTTCTTTGTTTCGTGGTGAATTTATGTACAGTAGCTTAGATTATTTGCTCTGCTTTTGGTAATGATTACTTTAGTAGGAAGTGATTTTTCTTTTTCTTCTTTTACCTTTAGTGGTCAGACAAGCTCCAGAAATTTGATTTCCAAGAATTGGTAATGTTCCTTCAGAACCTCCCAACAGAGAATTGGACTCACCAGGAGCTTGAGATGGTGCTTTCACGGGCATTTATGTGGCACACCATGTTCAACAACTCTCCCAGCCATTTAATTAGCTGAGCGGGCATTTGCTGTTTTCTGGGCTTATTTCTTCAAATTTACCTTTTCTTTTTCTTGCTTTTCAGATCACTTGTGCCTTTGCTCAGTATGTGGTGCTTTTTCCTATTAAAGTATTTTTGTAAGCCAATTCTATTTGTATGTTACCTTGTAATATTTGTAAAGGAGAGACAAAAACAAATGATAGACAAAGTGAGTCTATTTTTGTTGTATTAACGATATACATGTTCCAGAACATTTGTGTATGCAATGTTTTAATGGAGACTCGTACAAGCATACTGTACATGGAAATGCCTGTTAACTCACGCCCAATATAACCGATGATGTATTTTTATGCTAGATTTAAAGTATATAAGGAAGATTTTTGTGATATCTGAACTCAGAAGTCCTAACAATGTTACTCAGCATAGATTTTATGCTCATTTCTCAGAAAGAATTAACGATTGTATATAATGGTGATATTGACAAACAAAAATCAAGATTGATTAAGTACAATCAAATGTACAACCTTATTTTATTCCTCATCCACTTCGAGCCCCGGTATATATTCCAAACTAACATCAAATATGACTGGACTGCTTGGAGCCACCCTTGGTCTTCCAGGAGCAGAATTAAGGCCTTTTGGGAATGCCAACTGCCAATAAAACACAGATATACAGTCAACAATCAGAACCGAAGACTTGTCATTTTCTATCAGTAAATGAACATTATCATAGCATTAAGTGTTTGTTATCTATTGTCCATGCAATTTTCAAGCACAACGTTCATAGTCAAAAGTTGCAGTATTTTTTTTAATGCATTAAAAAGGTTGTAATACAGAAGTAAAAGGGCACAAATATTACATGATTCAGGTGATTCCGATCTACATTTTTTTTTATTTATGAGAAAAAAAAACTAATTGTTTTTTTATATGAAAATTGGTCTTTATGATGTTCGTGGACCATCTAATAATTTTTGGGGAATCTAGCTTGAACTGTGAAAATGGAAGCTTACTGATCCAGGTATATACAGTCTACGCTTCCCTCCAACTTTCATGCTCAGAATACCTTCATCAAGTCCCTGTATAACCTGTCACTCATTGGGCTGAATATCAGTTAATATTCAAAAGCATTGTCAAACACTTTGGTCACAAAGCCGTTGGTTGTCAAGTTTGAACACTAACTACTGTGAAAGAGAAATTCTTAAGCTTTAAAATATAAACTCCAGAGTTTACCTGACCAGAACCAACGCGAAAAATGTAAGGCAGACCTTTCTCCAGTGAACTGTAAAAATTGAAAAGGGTGAACAAGAGAAACACATATAAAGAACTTCTGTTTTCACAGGCTTAAAATTCAATTTCAGCATAGAGCATCCATGTGAGTATACTTATGGGTGAAAATTTTTAATCAGAGTTCAACGAGAAAATCTTCAAAACCAAAATTGGAATGTAACAAAAACTGGAAAAAGGAATGAACAAATTAAACACCAAAAACATTCCAAGAGTATTTGCTGTTTGCAAAATATGGCTGATTGACGATTCATAAAACATTTAGATGTCCAACGTATGATTAGGAATGGTTGTACAATTCAGCACAGTCAAATAAAATTCTCATGTATGCACCACAACAAAAACCATTTCATACCAATTCATGGATTGAAGAAAGATTGATTCAAATTTGTAATACCTGTCAAATATTTGTCCAGATGGAACCATTGCAACATAATTAGCGGCCACCTGTAATTATATTTCATTAGTCAAAGAGGCATGTGGAAATGATGTTAGTCTTGGTATATTGAGAAAAATATCATCTGCTGACAGAGGACTTTACTCCTGACAAATATCACTTTTAAGTTTATTCAAGGTTGAAAAAGAATGAAGATACTTTAATCTTCATAGAAATATCAAACTTCAGCAAGTTCAGAAAGGAGGTGGTCTAGAGGCTCTTGCCTGGCCAAAAAGCATGCCATGGTGAAGAAGTTTGGTTTAGTTGTGTAATAAATGCAGTTTCTTTCGCACATACGAAATTTTTTTCCTTTCTATATATGCCTCCAGTGATTCAAGTGCATGAGAAAGTTATGCAGTAAGGTTAATTTTGATGCAAACTGCATATGCTATTTTGAAGAACTCAGTAGATGGCAAGCCCATTCACGCAACATGCCATTACCAATTTGTAGAGTATTTTCTAACTAGAAGGTAAAGATAAAGAAAAATTATCTTTTTGACACCACTGTTCATTCAAAATATCTACTTAACATATGATTCTTTTAATAAAATATTATACAATAATAAAATAATAACATAATGAACATTGGTGTCAATGTATGAGCACTCAGAGATTGATAATCTTGTTCAAATTTGGCATTGACTGCCTCTTTGAAAGGTCAAGACTGACACATATAAGTCAGAAATTTGACACACCTGAAATCCAATTGGTGGACTAGGACCTTCCCCTACTTTAATATCCTTGTATTGCAAACCTGATCCCGTAGTTACCATAGGCACCTTCATTGCATGAAACATTCAAAGACAAAACCAGTCATTAACTTCGGATCTTAAAGTGTTGGTAATGTAAAATCCATTGGCCTATCATCTAGTGATGGATTAAGGTCCCAAAAAATATGGAACCTTCAACTTAAAATGCTATCACATCACATCGGTTAACTATTTCTAACAAAAACAACAGATTCTTCATTGCATGGCATTGAACATCATGTAGTATCTTTTGTATACAAGAACCTCTACTCATTCTTATTAGAACGTTAGATTCTTTGGATTAGGGGGAACATTAGGCAGTGTGCAAAGGCTTAAATTCTATCAATTGAATGAAGCTTAACTGCCAGAGATTCTTGGATAACCAAACTTGAAATGAAGGGACGGCATATGAAGGGGCTTGCTGGTGACTAGCAAGCAATAATTTGTTAAGAACTGGAGATTAACAAATCTATACTAACCAAGAAAGTTCAATGAAATTGTCATATCTTCTGTCACATTTATGTAAACTTCCCAAGATTTGACACGATTCATCATCTTACAAAAACCTGTCTTTTATGATTACAGTATAAAAGTGATGAAACCGCATAAATATAAATGCATTGTAAGCAATGTACATGAATCACAGTCAATGTTTAAGCAGAGAAAAGCATGGAAAGGAGGCAAATAAGGGGACTATGCAATCTCACCATACATTTTCAAGCTCTTTCTCACAAATGTCATCACATAGTTTTGGCTTTTCCTCTGGGGGCAAACCAGCTCCATTGGCATCCAATGAACCGATGAAGAGGCCTGAGATTCCTAGAGCCAACCCAAGAAAGTTTCGACGTGAATTGGCATTGCATTCCCTTGTGTCTGAGGACTTGACTTTAACAATTAATCTTCGAACCAAAGTGGTCTGAGGAGGATTAAAAGAGGGACTTTTACCACAAGTAGAACCTACCAAATGGGAACCTTAGTTCAGAAAACAATTGTGGCAATTAAAGCAACACAACAGTACCATTGAAGAACTGAAGTTGGGCCAACACTATGCAGAAATAAATCTGAATTCACAGTCTCTGAGTGTCAACTGCTTAGTGCTTCACATCAATAATATATATGATCACAACACAACTTATTTTTGTGTTCTTAAAAAGCCATTTCAATGAGAAAAGCCTGTTATGCATGGTGAGCAAAGCAATTGAATTATGGTGTGAAGGAAACAAGTGCAAATATGAGGAAGAGAAGCAAATGGGACTACCAAGAGGGAGAAGCAGAGAAGAAGCTATGGCAGACATATCCGAGGATGTCATGCGATCATGTCCGCAAATGTGGTTGCTTTCATCCTTATCCTCTGATGAGGAGGTGTATGAACAAAACATGGAGGTGCGAGAAGCAGTTTCCTTCAAAACATCTGGGTCAGATTCAAAAGTAGATGTATTTCTTTTTGCACCCCATGGTTTCCTTCTCTACTCCATGGGGTTCAAAAGACAAAACTGTCCCCCGTTGGTCACCCTTTTGTCACCCTTTTTCATGTGTTGTGTGGAGTAACTATGAAGTGAATGTGAACGGAGAACCAAACTATGAAGTGAAATATTCAATGTTAGTGTGTTAAAATAATCGAAAATGATAAACGAGAAAAGTTGGTGAGATTAATTAAAAGGACTTCAACCCTGTACACTGATATAGTCTATATACGACCTGGTTATAAATTAATTTATCAAAACCAAAACGACTTTAATATAAAAATATATGATTATATAAAATTAAAGTATAGTGAGATAACTGACTCTATAATAAAAATTAAGTCTTCCTTCTTAAAGAATAATATTTTAAGAGTTGTTTTCGTTATCATTACCTCAAGTGGCTTCTCTTGCATGGAGTATCTATTTTTTTTTATCATTTACAATTTTTTTTTATCGATTTCGAACACTGCTACTTAAGTCTAATTTAAACTCTTTATTAAATATTAGTAATTTCTTCTTATATAGTTTTAATTTTTTCTTTATTAAAATTTTTTTATCTCCTTAAATTCTAAATATGTATTTATAAGATTTTCATTGTATCAGACCATAAAGAATCGTGTTTGTGGTGAGAATAATAAAGACTGTTGTAAATATTTAGGAAAATTGTATATTCATACTTCGATTATAATCTTACTACTAAACTTTATTTATTTACAAGATAATTAATTGCATATATAGATTTGATGACAAGGTATACATTGGTTTGCTGATGAAAGTGGAAAGCAAGGAAGAACAATTTTATAAGTTTCAAATTTTCTTAACAAAAACTAACATATTAAAATCTAATATCTATTAATTAAAGGTATCTCAACTCCACAAGTAATTGAATAACGAACCAAACATGTGAAAAACAAATAAATGAACCATATTAGAACAATTTAAGATTAAATAGCATTTTTAAAATAAAATAGTAATATTGCTGAATTTATCACAAGAGGACATATATTCACTACAAATAAACTATTTTATATTATTTGTTGGATTTTCTTAGAACAAAGAGATTCAACCCCAAATATTTCACCTAAAATTTTAAAACAATATATTTATAGATATTTTTTATTTATACAGTTTTATTCCTGACCACTATTCTAATAATATTTTGAAGCATTCAAAACATAGCTTAATAATTTTATATGCAATTTTGTATTAACTTAATTATTAAAAAAATTACTCGTGACAGTTGCAGATTCAGGGTAGGTTGCCATGGAGCATGTCTATGCAACCTTCATTGTTTTTTTGCTATCTGTCCCAATATTGTATTCCATTAGCTCTAGTAACACGTCTTTGAAAATATTTTTCTTTTCCCATCATATTTTTTCTCCCAATATTTGCAAAAAAAAAAAAAAAAAAGTGAGT
>Ga0209700_104585_pt1 | contig 24635 bp, 17 predicted proteins | sample SiratroredBW_FD_187528 | JGI IMG/M metagenome (GOLD analysis project Ga0209700, IMG submission 187528) | Root nodule microbial communities of legume samples collected from California, USA - Siratro red BW (SPAdes) (version 2) | ecosystem: Host-associated > Plants > Roots > Nodule | place: USA...
TTTCAAAAAGGATTTTTTTCAATGATTTTTTTTGTGTTTTTTTTTTCAAAAATTGTGTACAAAAAAAAGTTCAAAAGAGAAGGTATGTACAAATTTGTGTATAGTCAAATGTTTCTTATAATTACTGAATTCATTAGATACTAACTTCCATTTTTGACAACCTAGGGACATTTGAAGCTAATGTCAACATGGTGCAATTATCAACTTTTCGTTTAGAAACACTACTTTGATGCATGCTTGAACCTGTGGGTAAAGGATAAGTATGTGAATGAGAATTGGAGGTACTTATAAGATATGGGGAATGCACGATCCTCAAAGAGGATTGCCCTAATTTTGGGTATGTTAGGTTGGCTATGTGAGATTTAGAAAAGTATGAATACTTTGGTTTGAATAAAACAACAGGGGAAGTGTAAAGGACTGTCCCTAAAAGAGAAATAGGCTTTACCAAAATATTCATGCAAACTGACCCAGTTTCTATGTACAAGGGGAATGATGATATTTGTGTGAAAGACGACTTATCTTGGTAAGGTAAAAAATGAGATAGCGAAGGGTACAAATGAAACCAGATTATCGCACTTTGTATGTATGATGAAGAATGGCTTGGATATCGTATTGCTCAATTCGTATGAATGATGTCATATATGTGAGAGATGGCAAGGGTATGGATGAAACTGGATTGCCCCAATTTGTATGAATGATGGGATATATGTGAGGGATGACAAGGATATGAAAGACAACAAATTGCCTCAGTTGATACTTTATTTTCAGTTAACTTGTAGGTTGGCAAAGCTTTAATCTAACAAAGACATTCTGATAAATTTTCCTTTTTCTATCTTTTTTTTCTTTTCTTCTTTTTTGGACACATATTATCAGTTACATCCTCTTGTTACAAAGCTAAACTTTATGAAAATTGTGACAACCATTCATCAATCAATATGGACTTTATTGAGCTTGTAACGTGGCTAGGGTTTACAGGGTTATGAAGAAAAGGATATAAAGGCTCAAATTTTTTATTTTGGGTTTCATATTCTTAAACAAGGATCACTAGCCAAATAATGTGTATAGTCAAGGTTTTCTTCTCCTATGAGCTCTCCTTTCCTTTTTTTGAGAATGCATATACGATGTATGTGTGAAACTTTTTTTTTAGAATGCATATATGATGTATGCATGAAACTTTTTCTCTTTTGAGAATGCATATACGATGTAAAAGTTTTTCTTTCTTTGAGAAAATACATTTATGAATGATTTTTTTGGGAATGCCTAAATGAATGCATGAAATTCTACAAAAATGCACAAGAGATTTTGAGAATGCATATATAGATGTTAACTACATAGAATTCTAATTTATTATTTTATTTTGAATTTTCACTTTTTTTTTTATTTCTTGAATGGCAATGCATGAATGAATGCTCAAAATTCTATTTTTTGGGACCACTACACCTGCAAATCCTTCGATTGCCTTAACAAGCAAAACCCCTACCTTGGCTTCCAACCCTTCTGCGACGTTTCCAAGTTCAATTCTTACAAGACCGACTTGGATCTCCTAATTAACCAGCTCTTTTAGATCGCAAAGGCCGCTAAGTCCGTCCTCCACCTTGGCCTCGACGTCGGCGGCAGCACCGACTCATTCGTCGCCGCCATGAAGCTCTGCAACGTGACGGTGGTCACCACCACCATGAACGTGGCGATGCTGTACAGCGAGGCCGCCGCGCTGCGGGGGCTGGTGCCCCTGCACGTGCCGTTGTTCGATGGAGTGATGGATCTGGTGTGGTGCAGGCACGTCGTGAACCAGTGGATCTCGATGATAGTGTTAGAGTTTCTACTGTTTGATGCTGATAGGGTGCTGACGGGTGGAGGGTACCTTTGGGTGGACCATTTTTTTAGCGAAAGAGTGGACCTTGCTGCATCTATTTAAAACATAATTATTTAAAAGTTATTTTATGCCTACCACCGCGGTTTTGGCTCGAACCATGGTGGTATCTCCCTGCATTTAAAACTGCGGTGGTATCTTTCTACAGCCTCAATATTAAAAAATTAATTGTGTCTACCATCGCGATTCTGGAAACAATTGCGGTGGTATCTCCCTACAGAACTTCATTTTAAATATTTGTGTGCCTTACCACCGCTGTTCACTCACCAATCGCGGTGGTATCATTGTACATCATTTCTAAAAAGCCACCGCATTTTTATTATTATTAAACTTGTTTTGAAACTTTTGTATTTTCATTTTTGAAAAATTATATTTTTTTTATTTTTAGAAAGGTTTTATATTTTTATCTGGAAATAAATGCAAATGTTCACTAAAAAAATTTGTATGTTTTAAGATTTATAAAAAAATATTGAATAAATAAAACAAAACCGTTGTAACTAACTACGATAATTTATTTTACGTGCAACAGCAAGACAATACTATTAACACCAAGAGTTACTAAAAGATTTGATGAAACCAACAAAAGGATGAAGTCTACAATGGATCATAGCTAACACTGTGGATTGCACGAAGACTCATAAAGTTAGGCAAATAAAATTATTTGAAAATAAAAAAAAGGAGAGAATTATAAATAAAGAAAATTGAGTTATTTAGTTTTTATCATGTTTTGTCATCTAAGGTAAAATAATATATAAAAAAAGAGAGTTTCGGCTTCATTTAATTTTATGAATAAAGAAAAGAAAAAAGAAATAAAAAAGCAACAAAGTAAAATAAAAACAGAAAGGAAAAACAATAATAAATAAAATAGGAAAATAAAATAAATAGTAATGAATTAAATAAAAAATGAAAAGTATAGAAAAATAAACAGAAAAAGAATAAAAAGAAGTGTTAGGTTTGTTTTAAAATAAACTGCAAAAAGAAAAAATAAAAATAAAATTGTCTTTAGAAAATAAATTGTCTTTAAATAAAGCCCAAATTAATAAGGGGTTCATCTGGAAAAATAAAGAAAATCATATTATTGAAGCTCAATCCATTAAAAGTTTATTAAAAAGGAATAAAAATTGTTATTTGCACCCCTCCTATTAAAGTGCTGATGACTTCATTGAAGAATGAATTTGACTTTAATGGGATATTATTCTGCTTAATTGTAAATAATTGTATTTATAAGTTATTATTCTGCTTAATTGAAAATAATGGTAATAATAAGTGATTATTCTGCTTAATTACAAATAATTTTTATTGATTGGGATTTATCTCCAATTTTCTCTCCATTAAGCACATTAAAATGAATTTAACAAATTAATTGAGGGATCTAGAGAAATTCTATAAATAGGCACCCAAAATAGGACATAATTTTTATTATCTACACATTCTAAATATACAATTTACAAAGAAGTAGATTATGAGGAATAGTCCCAATTATATCAGAAAGTTTACAAAAAGAGTAAAAAGAAGCTTCAACGGGTAAATTCTACTAATTTATTCTTCTAAATCACTGTGTAGACTTTTATAGTTGTTGTCTTATATTGTCTTGCTGCTGCATGTAAAAGAAATTATTCTAGTTAGTTACTGCAGTTCTGTTTTTGTTTATTTGATTTTTATTTTTTTTATAAATCTTAAAACATACAATTTTTTTTAATGACCATCCGCATTTATTTCAAAATAAAAAATATAAAACCATTCTAAAAAATAAAAAATATAAATTTTCAAAATAGTTTTAATAATAATAAAAATAAAAAAATATAAATTTTCAAAAAAGAAAAATATGAAAGTTTCAAAACACTTTTAATAATAATAAAAATAAAAATAGTTTAAATTTTCAAAAAATAAAATTGTACAAGTTTCAAAACAATTTTAATAATAATAAAAATAAAAAAATATAGATTTTCAAAAATAAAAATATAAAAGTTTCAAATAGTTTAAATAATAATAAAATTAAAAATATATATAAAATTCTCTCACAAAAAAAAAAATAAAAAAGTCAAATATTCAATCATACAAAATTTTTTAGAATTACTTGAATCCTAATTTTCGATTTTGCATGGAAATACGTAGAAGCAAGGTTAATCTTTGTCGGGCCCAAACAATAATAAAAATTCTTTATTATTTGTTTATTGTTATTTTTGTGTGCATTTTTTTTTATATATATTGGTTTAGTTTTGTTTGTTGTAATTGTAATTATATTGTAATTATGTTTGGGAAAAATAACATTTTGAAAATTACACTTATTTGTCATTTGACTAAAGGTACCATCTTAGGACAGGCGTTTTCATATAAAAATTCATATATGCATTTTCATATAATCATTCATTCAATAAAAATAAAAAATTTCATATATGCATCATTCATTCAATAAACAAAAATGGAAAGTATGTATTCCATACATACATTCTCATGCCTTCATAGGATTCTATGTATATGTTCAAGCACTCTCATTGTAAGCATGCATCTTTTACAAAAAAAAAAATAAAAATAAGAATAGAAAAAATGAAAAATATTACATACATTCATGCATTCATGCACTCACCTCACTTCTTTCAAGATTCATTTTTGAGACCCCCTTGATGCAATCATGGTCTCATCCTCACTTTTTTCAAAATTTCATTTGAGACCCTCTCGACACTGTCAAGGTTTTGACCTCACTGGAAATTAAAAATACAAGGGCAAATAAAATTATTTCTTAAGATTTTTCTTGAAAAAAATATAAAATAAACTAACAAAAAAAATCAATCAATTGTTTTTTTTCAAACAAAAGGAAGTCAGCAATGTAATGATTATAAAAAACATATACACATTGACAATTCTTTAAAAGAAAAAAAAAACATTTTTGTAAATGTAACATCCCATATTTTTCATATCATAGGAACTTTATTGCAAAAAAATAAAAATAAAAAATATATATATATATATATATATATATATATATATATATAAAAATAATAAAAATAAATTTATATAAAAAAATCCATACATTCATCATGTATTTCAAAATATACTTCTCTAAATAAGATTTAATAAAAATATCTTCGTAAAATTACAAATAAAATAAAGCTTCTCCAACAATTCACTTGAGACTCACACCACCTGTCAAATCCTTTGCTCATGTGTAATATACACGATCATCGCAGTTTTAAAAACAAAACAAACACACAAAAAGAAGGGTAAGCTAGAGAGTTTTAAGAAAATGTATTTTCATCAATTAAATTTCTATCTCAATCAAACACAAAAAAAAATCAATACTTCATCTTATATCATACATATACTGACTCACAAACAAAGACACTAGACTCTCTAATTTCTAAAGACACTCGTGCATTAAGTTAGACTCAGAGGTGTGCACCTGTCATATACCACCCAACTGTTCCGATCGGGCTCATATTTCAAACATCAGAACAGTCTATTCTGATCAGGCTCATATTTCAAACCTCAGATCCCGTATGCACAGGGTTAATCCATATGTCCTATTCCAATCGGCTCATATTTCAAACCTCGGACAGGACCATATGAACCTCCTTCGACTCTTCACGAACTGGTAATCTTCATCCATGTGAATCCAATGTACCAGTAGAGTCAGGATGCCTCCTTGAATCCCCAAACAATGCACATCCTAATAATCTCAACACGGTTATCTCCTTTCCTGAAGATACTATGTCTCGATCACACACCACATCATTCACAAACATTCATACTATATCATACAATATATAAACATTTATCCAATTCATTAATAAACAAATAATTACAATATTTATGGAAAACAATCAAACTAGTTTCCCTTACCTCTACAGAGTAGAGATACTCAAACCCCTAAAATCACAGGCAACCTAACTCTGTTCAAGAATCTGATCGGACACTCTTGATCTACTCAACGCTAGGAATCTAGGGATGCCATCTGATTGTCAATCTGATAACATATGAGATCACAAATCTAGAGAGAAGGTATAAACCTTTAAAGAGAAATTGTTTGAGAGATAGTGGTTTTCATAAGAATGAAATTGTATATCTTCTTAAAGAAAGAGAGAGATTTGGTAGTTTTTATAAACAAAATATCTTCTCAGAGATACTTGCTGGTTTTTATTAGAATAAAACAAAATATCTTCTTTCTTAGAGAGAGTTGATAGTTTTTAAAAATAAAATAAAATATCTTTTTTGAGAGATAAAATATCTTCTTAGAGAGAGAATATCTTTTTAGAGAGAGAGTTGGTGGTTGTTATAAAAATAAAAAGTAAATAACTATATTTTATTTACTTAAACAACTCTTCTGTAAAAAAATAGGTATTATCTTATTTATCTCTAAAATTAAATTCTAGGTTAGTTTTTATTATGTAGCTATTTTCTAGGGTATTACAGTAAATACTCTCTCCTTTGAAAATTTGTAAATACATTTTCCTTGGAAATTATACATACATTATAATTGGAAAGATAACAAAAATAAAAAAATAAAATTTAGAGCATTCATTCATACATTATCATTAAAAAAAAAATAAATTTAGAGCATCCATTCATGCATTATCATTCAAAATAAAAATTAAAAAGAAATAGAATTTAGAGCATCCATTCATGCATTATCATTCAAAATAAAAATAAAAAAAATGTAAAGAAAATCAAAAAATAATTTCGTGCATTCATGCATGTATTTTTAAAGGAAGAAAATCAACTAGTGAACATCTATATATGTATTCACAAAATATCTTATGCATGTTTCTAGAATTTCATACATCAGTTATGCATTCCTAAAATTTCCATTCATATATGCTTTCTCAAAAAAGAAAATTTTTTCATACATTCAAACATGCATCCATATTCAAAAAAAAAAAAAAATCTCAAGAAAGTTTCATGCATTCATATAAGCCTCTCAAAAAGAAATTTTTTCATGCATTCATATTAAAAAAAATAAATAAAAATTTATGCATTCATAAATGCATTTTTTCCTCTCAAAAAGAAAAAGTTTCATGCATACATAAATACATTTTCTCAAAAGATAAAATTTCATGCATCATATATGCATTCCCAAAAATTTCATGCATTTATAAATGCAATTTCAAAAAAAAAAATCCAAAATTTCATAAATGTATTTTGTAAAAAAAAAAAATTAAATAAATTTTCAAAAGAGATGTGATGAATTATTTGTTCCTAAATTATTGAGTTCATAAGATGATAAATGAGAAAACGAATCGTGTAAAGCAAAAATGTTTAACAAAGGTAAACATTGGCTTTCTTAAGGGAATTGTCTTGGCATGGTGCTTGATACCTTTCACCTTCCTAAAATTCCTAAAAAGCCTAAAATTCCCAAAATTTCCAAAGAAAAAGATTTGCCTCAAGGGTCGCCATTGCCTAAGGAAATTCTTATATTGGGGCAGAAACATTGTGTTTCTAGCTATCGGCGAAAGAATCATCTCTATTTCTTGTCTTCAGAGACACTCAAAATAAAGGCAAAATCATAAAAGTCCGTTAGATTGAAAACCCTCAAGGGTGATCTAAGCAAAAGATAGGATATGAAAAAAAATGAAAATGAGATTATGCGTGTTGACAGTCATTAAATTTTGTTCACTGTTAATCTTTTTGAAAATTAAGCAGTCATGATTCAAAGTGATATATGACCACGTTTCTTCATCCATAAAAATTTATACATCCTTTATACCTTCTTTGAGCTAGAAAAGAAAAGATTTTTTTTTTCAAAAGACCCTTAGCGAGGATTATCAACATGTTGAACTCAGTCTAAGGTTTCAATAGAAGAAATTCATAAGCAATTTATATGTCAAAGCTCTTAGTCCATCAAGAGAGGAGTGTCATCAAAAGTGCCTGAAGGCCTAAAGGAAAATGTTCATCAAAGAAGTACATCAAAAGTTTTTCAAGATTGAAAATATCGGAAAAAAGAAAAAATGAAAAAGAGAAGAGAAAAATTCTCCAAAAAAAAAAATTAATGCATCAAGGACTCCTCATAGAAGGAGACCTTGACTATGCACATTATTTGGTTCATGGTCCTTGTTTCAAAATATAAAACCTAAAATATTTCTTGAGCCTTTATATCCTTTTCTTCACAACCTTGTAACGCCTGATCACGTTATAAGCCCAATAAAGTTCATATTGATTGTTGAATGATTGCAATGATTTTCATAAGCATTAACTTTGTAACAAGAGGATGTGATTGATAATACGTGTAAAACAAAAAAAAGGAATACAAAGAAAAAGGAAGAAAATTTATCAGAGTGCCTCTGTTAGACTAAAGTTTCACCAATCTACAAGTCAATTGAGGATAAAGCATCACCTGGGGAAATCCGGTTTCTTTCATACCCTTGCTACCCCATTTTCACATAAATGGTCAATCCTTTATACATATCTCAGCATTACCCTTGTACAAACCAACATGGGCAATCTGGTTTCTTTTATACCCTTGCTACCCCATTTTCACAGAAATGACCAATCCTTCATACATATCTCATCATTACCCTTGTACATATCAAATACGGCAATCTGGTTTCTTCATACCCTTGCTACCCCATTCCTACCTCATAGAAATAACTAATCCTTCATTACCCTTGTACATACAAATTGGGACAATTCGATTTGATTTGCACCCTCACTATCAAATTTTTACCTTACAACTCATCCTTCACACATACCGTATCATTACCTTAGCCCACACAAACTGGGGCACTTTGGGTGAGGTTTCCTTATAAAGTCATTTCCCTGTTAGAAACAGTTGTGCTTTCAGTCAAATCTAAAGTCTGATATGTCGAAACTGGGGCAATCCTTATCCGAGGGGTGTATTTCCTCTAAATCTGGCAAATGCCTCTAACTTTCACTTACCCATTTAACATTCGTCTATAGGTTCAAGCAAACATCAAAGTTGTGTTTCTAAAAAAAAAGATAATGATTATCTGTTGTTGAGGTATGCTTCAACTTTATTAGAGTTTTGGGAAAAGTCAGCGCTAATGAAATTAGTCCTTACAAGGAAACGTCTAATCCTACATTGAAAACCTTTTGAAAAAATCATTTTGTACATACTTTTTGAAACAAATTATTGAAAAAAAAAATCATTTGTACATACCTTCTCTTTTGAAAATTTGTACATACTCTTTTGAAAAAAAAAATTCATTGAAAAAAAAATCATTTGTACATACCTTCTCTTTTGAAAATTTGTACATTCTTTTTGAAAAAAAATCATTGAAAAATCATTTGTACATACTTTTTTAAAAAAGTCATTGCAACAAAATGTTTTGTACATACCTGTAAATTTGTACATATATTCTTTTTGAAAATATCATTTTTGTACATCTTGTGTACATAACTAAAATTTTGTATATATTATCTTTTTGAAGAAAAAAACAACAATAAAATTTGGCATTCTCAAATAAAGTCACATACATTCAAAATAAGAAAAAACTAAATCAACCATCATGCCTCCATATATGTGTTTTTCAAAAATGTCATGCATCCATAAATGCGATTTCTTAACATTTTCATACATTTATACATGCATTTCATCATCAAAAATCAAAAGTTTTATCCAATAATAAAAAAATCAAAGTTCAAAAGTTCAAAGTTACATTCAACATTTAGAAAAATCAAAATTTCATGCAAAAGCTCAAAGTTTTGCACAAGCATTTGATACATGCATTCATGCATTTTTATCAAAATTTCAATCAAATAAGATCTTCAGGATTTGAACTCAAGTTCACAAGTTTTAGAGAAAGGAGTCAAGGTCGTATCTCTGTTTGAAGAAAGGACTCAAGGTCGTATCTTCAATTTACTTTTCTGCATGTTTAGAGAAAGGACTCAAGGTTGTATCTCTATTTGAAGAAAAGACTCAAGTCATATCTTCAATTTACTTTTCTGCATGTTTAGAGAAAAGACTCAAGGTCATATCTTTGTTATAGTTAGAAAGAACTTAATGTTGTAGCTCTATTCACTAGTAGAAAAAAGACATTTAATCGCGGTTGTATAAGGCTTACAAGCGCGATTGTACAACCGCGATTGATTCAACCGTGATAAAAAGTACTGAAGATACAAACGTGGTTGTATAACCGCGATGGAAAGTATAACATACCACTGCGGTTCTTCAAAAATCGCGTTGAAAAATGGCACAAAAGGTGCAAAAATATACAGAAACTGACACATACCAGCACAGTTGTAGAGGGAACCGTGCTGGTATGACACATACAATATTATTGAAAGGTGACTTATTGTCAACTTTATATTTGATGAAAGGACTCAAGGTTGAATCTCCAAGGTCAATTCAAGATTTACGACCCTCTTGTCTCAATACAAAAGTCTTTGTGTTCTTGAATCTTCTTTCTCCTTCTTGATCACTGATTTAATTAATTGGTTCACTATATAAACTATTTTCAGAATCTATAATTGAATTATAATTGATATAAGACTTAAACATTTTTTTTAATAACTGGTTCTTTAATAAAAATAATTTTATTTTTGATTGATTCATAATAATTAGAACTGTTGATTGAATTGAAGTTGATCAGTTCATTCTGTGTGGTTAACTTCTATTCTGTTTGTGTGTAGTAAACTAAATCGCTTCCGTACTTACATTTGAATTCTGATAAATCTGTTTGGTTTACTACATTGTACTGTGACTAGTTTGTGTTCTGTTTACTAATTCGTTCTACTGCTCTGCTCAGTAAAGTCAATAAATACCCAGTTTATCAAACTGACTTTCATTTTCTGAAAAGATAAAATAGTTTTGAAAAAGATTTTGAAATCCAATTCACCCCCCCTTGTATTTCAGCTAACACAGTTTCTAACAATTGGCATCAAAGCTAGGACTTGTATCCTAGTCAAGTTTTCGATCTATGGCTGAAAACCGTTTGCCTTTTGTTGAGGGGGCTTCAATAAATAGACCTCCAATATTTTCTGGTGTGAATTACCAATTCTGGAAAGTCAGAGTGCGGATCTTTATTGAGTCTATTGACAGAGGCATTTGGAATGCAATAGTAAATGGACCGTATGTACCTATGCATGTTGTTGATGGTGTGTCTGTTGCGAAACCTTTCGATGAACTGTCTGATATAGAGAATAAGCGTGTGCAGTATGATTGCATTGCCAAGAACATTATAACTTCTGCCTTGAATATGGATGTTTTTCAGGGTGTCAAAATGCAGTTCTGCAAAGGAGATGTGGGATATACTTGAGGTTACTCATGAGGCCACTACTGACGTCAAACGGGCTAGAAAGCATGCACTGATTCAAGAATATGAATTATTTAGAATGCAGCAAGGTGAATCAATTGTTGATCTGCAGAAGAGATTCACTCACATAGTGAATCACTTGATCGGGCTTGGAAAGCAATTTGACAAAGAGGAGCTGAATATCAAGATCCTCAAATGCTTGGATAGAAGTTGGCAGCCCAAGGTCACTGCAATTTCAGAGAGCAAAGATTTGACAACTCTCACAACAGCGACACTCTTTGGAAAGTTGAGAGAACATGAACTGGAAATGACAAGGTTGAAAGAGATGGAATCTGCTGAGAAGAAAACTAGAAGCCTCGCACTCAAATCAAAGGCTGCTGAGATTGAAACCAGTGAGGATAGCTCAGAAGAAGACAGTGATTCTGAAGACAATAGTCTGCTGACAAAACAATTCCAAAAATTCATTAAGCTGAAGAGAAGGGCTAAGAATTAACAATCTAAAATGTATACTAGAAAACCTGATTCGAATTCAAATAAGCTAACTTGTTATGGCTATGGCAAACAGGGACATGTGAAAGCAGACTGTCCAAATCTGGCTAACAAAGAGAAGAGCATTGATAAGAAGAATTACAAAGCTGGAAAGGGAAGAAAGGCATACATTGCATGGGAAGACAATGCATCTTCATCTAGCAGCTCTTCACAGAAAGACATTGAAGGAAATTCGTGCTTCATGGCTGGAAAAGATTTTGAGGTTAGTAGTGAAGATTCCAGCACTTCCTTTAACAATACAAATTATAGTTCACTGCTGAATGCGTTTCAAGAGACGCATGAGGAAGCAAACAAGTTGGCTCGTTCCAACAATAGACTGAAGGGTATGAACAACTGGTTGGAAGCCAGAGTTAAGGAACTGGAAGATGAAGTTTTAAGACTGAAAACTGACCTTGATCACTACAAAACTTCTAGTAACTTAGACTCCAGCAAGCCAACAAACTGTGAAGTTCTTCAAAAGAAGGTGAACTACCTAATTACTACTGCTTCAAAGTTGACTATGGGAACAACCAATCTGAATGCCATTCTGGGCTCTCAGAACTGTGTTTTCGAAAAGACTGGAATTGGACATCAACCCAATTTTCCAAGGAAACAGAAAAAGTACAGTAGCTTTTTCGAAACAAATACTAAACAATTTTCACAGCCTATTACCTGCTTCTATTGTATGAAAAGAGGTCATTCTGTCAAGGACTGTAAGTTTAGAAGATTTTTAGTGCCAAAAGGTTTAGTTAGGTGGATGCCTAAAAGCATCACTAACAAAGATGGACCCAAATTTAACAGGGTACCAATGCCTCAATTCTAATCTGTTTTGCAGGTCTGCTTGGCATCCAGTAAGCTGATGTGGCATCTGGACAGTGGATGCTCAAAGCATATGAAAGGAGATTCAACTCAGTTGATTAATATCAAATGGAAATCTGTAGGATATGTGACATATGGTGACAATAACTGAGGCAAGATACTTGGAGTTGGTGATATTGGAAGAAATGATAGAGTAATATCGAAGATGTACTCTTAGTGAAAGGATTAAAGTACAACTTACTAAGTATCAGTCAACTGTGTGATAAAGGGTACAAGATCACGTTTGAGCCTGCTCAATGTCTCATAACAGATTCAAAATCTGCTGAAACGGTTCTTGTAGGTAAAAGAGTGAGTAACATTTACATGCTTAATGTGTCTTGCATAACATCTAGCATGAATTGTTTGCTATCCCGAGATGATGAATCCTGGTTGTGACATAGGAGACTTGGACACATTCACATGCATCATCTAAATAGGATTGCATTTAAAGATCTTGTAATTGGTCTTCCTAAGCTTAAGTTTGAGAGGAACAAACTGTGTGGAGCATGCCAAATGGGAAGCAAACTAAAAGCTCTTTTAAACCGATTAATGTTGTTTCAACAACTAGATCACTTGGGCTGCTGCACATGGATTTATTCGATCTCTCTAGAACTATGAGCCTTTGAGGGAACTACTATGGTCTTGTTATTCTTGATGACTATTCTAGCTTCACTTGGACATTTTTCATTGCCACCAAAGATTAGACTTACCATATGTTTAAGAATTTTGCCAAAGCTGTACAGAATGAGAAAAACAACAACATAGTGTCTATCAAATCAGATCATGGCAGAGAATTCCAGAATGAGAAGTTTGACATATTCTGCAGTAAGCTGGGAATCACGCACAACTTCTCAGCACCAAGAACTCCACAGCAGAATGGAGTTGTAGAAAGGAAAAACAGATCCTTGGAGAAACTGGCCAGAACGATGTTGAACGAGACTGGACTACCCAAATACTTCTGGGCAGATGCTGTCAGCACAGCGTGCTATGTACTAAATAGTGTGCTGATCAGACCCATACTGAAGAAAACTCCATATGATCTGTTCAGAGGAAGAAAACCGAATCTGTCTCACCTAAAGGTTTTTAGCTGTAAGTGCTTTATACTTAATAATGGTAAGGACAACCTGGGTAAGTTTGATTCCAAGTCTGATGAAGGTATTTTTTCTAGGTTACTCACAACATGGTCATGCTTATTGTGTTTATAACAATAGGACTATGCTGGTAGAAGAATCTGTACATGTGAATTTTGATGAAACTAACCAAGTTATGCAGGAAAGATTTAAGAAATGTGCAGATGATGAAATTCCAATTATTCAACAAGCTGGAACTGAACTGGAAAATAAGACTGAAGAAACCAGTGTGCTACTAGAAATTCAGTCAATAGAACCAGAAGATCAATCTGCTAAATAAGGAGGTGTTACTGACAAAATCCGTTCAGAACTGCCTAAGGAGTGGAGAGTGCCTAGGAATTTGTCATTGGATAATGTAATTGGCCAGGTGCAGAAAGGAGTTTCAACCAGAAGTGCACTGAATCAATTCTGTGAACATATGGCTTTTGTTTCACAATCTGAACCAAAGACTGTAGCTGGCATACTGGAAGACAGCAGTTGGATAACTGCTATGCACGAAGAACTGAACCAATGTGCTAGGAATGAGGTCTGGACACTTGTTCCAAAAACCAGTGGGATGAATGTCATTGGCACCAAGTGGGTGTTCAAGAACAACTTAGATGAACATGGTGTTATCGTGAGAAACAAAGCTAGATTGGTTACAAAGGGTTACAATCAGGAAGAAGGTATTGATTATGGAGAAACCTATGCACCAGTGGCAAGACTTGAGGCCGTAAGCCTGCTGCTAGCCTACGCAAGCATGAACAAATTCAAATTGCACCAAATAGATGTCAAGAGTCCATTTCTTAATGGCTATATGGATGAAGAGGTGTATGTTAGTCAACCTCAGGGTTTTGAAGATCATAAGCATCCCAATCATGTCTTCAAGCTAAAGAAAGCACTGTATGGATTGAAGCAAGCACCTAGACAGTGGTATGAAAGGTTGAGCAGTTTCTTGCTATCTCATTCATATGAGAGAGGCAAAAAAAATAAGACTCTGTTTATTAAGAAAACATGTTCTGATATTATTCTAGTTCAAGTCTATGTAGATGATATTATCTTTGGATTCACTAATGAGAATCTGTGCAAGCAGTTTGTTGCAGCTATGCAGGGAGAGTTTGAAATGTCCATGATGGGCTAGCTTAACTACTTCCTTGGATTGCAAATCAAGCAACTGAATCATGGGACTTTTCTAAGTCAAACCAAGTACTGCAAGGAGTTGCTGAAAAAGTTTAACATGGAGAGCTGTAAAGAAAGTGTAACACCTATGGCAACTAACTGTTATTTGGATTCAGATGATAAAGGAGCTAGTGTGAATCAGACTAAATTCAGAGGATTAATTGGTTCACTGCTCTATCTTACTGCCAGTCGACCAGATATCATGTTCAGTGTGTGTCTCTAGATTTCAATGCAATCCTATGGAGTCGCACTTCACTACAGCAAAGAGAATTCTCAAATACCTACAGAGAACTACAACTGTCAGACTGTGGTATCCTGCTGATGTATCTCTCAATTTAGTAGGATATTCTGATTCTGATTTTACAAGTTGCAAAATAGACAGGAAAAGCACTAGTGGGACATGTCACTTGTTGGGATCAAGTTTAGTTTCATGGCACAACAAGAAACAAGCGTGTGTGGCATTGTCAACTGCTGAAGCTGAATACATTGCAGCTGGAAGTTGTTGTGCATAAACCTTATGGATGAAACAACAGTTACGTGATTTTGGCCTTAACTTGTCTAAAATTCCATTACTATGTGATAACACCAATGCCATTAATCTTACAAAGAATCCAGTTCAACATTCCAGGACCAAACATATTGAAATTCGCTATCATTTCATTAGAGACCATGTCACTGATGGAGATTGTGAAATTCAGTTTGTTAGTACTGAGAATCAACTTGCTGATCTGTTTACAAAACCCTTGAGCAAAGAAAGATTTAATTTTTTGAGGAATGAACTGGTTATACTGGATATCAAACATGTACTGTGAATCATTAATATCATATGTACTATTAGCAACTTGTTTTTTCTTCTTTTCTTCATGGCACTTCACAGTTCACTGCACCAGATTCAATTTTGTAATATTTTTTTTGGATAAATCATAACTGATTTAAATGGAAATGCTGAATGCATGTGAAACTGGACGAGAGTTGAAATCCAACTAGAATAGGGTTGTGTAACTGAATAAGTTAGATTGGAACCAAGACCATTGCAAAACAGTGAGGTGTTGACCGAATAAGACAAAATTGACCAAGGTGACGCTCAACATGTGAAGAGAGAGAGTTTCCAAAACTCCACGTGGCACCGAAGTATTGGCAGTTGACAAGCAAAAGCTGTTTTTGAGGGAATCTCTGCAAAGCTAAGTTTCCCAGTCAATCTAATAGCTTGTAGTATCTCATTCTGTTGGGATTTGATATTGTGCAGTGTACTGTCAATCTGTGCTCTAGGGTGTAGTGCATTAATCTGTGTTTATATTGCTAGCTGAACATCCATACACTCACACACAACTTCATGAATACTACTTGTTCTGTGTGGGAATCCATTATGTTTCAAATCAGTGCATTCTCAATGGCTTCATCATCCAACTTGAAGAAGAGAACGAAGTTGGCTGTAGTTAAGAATGCTGGTTCAGATGAACCAAATGAGAGTGACTATCTTGAAAGGTGGTTTTGCAGAAACCAGGAAAGCATAAACGACTACTACAAGCTCTACAGCAGGAAGATAATCATTTCTCCAAAGATGTTAAGCCTAGACTGGCTTAAAGAAGAAAAACTGGTTGAAGTAAGAAGTATGCTGAAATTTCAGAAGCTGGAACAATTCCTGAACCTGATTGGAAATACTTATCCAGATCTGGTTAAGGTGTTTCTAACAAACATGTGGTATGATGATGAGTGCGTATACTCACAGGTGAAAGGAATCGACTTTGTTATCAATGAGAAAGTCTGGATGAATGTCACAGGATTGAATAATGAAGGAGTTGTTGTAACCAGAGGAAATTCTACTGATCTGGGAGGTTTCAACAAGGTGCAGTTTTACAAATCTTGCCTTAGAGATCAGTCCTCTGTGTCTAGAACTTACAATGTTGGTGGTTTAGCAGCAATACCCAGAATTCTGGCCTACATTGTCATTGGATACTCACACCCAGAGGCTTCAATCATGCTACCTTGACTGAGGAAGACTTGATTCTTATGTACTACATCACGTCCAAAATCAGAGTCAACTGGATTCAAGTTATCCGTGATTACTTGTTCAAAGTGGGCAAGAAATTAGAGTATTGCATCCCCTATGTGACAATGTTATCAAAGTTTATTGATTACTTTGGGATTGATGTTGAGGACGAGATTGTTGAGAAAGTCAAGGCAGTGAATCAGATCTCCACAGCAAATTTAATCAAGATCGGGCTGGTGAAACTGAAAAACAAGAAATGGGTATATAAAGCTGATGAAGGAACAGTTGATGATGATAATGAGGAAGAATCAACTTAAGAAGAGTCTGAAGAATCTGACGATGAAGCTGATGGAGCTGATGAAGCTAATATGGAACATGATCAAGCTGGAATGGTGACTGAAACACCTACTACTACTGCTGGATAAGATTATTTTGCTAGATTTGAACAAAGGATGTTCAACCAGCTGAACAACATGCAGGATCAACACCGTGTGCATCATGAGTGCTGCCAGACACACTTCCAACTGATTAACACCCAAGTTGATGATATTTAGTCCAAGATTGGGACTTTATTCTTCCCACTAGACGAGTAGACCATGCACTACATAACTAAGTGGTTGTCTCTCTCCATTTGTTGAAGACAATGAGGGAGAAGTTTAGTGTGTTGGTTGTTCTGGCTATGTGTTGGGGAGAAGTTTAGATTGTGTGTTGTTTTGTGTTTGGCTGTTTTGTGTGCTATTATGCTTGTGTTATGTTTAGTATGCTAGTTTGCTGTTCGTACTTTTGCTGATGTTGTAACTGTTGGTGTATCTAGCATCATGGAATTGCTCTAGGACTAGTTATGTTTACTCAGTGTATTTTTTATTTGGCTGATTAAGTCACTCATATTCTACTGCCCGAAATGTAACACTGTTTTATATGAATGAAATTTGGTAGTACTATGTTTATGCTAATTCTAGTTTCTTTTCATTCTTTAAAACTGTGATCGAGGCAATAGATTATGGAGGAGTTGCTGGATTATGGGGGAGCAATTGCATAAATGCAGAATTGTTGATCAAAACTGGTTTGAGCATGAGAATGCATGAAATCTATTTGATTACAGTTTGATCAATTTACTAGAAACTGTTCACTGAACTTGTTCTTATTACCGATTGCTAATCTACTGCTATTGAGTTCAGTTGTTACAGGTTTGAACTAGACAACTCAACACTCCATTGTTTGTCTTCATCAAATTGGGGGAGATTGTTAGCACCAATGGGCTACTATGATGATTTGATGAAGCCCACCAAGTGAAGAAGTTCAAGACCTTCCTAGCATATGTGGAATGAATGAAGATTTCATGAAGATTAAAGAACTTGGTCTAGAACTAAGGAGTGTGTGTTGTGGGGTAAGTTTGATGTCTAATCAGTAATGCATGCAATCTTAATCAAAGATAAGCTCCACAAGTATTTTCTTAATTAACAAAAGCTTTGAGAAATCATTAAAATCAAAACTTTCGTTTTGAATAACTATTTTAACTAACTGGAGAAAAACAATCGACTATTTGAAAAGACAATCGACTGAATTTTAAATGACAGTTGTCTATAAATAGTTGGCGTGAAATTTTGAAAGACACGAAAAATCATTCTAAACATTTTCTGAGCAAGAACATTTGAGATTTCAAAGAGAGGAAAAGCGCCTTTGAGTCTAGTGATCAAGATCAATCAACGTTTTTCAACAAGAACTGTTTTCTTGAACTGCAACTGGAGCTTTGATTTGACTGAGACAGTTTCTTCACTGATTTGATCATCAGACTAAGCCTTCTATACTCTTTCTTTATTAATTTTGTAAACCTTTGCATAGAAGTGCTTGTATTGCTGTGACTGTGTTCTTCATCTGTATTTAAAATTACTATTGCGTTCTAAATTACTAGGGTGTAATTTGTGGTACAGTGGGATTGTACAGGTGGTTCGCCTACTGCGAGGTGCAGTGTAAGGCGGTTATGGGTTATACAATGGGTTCTGTATAACTGTGACTTGCTGTGGGTTTCAGCAAGGGAGTTCTTGAAACACACAGTGGGTTTCTATGTGGTTTCTTATTTTGCTGTGGGTTCAGCAGTGGTCTACTGCGGGTTGTAGTAAGACGTTTCTGGGATATATAGTGGACTCTGTATAACTGTGACTTGTTGTGGGTTTTGGCAAGGGTGTTCTTGAGACGCACAGTGGACTCTGTGTGGTTTCTTGGTCTGTTGTAGGTTCAACAGTGGTTGCTGCGAGTGCAGTGTTGTCTTGCAGTGGGCAAGTGTTGTAAACTTGATCAGTTGATCATTTGTTTTAGTGAAATCCTTACTGTGTGTGAGGGACTAGACGTAGCCCATTTGGTGGGTGAACCAGTATAAAAATCTTTGTGTTCTTGAGTCTTCTTTCTCCTTCTTGATCACTGATTTAATTAACTAGTTCATTGTATAAACTGTTTTCAGAATCTATAATTGAACTATAATTGATATAAGACTTAAACATTTTTTCTAATAATTGGTTCTTTAATAAAAAGAATTTTATTTTTGATTGATTCATAATAATTAGAATTGTTGATTGAATTGAATTTGATCAGTTCATTCTGTGTGGTTAACTTCTATTTTGTTTGTGTGTAGTAAACTAAATTGCTTCCGTACTTACATTTGAATTCTGATAAATCTATTTGGTTTGCTGCATTGTACTGTGACTAGTTTGTGTTCTATTTACTGATTCATTCTACTGCTCTGCTCAGTAAAGTCAATAAAGATCCAGTTTATCAAACTGACTTTCATTTTCTGAAAAGATAAAATAGTTTTGAAAAAGATTTTGAAATCCAATTCACCCCCCTTGTATTTCAGCCAACACAATTTCTAACACTCTCGTCTCAGTACAAGGTCAATTCAAAATGGAGAACAACAACATCTCATCTCAGTATAAGGTCAGTTTAAAAATTTATGACCCTCTCGTCTTAGTACAAGGTCAATTCAAAATGAAAGTTTGTAATCCTCTCGTCTCAATACAAGGTCTCGGCCTCTATCAATACACTTATTTTATTTTCAAACTAAACGAAATTAGTATTTTTGTCCTTAATTATGTTTTACTCACATAACCTGAACTTCTTGAAAGTTCAAATTATTTGATAAAATTTTAGTAAGTAGGGGCAGTTGTCAATACCAAATTTCGTAAAGAGAAGATGAAAAGTAAAGAAAAATGTGTTATTTACTTTTTATCATGTTTTGTAATTTAAGATCAAATAATATAAAAAAAGAGTTTTGGGTTCATTTAATTTTATGAATAAAGAAAAGAAAAAAGAAAAAAACAATAAAGTAAAATAAAAAAAGAAAGGAAAATTAATAATAAATAAAATAGGAAAATAAAATAAATAGTAATGAATAAAATTAAAAATGGAAAGTATAGTAAAATAAAACAATAATAAAAAGAAGTGTTGGGTCTGTTTTAAAATAAACTACAAAAATAAAAAAAAAAGAATAAAAAAATATGAAGGAAGCCCAACCCATTAAGAGATTCAGTCACAAAATAAATTTCTTTGAATAAAGCCCAAATTAATAAGGGTTCGTTTGAAAAATATAAAGAAAATCAGATTGTTGAAGCCTAGTCTATTAAAAGTGTGTTAAAAAAGAAAAAATAAAATTTTTATTTTCACCCCTCCTTATTAAAGTGCTGCCACGTCACACTCTACTGAATAATCTGACTACCTTTTCAGTCACCATTTTTTGTATGGAAAATTAATTTAAAATTAAAAATAATTAATTAATTAATAAAGGATTTGAATGGATTTGGCCGATGAAATGTGACTTTAATTGGATATTATTCTGCTTAATTGTAAATAATGGTAATAATGGGTGGTTATTTTGATTAGCTGCAAATAATCCTGATTGATTGAGATTTATTCTTTAGTTCTCAATTAAGCACATAAATGAAATTATTTGACAGATTAATTAAACGATCTGAAGAAATTCTATAAATAAACACCCCAAATAGGAAGTAGGACACAATTTTTATTATCTACACATTCCAAATATACAATTTACAAAGAAGTAGATTGTGAGGAATAGTCTCAATTACATAAGAAAGTTTACAAAAAGAGTAAACAAGGAGCTTCATAGTGTAAGTTCTACTAATTTATTCTTTAAGTAATTGTGTAGTCTTTTGAAGTTGTTGATGTAACACCCTGACAATTATTTCATTATTTATTATTTATTTATAAATTATGAGTAAATTGTTTTTTCTTTTAAATAAACCTTTCATAGAGAAAAGAGAAGGAAGGAGAGATAAAAGAGAGAAGAAAGAGAGAGAAAAGTGTTGAAAATAGAATGACCAATGTTCAAGAGGGGGGGTGAATTGAACTATTAAAAACTTTTTGAAAACCGAGAAGTTTGAATGAGTTTTCTTGTCAAACTATGATTGTAGTGTAAGATGTATACAAAACAACAGATTCAAGCAGATTTCAGCAAACTGTAATTTTAATACTGCAATAGTAAAACAGAAGTAGTATCCACTAATTCTTTTTAATCAGACATAAATTTTGCTAACGACAAGATTCCCTAAAACCAAATTGACACAATCATCCAATGATTAGACAAAGCAGCAAACTAATAAAAATCAACAAGCAACTCAGATTATACAATGATCAATCAGCAAATACAATGTTACAACAGTAATAAACCTATTCAGAATTTTCTACAGTTAATGCAGTATTTCAACAGAGCAAATTTTTCAAATATATTTCAAGTTACTGAATTTTGATCACTGATTCAATTTATCAGTATTAAAAACAAGTTTCAATCTAAAGAATTATCAGAATTAGGAAAAACCAATTTTATGATATTATACAACTGTGATCCAAGTTAATTTCAATTTACAGATCAAGAATGAATTCAATATGCTCAAAGAATCACAAGACAATATTATTGATAATCCAAGTTTGACAATCTTCAGTAAGATACAGAATTGTTAATCCTTTAAGATGAATATCAGCCAATTAAAGAAACAACCAGAATGTCAATATTTCAGTTTGTCCATAATTTCAATAGATTGTTCTTTAGATTTAACAGATTGTTCTTTAGATTTATCAGATTGTTCTTAGTGGCAGAATACAAATTTACACAACTGCAGAACGAAAATTAAGAGTGTAAGGGAGGAGAGAACTACAAAGATGTTTTTATCATGGTTCACCCAACCACTTGGGCTACGTCCAGTCCTTTGCAACCACTTGTAAAGATTTCCACTAATTCAATTACAGTTTACGAAAAAATCACACCAGAACCAATCTTGAACCTACAAGATTGCCTGCTACCCCCTTGTGCAGTTCCCCACCACACAAGATGCACACACACGGTGCAATCACAATACACTACTGCAGATTTGAATGCAACACAACAATACAGCAATTGAATTACAAATTTCCTAATTCCAATACCTAATCTCCCTATTAAGCAAACCTAATTGAGAAACAACTCAACACACAATACAATTCAAGAATTCACAAACACAACAATCGATTACAATCAAAAACACCAAGGAAGAATACTTATCTTTCCCAAATGAAGCTGCCAAGCACAATCTGCCAAAGTCACGCCATGCTCTTATTCAAGTGTAGAAAATCTTGAAACTTCTTTGAAAATTCGATTGAAAAGAATTCCTCTTCTCTGTGTATTTTCTCTCAATGAAAGGTTTTTCTTTTTTTTTTCAAATCTTTGAAGAACTGTACACTCGTAAACCTAATTTTCTCTCTTCGTTTATTTTAGAAAACACGCGCTACTGGGTTTTAAAAAAATGCGCCAGCCCAAATCTGTTAAGAAATTTTAACAAGTTGATTTTGAAATATAACTTGTTGAATTTTTACTCTGCAGCACACTTAAAGAAAAAATTAAACACTATTAAAAATGCCTTTTTTCATTTAAACTTGATTAAGAGCAATGTGATTGATTGACACAACAAGATGCATGATACTATAAACCTAAAATTAAACCTACCCAAACCTAGATTATTAAGCCACCAAACGTGACGGAGAGAAAGAGAAAGAGAAAGAAAGAAAGAGAGAGAAAGAGAAAGAGAAAGAAAGAAAGAGAGAGAAAGAAAACGTGAGAGAGAGAGAAAGGAGATTCAAAGCAAGAGAAATAAGTATTTATAGCTCTATTCCTAGTATGTGTTTCTCCATTTAAAGGTGAGGGGGGAATGGGGTTAAGCTTTATTTATGTTAATCTTAATAAGCTTATGTTTGTTTTATTTAATCTTTTAGTTATTTTAACCTATCTTGAACTATATATTATATTACTCTCTTTATTTCTCTACTTCTTTTATCTCCAATTACGCACTAATTCTATTTATTTTATCTTCAGTTACGCACTGGTCCTGTTTATTTTATTTGTTTTATCTCAGTTACGCATTGGTCCTATTTATTTTATTTGTTTTATCTCTAATTATGCACTGGTCCTGTTTATTTTATTTATTTTATCTCTAGTTATGCACTGATCCTATTTATTTTATTTATTTCATTTATTTTATCTCCAGTTTCGTACTAGTCCTGATTATTTTATTTATTTTACCTCAAGTTTCGTACTGGTCTTGTTTATTTTATTTATCTCATTTAATTTATCTCTAGTCTCGTACTTATTATATTTTATTTATTCATTTATTTTATCTCTAGTTACGCACTGGTCCTATTTATTTTATTTAAATTATCTCCAGTTTTATGAGATTTATATTTATTTAAAGTTCTTGCTTTAATCCTTATTTTATTATATTTTGTAATAATTTAAATATTATTTTATATAATTACGTACAAAGTAAAAAGTATGTATTTTGATGAATTTGATACAAGGAAGTTACTTGTATGCTTTATTGGTTGTATTTGTTTGACTGTTGTGTATAATTTATGGATATATGACATAACTTGATGGTCATTGTGTTATGTGATTAATGTAATGTCATGAATATGTTGGTGGTGAAAGAGTCTTGGGTTTTGGATTTGAAACCAAGGTAATGTATGAGTGTCTATTTTTTTGATGTCATAGTTTGGTACAACTGCGGGACGAAAGGCAGGGACTAGGTGGGGTCTAAAGAAGTATTCAAGTAGGTGAATATCTGGATAGTTAGGATAGTGCCATGCACTAGGGTAGTTCACAGGCCGAACTTGATACTGTCTGATACCTGCTCAACATCGCAAAGGTTAGGTAGTGAGCATATATATCTCTTTTATTGGTAGAAGGCCATAATTCTCGAGAAAATGATTATGATTGTACCAATGGGATATACGCAACTACCTAATCACTTCCCAAAAGGCTTTTGATGTTCAGGTGGGTCATCAAAAGTGGTGGTATATGGATCTACATGTTTCGTAAAGTGAGAGTAATTCTTGTGGTTTTGAGTCAAGTTATATGCATCATTGTTTGTAGTTGTGATTATAGGCCCCCATTGTTTGTTAAGTTTATTAAGATTAATAATAAGGCTTATAAAATACCTCACTCCTTTCATTTACTCTGCAGCACACTTAAAGAAAAAATTAAACACTATTAAAAATGCCTTTTTTCATTTAAACTTGATTAAGAGCAATGTGATTGATTGACACAACAAGATGCATGATACTATAAACCTAAAATTAAACCTACCCAAACCTAGATTATTAAGCCACCAAACGTGATGGAGAGAAAGAGAAAGAGAAAGAAAGAAAGAGAGAGAAAGAGAAAGAGAAAGAAAGAAAGAAAGGGAAAGAGAAAGAGAAAGAAAGAAAGAGAGAGAAAGAAAACGTGAGGGAGAGAGAAAGGAGATTCAAAGCAAGAGAAATAAGTATTTATAGCTCTATTCCTAGTATGTGTTTCTCCATTTAAAGGTGAGGGGGGAATGGGGTTAAGCTTTATTTATGTTAATCTTAATAAGCTT
>Ga0209700_104586_pt1 | contig 24627 bp, 11 predicted proteins | sample SiratroredBW_FD_187528 | JGI IMG/M metagenome (GOLD analysis project Ga0209700, IMG submission 187528) | Root nodule microbial communities of legume samples collected from California, USA - Siratro red BW (SPAdes) (version 2) | ecosystem: Host-associated > Plants > Roots > Nodule | place: USA...
TATAATTTTATTCAAGTTCAAACATTTAGTGTGTGTATACCCAGACTTACTAATAAGATGTTCATTAGTTAAACGTATAAGGAAACTAATCCAATATAGATTGTTACTAAATCTTTTTTTTTTTTTAATTTAGTGTGTAAGGGTTTATTCGGAATGACATTTTTACTAACGTAATGGGTGTATAATTGATTGCTTTATCCAGAAATTGAACACATATAAGAAAATAATTTACTATTACTATTTTTGTCTAGTAAAAGTTTAAATTCTCACCATTAATAACAGTAAGTAAATACAAATGCAACAAGATTAACAATGTTAAAAGAAATTAAACCGTGATTTTGTAACTTCTAATAAATTTCATGGAATATGTTTAGCACTTTAGTAAGAAAACTTGTATAAATAATAAAAGATTCTTTTAAAAAAGAGTTCATTAAAAAATATAATTGAAAATGTGAGATGAGAAGTATTATACAGGATAATTTTATTTTGGTGTTCTTTTTAATAAAAGAGACACAATATTTTCTCAGTTGTTAGAAATATATTTTCTTTTTTATTACTTTTGTGTATGAGAGAAAAATTTAAAATAAAATAATTTATTTCTTAGTGGTTGTATTTTGTTATTTGTAATAAAATAATTGTTTTTTCTTAACTTATGAGAGAAGTATTTTTAAATTAGAGAAGATCATGACAAAATTATATATACTTTTGGAAAACACCTTACAAGCTGCAAATGTATTAGTTGCTACAATAGATTAAGATGAAATCATGATGTGATAAGATATCATAAACTGGTCATATGTCATACTGAGATTTGAAAAAATGTAATTTCTTATCTGAACATAAAGAAATTATTTTATATTTTTGTGAGTATTGTGAAATAGTAAGTAACACAAATTGAGTTTTATTAGTGACTTTTATGAATAAACAACATATTAGACTTAATTCATTATGATATGTAGGAACCATCAATACTATTTCTTGGAGGAGTAAAATATTTTGATCATTCATTAATAACTACTCCAAATGATTTTGGTTTGTGTTTCCGATGTACAAGAAATTCATAGCACAAGTAGGCTTGAGATTGGAAAATAATTAAATGCATAGGGATAAATAATGGAGGAGGATGTGAAGTTATTAAATTTTCAGCATTTTGAAAACAAAAAAGTATTATAAGATCATTTGTTTTTGCTTAACATACATTTCAATAGAATGGTATTATAGAGATGATGAAGAAAAATCTCCTATATAGAAATAAGGGTTATGTCTAGAACAACAAAAATGATCAAGTCTTTTTAGTAAAAATAGTTAAAATAATTTATTATGTGATAAATCAATCACCACTAACAATGATTAATTTGAAGATATAACTAGAGATATAGAAAGACCAATGAATTGATTATTTTTCCTTGCATGTTTGGTTGTCATATGTATATGATGTACAACTACTAATAAAAAACTAAGTTGGAACCAAAACCTAATAAATATATATTCTGAGCTATGTTGACAATGTGAAGGGATATCACTTGTAGATCACACTACTCACTTGGTTATTATCATAAATGTAGTATTTATAGAAAATGAACTACAACATGAGCAAAAAAATGACAACATTATAAATAAATTGTTATAGTGCACAAAGAGAGAAGAAGTCTTCAATGACTCTTTTGAGTCAGAACATGAGCATGAGGAACAAAAATCTAAAATGAGAGTAGTAATAGAGGACTCTGACAATCAACATGAGATAAATTTAATCCATCTTGAAACTTGCAATATGTTATGGCAAACCATGATATGTATTATCTTTTAAATGAAGAAGAAAACCCTTTAACTTTTCAAAAGGATGAGTAGTTCGAATTTCTTTGAGGATGACTACAATGTAAGAAAAAATGAAACTTTTTCATATAAGCAAGACATGCAAACTTATAGAATTTTCAAAACATTTAAAACCTTTGGTTACAAAAAAGACATCAATTTCTATGAGATATTCTTGCAAGTTATTATATTGACCATAATTAGAGTAGTTTTGGTCATGTGTGTTGTAATTGATTTACATCTTAAACAATTAAATGTAAAATTATATTTTTTCTTAGAGAACTTGAAAGGGATATATACATACATACATACCTATATAGGCTCCAACTAGAAGACTTTAAAGAACAAGAAAACTTTGTCTATAGGTTGATAAAATCTTTAAAGAACAAGAAAACTTTGTCTATAGGTTGATAAAATCTTTGTATGGTAATTCATTCATTATTAATCTCCATTAAACATATTGAGTTTAAACCATTACAATTATTATAATAAGTTTGATGAAAATAATTCAAGAATTGAAGATACCATTGGTTAGCAAGTTTGATTTGAAACACTTTGAAAAGACAAAAAAGATTTTACCAATCCAAATTTACTAAGACAAAATAGATGGAAAGGTTAAGGACATGACAATTATCCAAAAATACAAGAAAATGGAAGAACTTGAATACAAGTAAAAAATTTTTGTTGTATATTATTATACAATCAAAGTATATTATAGATGACAATTAATCTTATGTTTTAAGACAAAACAAATAAGTATACTAATAAATGTTATGACAAAATTAATAAATATTAATAAATTTATATTGAATGGTTTGTAACATGACTTGTTTAAAAAATAAACAATATAAATGATAAAAAAATAAATCATGACATAAAGATTTGATTTAATTTAATCGAAATATTCATAGAATATATCTAGAGAAGTCCCACATTAATAAAACTTTACTCTAATGCTTACTATTATTATTATAAAAATATTACAATATCTTCTTAATAAAACACACTAGTTAAGATCACTTTCTTCTCTTTTATGATGTAATTATATTTTCTTCTTTTATTATTATTATTATTTTTCTTTAAATTTAAAAAAAAATTCTAATTTTATTTTCAACATTATTGTCTTTCATTGATTTTGTTCTCCATTTTACTTTTTATTTCAGTCCTAAATTATTACATTGTTATTTTAGTTTATAACAAAATAAAATCTTTTAAACCATTTTCTTTATAACAATTTTATTATATTTTATAATGCCAAATATAATTAAAAGAAAAAACAAAGAGCATGGTTCAAAATGTTGATAAAAGAATTGGTAGTTGAATTAATTACAATTAAAAGAAGTGTTTATCAACCAATTGTTAAAGAATTGTTTCATAATCCATTGATATATTTTTTATTATTGTTGATTAGCAAGTGTACAAGTGAAACTTATATATATATATATATATATATATATATATATATATAAATGTGAACTATCATCCGCACAGCAAAGGACAACTGGTTTGTAAGCAGTCAAACAACAACGAGTTCGTAAACACGTCAAACAACAAACAACAAGAGGTTTGCAAGGATATTGAAGAATATAGACTGAGAGAAAATCAAAATCAGATGGAAATTCAGATAATAGCCATTAATGTTCCAGAAGTACAAAGCAACAGAAAAGAAATACTTTATTAATTATCTTAAACTCTAAAGGGTCCATGGCCTAAAGAAATACATTATTAATTAACTTAAACTCTAAAGGGTCCATGGCCTAGTCTTGCTTGCCAACACATATACTTCCAGACATAAGAGTGCAACACAAAGATCTGCAAAACCAAAAAACAAAACAAAAAGGGAATTTCATTAACGCAAGATCGTAAAGATTAAAGCAGGATCCACGTGCATGCAGAAATCAGAAATCATAAAAGCAAACCAGTTCCAGTTCTATATACCTCTGAGATCTAAGTGTCAAGAACAATAACTCCCCAGAATCGCTCCAAGAAATCCACCACCTTCTGCTGGCTCTCGTAAAACCCTCCATTCGGATCGTAGTAGTACTGCATGCTCAAAATTCGATAAAATTTTGGTTTCATTTGGGAAAAGAGACAAAGAAACATCAGTGACAGAGAAAAACAATAAACAATACCACAAAAGAAATCAACAAAAGTTATGATTTTTCGAAAACCCTTTTGACATCTGTCTCCAAAAGTGAAACAAGAAGGAGGTTTACCCTGTAAACTCTTCCACTCTGGACACGCCGTTCCTCCGCCACCCACCCCGGCAGAAGCCAGCCGTACCCTGCAGAAGTGCAGTCATGGTAGGTGGCGGTTGTGCCGGAGCGAAGACGCTCTCGGGAACTGTTGGTTTGGATTCTGTTGATGGTGGCATTGGTCATTGCTCGGATTTGCTCCGGGGACAGCCTCCTGGAAGCGTTGCGTCTGGCAGTGGTGTCACCCTCCATGGCTGAGATGAGAGAAGGGAAGCAGAGAGAGTGAATGAAGAAAAGGAGAAGAAGGCAAAGCAAATGGTGATGCTCACTCCCTCATTCTGCTTCGCTATTTAACCAAGAAGTGAATTTGTCCTTATGTGACATTGGACAGCACATACACGCATTTCATTCATCATCACAACTCTATCATCCGTTACTTTGTAACATATGTTTCCAGAAGAGAAAATCAAAATAAATAATTATGATATATCACCTTCGCATTAAGTAACATGAGAAAAGGAAAATATTTTATACAAAACAAGGTAAAAACAACTGTCTTATTTGAAGAAATAAAGAAGTCCAAGCAAGAAGAACACGTAAGAAATAAATGCGACTGTGGTTTTTATGTTGTTCAAATTGAGAAAAAGAAAATACTTAAAAGGAAAAAAAGAAAGTTGATGTTTTTTTCCCTTTTGTTATTTGGTTAGGTGAAATATAACAACAAATAAAATAAAATTTTGATATAATCTTTCAGTTGTATCAAAACTTCTTAAACTGAATTTAAATTCAAATTGTTTTTACTAAATTGATATATAAGATAAGGTTTGTATTCACTTATATATTATTGTCTATAATTATGTTGGATGTAGAATCTTCAACACATACCCTCTTATGAAGATTGTCCAAGTATGTGTAAAACTAAATATGTAAGAGTGATTTGATAGCAATCCAACAGTAGATGACACAATGAGTCTATTAAACCTAATTAAGATAAATTCTAAATGACTCTTGATATTATTTCAAGAAATGAATTTAAACCTAACTCGTTCTTACAAAAATAATTTGTAAAGTGAGGTTTGAATTAGTTCATACACTATAAATTGGTGTTATACCAAATATGTAGTCTATACTAAACATATGGTTCCACAAAAATGATTAATATTTTTATTTTGTATAAGAATTGAAACACTTATTTTTTCTTTTGTATTAATTTTTTTTGCTTATAAAAAATATACTATAAATTAGTCTTCCAACAAAGTGAGATAATAAAAAAAGTGAAACATTTCTCACATAATTTTATTCATGAGTGAATTGAGAGTTCTTTTTGTGGTCTAGATATTTCTTTTTAGTTTTATATTTAATATATACCATTAAAATGAAAATTTATATTAGAGACAAACTTACCTATATGTCCTTTATAAGCCTTTTCCCCCCTACACCTATAATCTCATTTATTCATTACCAAAACACAGTTACACAAATAGAAAATCAAATGGTTAGTTAATTATTTAATTAAATATATAATTATAATACATATATTATAAATTAAATTTTAAATCTACCAAAGACTGAATAGTCATACAGGTAAGATATATAATGACATATTTCTTTTAGAAAATTAATATTAAATTCGAATGAAAACATTAACATTATATTTGTTTGATTAGATGTCTACTTTTATAATGATCTCATTTTTTAATATTTTATAATAAGATAATTTTTTATATATTTTGTTGAGTATCAACGACTTTTCATTCTAGTTACTTTTAAAGTTATTTTCAGATATTTTTTTCGAATCTTACTATCTATATTTCTTTAACTATTGTAAAATATTATCATCCCTTCTTTAAGCATCATTCTAAGATTCATTTCTAAACTCACCTTTATCTACTAAAAAACATTATTTAGTCAACTTAGAATCCTTCTTCATCCATCATCCTAAGGTGTCGTGAGATCTAAATACGTCTAATGAAACACTCTAAAAATATTTACATGTTCACAATTAAAATGAGTGTAATGCGCTATAAAAAAATACGCCAACATGAGATAATAAAAGAATGAAAACAAGCTAAAGAAAACAAAATCTACGTCAAACACCAATACAGAACCATATTGCACACACATATATATAAATTATGAAAAATCAAACATAGTGACATCGTGCTTATTTATATACAGGACTAACATTTAAAATACTTCAAAATAGAATATATATATATATATATATATATATATATATATATATATATATATATATATATATATATATATATATAATCTCTTCAAACCTACAATACTTAGGAGGTAGCAATAGAGAATCCAAGTGGTGGAGGGATCTTAGAATCATATGCAATAAGGGTAAGGGTATGAATTGGTATAATGAAAATCTTAGGTGGAGAGTCAGAAAAGGTAGCAAAATCCTTTCTTGTGATGATTGTTAGGCAGGGGAAGTATCAATTAAGGAAGCCTATCCTAGAATCTATACAAATTCTACTAAAAAATAGAGTAATTAATAAGAGTTTGGGGTTTCGAATGGTCAGGAATGGGAGTGACAATTATGTTTGAGGAGGACATGATTTGAGTGGAAAGATGGTTTCTTTGTAGTTATCCAGTAGTGTGTGATGAGTGGGGGTGGGGGGAGAGGTATGTAAAAAGGTATGTAAAAGAATACACGGTGAAGGATGCCTATAGCTATAGTAAGATAGTGAGTGCTAACTCTGGTGACTATGAGGAGGTATTCTGAAAGTTATGAAAAGTAAAGAGTCCACCCTCCTCTCAGATGTGTGGTTAGATAATTCTTTATAATAAGCTACCAACTAGAAATAGGCTCCTCAGAGTAGGAATTCCAATTGAGAGCTCAGTCCGTGTTTTCTATAAATTCTATGCTGAAAGTATGAGACATTTGTTTTTCAAAAATAGAAAGTGTGACATTCAATAACTTTTTGTCTTAGTACAAGTTAAATCATGGGCTGTGATCAGAGTTAAGTATTATAAGGTTAACTTTACATTCTCATATTGGTGTTTAGATATGCAAATGTGCATGACTGTGACTAATTGATTGAAACATGATAGGATGCCTACAATGGAGAGGCAAGTTATTAGAGGGTGATAGTAGAAGAAAAACTATTCTCATTACCCAACTACTAAATAGTAGGATTGAGTTTGTTTATTAGTGCAGGGACGATTTAAGCTGGGAGTGAAGAGTTAGTTCGAAATGATGATTTAAGCTGAAATTGTTACTAAAAGAGTTTGGTGGGTATCTGCAAGTATTTTGTTGGATTTGAAGTCTGCAACAAAAACTTCACCACTCAGTTATTTTGAGAGCCAATATTCATTTTGTACTCTTAACAAATTATACATGATGTAGATTTTATGTGTGGATGTTTGCTTTAGACTTGTTATGAACTGTGTTAGGCAAATATTTCTATTATTATGTTTTTTTTTAAACTATAAACACTTATAAAGCCCCCTAATCTCTACTAAAAACCTAAAGGTACAGTATCCCAAAAATCTAACAACCTATAGTTAGTTATCAAAACAAAATTTAAATTCAGTATAATTCTAATTAAAGAATCAAGTTTATCAAGTATCCCTACCAAGATATACGATAAAAAGTAAGAAAAAAAAATTGACAATAAAAGATTTTAAGATAAAGAGAAACTTACTCTGATCGATCTTTGATTCTCTAGTTATTGAGAGGTGTGCCATTAGAATCTGAAACTGATGAATGATTAAGAGAAATCTTTGTTAGAAATAAAAGAAGGGAATTTTGAGACTGAAAAGGAGAGTTTAGAAGATGAAGAGATTATACAGTAAATGCAGGAAAAAATAATTCTGAAAAGAGGGGTTTCCCGCCTAAGAGAACATAAGCACTTTCGAAATCTCTTTTTGAAAGCTTGTCTTGTTTTGAAGTGGAAATGGAAGTTAAATTTATAATATGAAGATAAATAATAAAACTTTGGTATAACACGATTGTGTCGAGTTGAGAGTCTCACCAACCATTCACTTGCTTCTAAACCCGAACGATTTCACTGTCAAAGGTCGAACAATTTCCCTGCCAAGCCAATGGTTTAACTCTGATTTATATCATCTCCCCTGAGTTTTTTTTTTCTATTTTCTTTATGGAATTTATTTATTTCACTTTTTTCTTCTAATTAGGATTTTGTGGTAAGATTCTTGTGATATCCACGCATGTTCTACAAAAATAAAAAGACATTATGATTATAGAAGTCCTAAGAATTCAAATTTCCCCTATATTTCCTTATATTAAAATGCAGACAATATAAAAGTTTGAAATAAAAAATATATTTCTGTATGTTTATATAACTAATTGAAAAAAAAAACAAAAAAGAAAAGGTGTGATAAGGTAGTTAATACATTAGAGATTGTATGTAGTTACAATAAAGTTTATATGCTATTTATTATGTAAAAAAATTATCTTCTACTACATTTATATACTAGTTTTTTTTTTTTATCAGCATATACTAGATTTTGTTAACCGTGATAAATTACGTTATTACTAAATAATTTTGTATTTTGTTCGCTTTTGATATTTTGTTTTTATTTCCATAACAACATAATCATGGATAAAAGTGTCATAATGGCACCTATATCATCTACTTAGTATTAGGATAAATGGAAATTTTGTCTAGATTTTGCATTTGAAATTATCACATTATATGTCCTAATAAAGAGATGTAACAGATAATGTGCTTGGAGTAATAAAAAAAAGCATACAAGTATTTGATGTGTGATAGATTTTATAGAAATGATAGGTGGATTTTTCACTAAGGCAGATTTTGGAAAAAGGTATATGATAATAAAAGGAGAAATTTAATATCTATGTTGATTTGGATAACTTATTGAAAGAAGTCATGATGCCACACAATCTTTAGAAAATAAATTTAATAACGTAATAGATAAAGATAATAAAATGCTTGATAAATAATGAAACTTCTACCAAATTGAGACACAATGTTTAAAAGAAAGTATATTTTGATTGTAAATTTTTTTCTAAGTTCTTAATATTTTTTAATTGTTACATATTGAGAATCTCCAGGATTAAAGTAATGTATCATTTGATATATTTTTACAACTGTTAGAAGTGTTATTTTCTAAAAACTCTTGTTTATCATCATTTTAAGATTGTAAGTTTATCATTAAAAACTTAGAATTGAGTTATGAAAAGATATATATTTGTTCTAATGATTGTATCTTATGTTGAGAGGAATATAAAAATGAAATTAAATACTCCAAAGGTCACTCAAGAAATTATGGAAGTAAATCTTAAAAAGCAAGTGGAAGTCATGAAATTTAAAACTCTTGCTTTTATTTAATCGCAAAATCTTTTTCTAGGAATAGCAATTCTATAATTGGGTAATATCTAAAATGTAGAAAATGTTTTTTCTTGATGTACGTTCTTCTACCATTACTTATGAGACTTATTTTGAGGTATATTATATAAATTTTACATTATGTTTATATATGTTCCAATATTATAAGATTTTATATTTAAGAGATTATTGTTTATAATTAAATGTTGTTTCATTTTGGTGTTAAAAACAAAGTTAAATCATCTCTATGAGAGAAAAAGACAAAAGAGAAAAAAACTGACCAAAAGTTACCTAAAAGGTGAATTAATGTAACATACTGAAATATGTTGGAAGGATTGTAATTTGTTTGACTAAATTTAACAAAATTTCTAAATGCATAGAAATTTATTGAGTGAATCAAGTATAGGAGTGTGACTAAGATTGTGAGAAACTCAAATGTAAAATTGTGAGTCTCACATTATGTGAAAATAAGTGAAACAAACAATATAAAAAAGTGAAAATTTCACATTGCCTTTAAATTTTTAATTAAATATAACATAGATCTCTTACATAAATTAACTCATCTAAAATTCATATTGACCGATCAACTTACTTTTAAAGTTTTATAAGTATATATACTACCTAATAATTATTATAAACAAAAATTTTCGCTTTCCATCTATCCTAACAAGACATTCTACAATCAACCAACCAATTCAATTTGTAACGAATTCAATATTTCAATAATATTTCAAAAGTAACTTTCATTATTTAAAATTTACTTGGAATTCAAATAAAATAAAAAATTTAAAAACTTCAAGTACCTAACTACCTTTGAGTTTTATAAAAAAAATACACACACAAATTAAAAAAAAAAAAATTAGTTGATAATCAAAATTCTCAGTTAATAAAACCAACAAAAAAATAAATTGATTATAATTAAATTCAAATTATAAATAATAAATATATTATATAGAAAAATCAACTCACTTTGAAGTTAAATTCTATCGGTAGAAAAGTTCATCATGTTACTAACGTTCAGGTGATATTATCTGGGTGTGAAAAAGATAAAAAGAATAGAGAGAACAAAATTTTAAAATGGAAGAGGAAAGGTAAAGAAATGGAAGGATGCATCTATTGGAAAACTAAAAAGAAGAAGAGGGAAAAAAAAAAAAAAAAAAAAAAAAAAAAAAAAAAAAAAAAAAAAAAAAAAAAAAAAACTAAGAGGAGAAGAAGAAAGAATGGGACTTAAGCCCTTGGTTTTCACACAATTAGAAAAAGTCTTAAAAAAGAGATAAAACGATTTAAAAATCATATTTATCTATATATATTTGGGACAAACAGTAAAAAGTAAAAAGGCTATTACGTTTTTTTTTTTTCAAAATAAGAACTTTTATAGTCAATATTTTTCATTCATTTAAAAAATCATACTTTGTAATTTAATAAACCATGCAACTTGAAATAAATAAAAAAAAACTAAACTCACACTAATTAAAAAAGGTGAGGCATTTTTTAATGAACTTTATAATTATGTTAAGTTTAAAAAATAGGTATTTCTCAAATGATAACATTAAGTAAAGTTTAGAAAATTGGAATTTGTTTATATTTCAGTCATAAAATATGATAATATTTTTGTTTATATTTAAGTATAGAGGAATTATATTAGAAAATTACATAATATTTTGTACATAATTTAAAATGTGAATAATATTCTTTAATATCTGGGTGACAGCCTTAAACTCAAATCTTTCTTACCTGATAAAAAAAGTACTTTATGTGTTTTCTTCCTTTTAAAAGGTAGCTTTTTGGATAAAAATAACATTGTTTTACTTGTTATTTTCAAAAAATTTTAAGATGACATTGTTGTTCATTTATACACTTAATTTAATTTATACTTTTCAATTGATATTTGATGAAAAATCCCCTCAATTAACAATTAACATTAACTAGAGAAATCATAGTTAGTGTTAGTAGAAGATTTTCTCAATTAATATTAAATAAAATATATCAGGAAAACTATTGCCAAAAGTATCTTTAATAAAGAATATTAACAATGTAAAAAAAATCTTATTAAGATTAATACAAAGTCCCTAATAGATGTTAATTGAGAACTAATCATCTCAACATAATTAGGAAAATCTTAACCACCTTATTATTCAAAAAATAATCTTTTGTTATATTAAAAATAATATCAACTTACACTAATTAAAAATAATCATAAATTAAAATCTACATACTTCACATTAATTCAATAATGTGTTAAATATCCTAATGTTTGTTGAAATAGTATATTTATTCTTATTATTGAGAATTTTAAATTGTACTTATCGGAAATCGAAGAAGTAAGGTGAAGTATAAGGAATACTAATTTCTGAAACATTATAAAGAAAAAGGGATTTATTGCACATTTATTTATCGATATTGGAAATTGATAATGAGTTTAATGGTGTCATAAATAAACATTTAAATTCTTGCATTCCATTAATTATTTATTGTGCATTCATTTATTTTATTATTTACTCTTTTTTCCTTAATATAAGCTAAAGTTTGGAAGAACTGATTGGTAATTTGTATAAGATATTTTATAAAATATATATATATATATATATTACTCATTGAGGTTTTTAATCATTTTAAGTCAATTTAAATAGAAATTGTTTTCTCTTTATTAAGAACTTTCTTATTTATAATTTCGCTACTTTCCAATAACCATATCCAAGTATGGAATAATAACCAAATCAATTATTATTTCAACATATGCATGTTAGATTGAACATTCAATTGTTATCTACCGAAAATATTTAACTTGACGTGGTATAATTATAATTAGTTGCAGTCTCTGATATATATTTGGAATTAGTTTTAATAACAATTTACTTTGGTTTTACAGGTAAAGTTTTTAGATTTATATTTTTTACAATAAGACTGATGCTTAAACAAATAGTTAATAGACTCATATGGCTTGGTCCATTCATGGATAAATGAGTTATCCTTTGCACATCCCTTTGCTAGGATCATCCAAAATCTACTAGAAGACAATTTCTATTAAATATTATAAGTATATATGTTTTTTATTCATGAAGTGTGAAAAGATAATTTTAAAAGCAATTATATTTATCTTCTATTCTTATATTAATAAATAAATGTAATAATACATATAATATACATCACATTAGAAGATTAAATTATAAAAAATATTATATATTTATTAACATAAGTCAGAAAAATCATCTTCATTATCATGTGATATAACAGTTAAATTCGAAAATATAATTAGGATTATAAAAGATTCATAAAATTGTAAATTGTGAGTCATTACATGAATTGTAATTTTTTTTTATATATAAATTGTCTTACTCTCAGCATAACATATGCATGCATCAAATTAAATTGAATAATCTCCAACTAAAAATACAAAATTTCTCTCAATTTTTTTTTAAATTTTTTTAGAATTTTAAGAACGTATTTATTATTATTTTCTAATATATTCTTATATTATTTTAATTTTTATATATTTTATGCATGTATGTATGATGAAAATACTAAATAAAATAAAAAATTGTAGAACTATTATATTATGATTTAAAAAATTATTATATTTCTTTATTCACGAAAAAAAAAACCTTAAAGACAAATAAAGAGTACTAGATGAGTAATTCACTTTAATTTTTATTTAATTTTATGATTTGAATAGTATTATTTTTAAGTTATAATTATGGATTATTAATGACATCTAAGATATTTTATTTGACAGTAAAAGACACCTAAATTATTGTAAGTTAGTGCTGTGGAACTAAAGAAAACAAAAATGAAAAGCTTGTAACTGTTATATATGTGTTTGATTCTTTCTCTTTAATATTTGAAAAAACTGTGGAACTCTGTGGGCTGGATCCACCATTTAAAATAAAAAGGGTGGTATTTGGGTCTAGTTTCCCTTTACGTTGAACCCACAGAATAATGAGTTATATTAGTTTATTTAATATATATATATACATATATGTCATATTAATAAAATAAAAACATTTATTTTTTAGATTATTATTATTTTAAAAATCAGGTCAATTTTAGATAAGTCTATTTCAACAATAGACAAACCAAACTGAGTAAAAAATGATTTAGTTAAATTTTGGACATTCTTTTACCAAATTTTAGTTGTATTATGAACTTTTCAAACTAATTCATCAAATTAAAACTGCACTCTAATTTATTGTGGTAATAGGATGGAATTTTATGATTATTTGTGTATATTATTTTGTTTTTCACATATTATTTAATGCGAAGGTTACTTTATAATTATTTTTACTTTTCTTTTCTCAGGAAAAAAGTAACGGAGGAGAGTTATTTAAATTTAAAATATTTCTTTTCTTTTTTTGAACATTTTCAGTATCGGTAAATTTTTAAAATTAGGATTCCAATCTCATAAGAAATTTCATTATAACATGTTGACATGTTCTAGAGAAAGGTTAAATTTAGGATCTATGATTTTAAATAAAACTCTGAATCTTAAAAATAAAAAAAAATCAATTTTAAAATAATGAATAAATAAATATTTAAAATTATAAAATATTGAAATATAAATAAAAATTAATAAAAATGTAAATTTTATATGATATTTATATCGATAAAACGTTGTGTGAAAAATTTAAAAACAATAAAATAGAATAAAATTCTAAGAAAAAATCTTATAAAAAAATTCCGTTACAAATAGTATCATATTTCTTGTTCTATTCTTCATTTCTAAAGTTTTTTTATGTGCTCTCACATCAGATCTGCATCCGTTTACTTTGTTTTAGTAAATGTTTTGATTTATTTTTTTAAATACATTTTTTAATTAAATACATACAATAAAAATATTAATAAATATAAATAAGTTCATATGATAAGGAAACATAAATATTATTAAAAATATTCCGTGTTTGAAATTTTCAATGTATTAATCTATACATCATGGACATCTTTCCTTAGTGAGAACTACAAAAGAAAAGGGAAATATTCATTGTAGGAAACGAAACATGTTACTTGTCATCTCCTCAGTATTTATAAAAACAAATAACTTTTATAATTATATAAAATGGAGTTTTAAAGAGATATTTTCTTTATGAAATAAAGCATTTGAGATATACAACTTATTCATTAGCATTTAATTCTCTACTTATTTAAATTTTATCTTTAAAAAATTAATTTTATATTACCAATATTATTTTTAATGTAGGGTAAATATGTTAAGGTACTCTTAAAGTAGCCTTTTACTTATTCGAATATGGATTCACTATTATTATGAAAATAAACTTAATTGGGAATGACTTTTGAAGCAAAACGTAGCCAAAATTACATTTTAGAAAAAAAAATGTTTTTAAGGTATTTGTAAGAGGAGATGTAGTGAAAAATTAGGAACCAACTTTGAAAAATATTTAAGAATGTGATTTCTCAAAACATAGAAAAACAAACATGCACCTTCAAAATGTCAAAGCAAAGTACCATTGCAAGGGGGAAATCAAAGAACAGAACTTGCTGCATAAAAGGAATATCACAACATGCAAAACATATAAATATGAGATAACAAATAAACCTTGACATGCATGAAAGTAATTAAGAATATCTAACCTAAAATAAAAGGTTTCCTGTGAAGAGAATTTGAGAGAAAAATATCGGGAAGATCTCAAACAATGAGACATGAGCTAACATAGAAGAAAATGACATCACTTTCAACTCAAAATCTTAAGATATTGAATTTGTAGGTCTTCTTCTTATATATTGTTTAACTTTCTCATTTTTATTTTAGGGAGACTCTTCTAACTATTCTGTAGAAGTAGAAGGAGTTGAAATAACTTCATTAACAGTAACATGGTATTCTGGATCATCAAGCCAAAGCACTGCAAGATGAACAGGGGAAGTGCAGCGTCTGTGAACTGCTTCAACTTTCCAAATGGTGTCTTCAGCCTCATGCCAACTGAAAACAGCATTCAATGGCTTCTCTTCATTTTTGCTTCCAAACTTGGACTTATCCCATTCTTTGCAAAGTTTGTGTGTTAGATAATGCAATGGTTGACCATACAATGTCTTCAAGGTTTTGGCCAAACCTTTCCAATTCACAACCACCATCTCCTTTAAGCCATATTTTGGAATAGGCTTATTCTCCATCATGTTTTGATATTCCTTAGCAAGCTTTAACAAAACATCTGCAATAATTTTAACTACTATTACTTTTTCTATTTCTCATACATATTGTAAAAATTGCTAAAGTAATGAGCATTTTTTTAAATGATACTACATTCTTCTCTATCTTTTTTAAATAAATAATAATTACTTCTTTCTATATGTACGCCTAAACTATACAGGTTTATTATGAATACATAATCTACCAGTTATTTACCAGTATTCTCTCCTATCTAATTTGTTTATGACTATTAAGAAAAAATAGATTAATGTGAATATTTATTAAGGGTAATATTGAAATATAATAGTGATGATTTTATTTAAAGAATTGAATAACACTTAATTTAAAAACTTATGAAAAAAACTTAAATAATATTATATACTTTAAAAGTTATGGTTGGGGTGGGTTTGGCTAAAAAAATTCAAATCACATCAATCCGACCGTTTGTAAGTTTTTTTTTTCTATTTTTTTATATGGCTTTGGTTTAGCCCATGGTTTTAACTTTTTATTATTTTTAATAAATTTCATGTGATAATTTTATGTTTAATATAAATTTTAATAAAAAAATATTTTATATATATATATATATTAAATAATATATGTAGTTAATAAATAATGAAAAGAAAGAGATAAGACAAATATTATACTATTTATTAAGAAAAATAGTTAAGTGCATTTAATACTTTTACTTTTATATAATAAAGAGACATTTTTTTTATGTTATCCTTATTTATATTTATTTAGAATGATGACTAAGTTTAAAGATAGTAATATTTCTGAAATAGTACAATTAAATAGTGTTTAGTGAATTCAAATTTGTTTATATTTAATTACACCAAATATAACGGATGGGGATAACAAGATATAGTGGGTGATATTGATTTATATTTGTTTTTGAAGTAAAATCTTATGCATAGTCCTCATGTGTCCAATGTTTGATCCGAATGAAATTTTGTATCCTATATAATAAGTATATTCATACTTTTGTCCATATGATTAAAATATTTATTAAATATTTTTTTAAAATAAATAAAACATAATATTATTAAAAAATCAATATCAAAATAATATATATTTTCTCATTTTCAATATCAATGTCAAATGACAAAAGAAAATATAATTATATAAATTTTAAAATAAAGTATCAAATACCAAATAAAACAAAGATGTATAGAAATATAAAATAGAGATAAGAATAGAATGAATATATACATAATTATTTACCTATTAAAGTTGATTAATATATATACTTACATTTATACCAAATTAATTGAAGTATTATTTGTCAATATCATAAGCAAAGATAAAACTTTAATTATGATTTTATTCATCATTCTACTCACCATTTCATTTTTTAAGTATTCTAATGTTTTTTTTTTCAAAGAAAAAAATAATTGATATTGCTTTGAAGTTTAAATATAAAAATTAAAAACTATTTTTTTTTCAAATATTCAACCTTTCAAAAGAAACAAAGCAGTGTATAGTAAATTGTCTTCAAAGAATATATAAATATAAATTCTTATTACATGATTTTTTTTTTAATTTAGCCACAAATTCTGTTCCAATAAAAATACTGTATTTATTAGAAAAATAAAGTTATTTTAGGAAATATATTTTTTTTTTTAAAAAGTATATTTATTATTATACTTAATATATATAAGTAAAAAAAAAATCCTGTTTATAAAAAGTACCACCCATCCATGAATTCATGTCATTATCAATATATTATTAATATGAAGAATATTAGTATATTATGTTCCGCACCTTCTTTTTGAATTTTTCTTTTAAATGGATTTGAAATTTACTGAAAACCATTGGTTATGTCGAGTATTCTTACTCGTTTAGTGACTCCATTTAAATGTAGAATCATTTAAATTTTTCAATTAATTATAAAAAAAGAAGTTTTAGTATAATAAAAACTAAATTAGAGACGTCAGAATAAAATAGAACAGATAACAACATATATAAAAAAGTGAGTGTCCTTCTTTACTCATTCACTTTTTCACTCATCACAAATTTATTAATTTAAAAAAAAAAGTTTGTGTAAATGTTTATATTTTTTCTTTTTTAATGATGTGAAAAATTGTAAGAAAAAATAGAATTGAAAATAAATATAATACATGTATAGAAAATAGATAGATAGAGATTGGTATAACCTGGATCAAGGGATTGTTTGGACTTCAATGATTTAGCATGTTGGTGAGTTGAAGGAGACCTCTTCTCTTCTTTTTCCCTTTCTCTTTTTACATCCTTAGCAATGACAGTAACATTGCTAAGGTTATCATCGGACTCTGTTTCAGAATCCGATAGCAACATATGTTTGTACACAGTAGGACCATAGCGACGAATCATTTTCAACTTTTACACCAATATGTCTGTGAAGTTTGTAGTGCCTGTAGTGACAAATGCTGGCTGTGACAAATGCTTTTAATAACCATTTTCTGGCTCAGGATTTTATTACACTTAATTATTTTCCTTATTGCAGTTTAAAATTAACTATTATATTGCTTTTTTGTTAGTGTTATTCAAGTATCTCCATTAATGAAGTATAATTGGAAAAATTTGAACATTAAAATATTTAAAACAAGAGTTTAATTTTAATGCACTAAATATTTTTAAACTTTCTAAGGAGTACAAATCAATTCATTTATCAGTTTTAAATCAGTTTTTCATAACTCCAGCAGTTTTGTCATATATGTTGAAAAATCTTATATGAGGCCTAAAGGAAATCAGTGTATAACAGTGTAACCCCACCTCTATAAAAGATAAGAACAAAGAAAAATATTCACGTCTATCTTTCTCTCTCTATCACTTTTTATCTTTTATATCTCTTTTTTTCTTGATTTACACTTTCTATACTTCATCTGTTTCAAAATCTGATAATTTTATGTTTAATATAAATTTTAATAAAAAATATTATATATATTAAATAATATATGTAATTAATAAATAATGAAAAGAAAGAGATAAGACAAATATTATACTATTTATTAAGAAAAATAGTTAAGTGCATTTAATACTTTTACTTTTATATAATAAAGAGACATTTTTTTAAGTTATCCTTATTTATATTTATTTAGAATGATGACTAAGTTTAAAGATAGTAATATTTTTCAAATAATACAATTAAATAGTGTTTAGTGAATTCAAATTTTTTTATATTTGTTTTTTAAGTAAAATCTTATACATAGTCCTCATGTGTCTAATGTTTGATCGGAATGAAATTTTGTATGCTATATGATAAGTATATTCATCTTTTGTCCATATGATTAAAATATTTATTAAATATTTTTTAAATAAATAAAACATAATATTATTAAAAATTCAATATCAAAATAATATATATTTTCTCATTTTCAATATCAATGTCAAATGACAAAAGAAAATATAATTATATAAATTTTAAAATAAAGTATCAAATACCAAATAAAACAAAGATGTATAGAAATATAAAATAGAGATAAGAATAGAATGAATATATACATAATTATTTACCTATCTAATTTAAAGTTGATTAATATATATACTTACATTTATAACAAATTAATTTGAGTATTATTTGTCAATATCATAAGCAAAGATAAAACTTTAATTATGATTTTATTCATCATTCTACCCACCATTTAATTTTTTAAGTATTCTAATGTTTTTTTTCAAAGAAAACAATAATTGATATTGCTTTGAAGTTTAAATATAAAAATTAAAAAATATATATATTTTTCAAATATTCAACCTTTCAAAAGAAACAAAGCATTGTAGAGTAAATTGTCTTCAAAGAATATATAAATATAAATTCTTATTACATGATTTTTTTTTATTTTTAATTTAGCCATAAATTTATTTCTCTGTTCCAATAAAAATACTGTATTTATTAGGAAAATAAAGTTATTTTAGGAAACATATTTTTTTTAAAAAGTATATTTATCATCATACTTAATATATATAAGTAAAAAAAATCATGCTATAAAAAGTACCACCCATCTATGAATTCATGTCATTATCAATATGAAGAATATTAGTACATTATATTCCGCACTTTTTTTATATTTTTTTAAATGGATTGAAATTTACTGAAAACCATTGGTTATGTTGAGTATTCTTACTCATTTTGTGACTCCATTTAGATGTAGAATCAATTAAATTTTTTAATTAACTATAAATTAAAAACAAATTTTTATTCTGGCATCTCTAATTCAGTTTTTATTACTAAATTAGAGACGTCAGAATAAAATAGAACAAATAGGATATATATAAAAAAGTGAGTGTCCTTCTTTACTCATTCACTTTTTCACTCATCACAAATTTATTAATTTAAAAATAAAAAACAAGTTTGTGTAAAAGTTTATATTTTTTCTTTTTTAATGATGTGAAAAATTGTAAAAAAAATAGAATTGAAAATAAATATAATAGATGTATAGAAAATAAATAGATAGAGATTGATATAACCTGGATCAAGGGATTGTTTGGACTTCAATGATTTAGCATGTTGGTGAGTTGAAGGAGACCTCTTCTCTTCTTTCTCCCTTTCTCTTTTTCCATCCTTAGCAACCGTGACAGCAACATTGCTAAGGTTATCATCGGACTCTATTTCAGAATCTGACAGCAACATGTGTTTGTACACAGTAGAACCATGGCGGCGAAAAACTTTCACACCAATATGTCTGTGAGGTTTGTAGTGCATGTTAGGCTGTGACAAATGCTTTTAATAACCATTGTCTGGCTCAGGATTTTATTACATTTAATTATTTTCCTTATTGCAGTTTAAAATTAACTGTTATATTGCTTTTTTGTTACTGTTATTTAAGTATCTCGACTAATAAAGTATAGTTGGAAAAATTTGAACATTAAAATATTTAAAACAAGAGTTTGATTTTAATGTACTAAATATTTTTAAACTTTCTAACCAGTAGAAATCAATTCATTTATCAATTTTAAAGCAGTTTTTCATAACTCCAACAATTTTGTCATATATGTTGAAAAATCTTATATGAGGCATAAAGGAGATAGTGTATAAAAGTGTAACCCCCACCTCCGTAAAAGATAATAACAAACAAATATATCCACATTTTTTTTCTTTTTCTATCACCTTCTATCCTTTATATTTTTCATTTTTTTTCTTGAGTTGCACCTTCTATACTTCATCTGTTTCAGAATCTGATCAAGTTCCGCACTGAAGATTATAAGATTATTTTGAACCGATCAGAATCTCAAATAGAATAAGTTGGGTTATTTTGAACCGATCAGAGTCTCAAATAGAATAAGTTGGGTTATTTTGAACCAATCAGAATCTCAAATAGAATAAGTTGGGTTATTTTGAACCGATCAGAATCTCAAATAGAATAAGTTTATATTTGCTCTAAATATCACTATTTTGTCTGCTTTTGTCATCAATATTGGTGAAAACAGCTGAGAAAAGTGTTCTCCTTAACTTGATTCAGGTTATACTAAAAGTTTGTGTTATTTGAAAAACTTGTTCTAGATCCTTAGAGTTCGACTGTTGTTCTTGCTTGATTGGAGAAATTGATAGGGGATAGTTGACTAAGGTAAGGAAAGCTAGTTTTTACCTTAAATAGAACTTTATGTTAGAATATCTGAATGTATGGGTGACGTCGTCCCCAATTTCAAAGCTTCTTTGCAGGAATTGTTTAGGCATGAACGTGAATTTTGATTGAGAGATGAGTTTGATGAATCCCTTGGATGATATTTGATGATTTAATCATTAAGTGTTGTTATAGTTGTGGAAAAATTCTTGCATACTATTATTTGTGGATTGAATGAGTATTGATGTAAATGATTAAATAATGAAGTTGATGTCATACATTTGGGATAATGTATGAATTATGCTTGTTTGAGTACATTAAGTATATCATACCTAAGTTTAACAGAGATCCTCAAACTTCACTCATGATCTAAGTCACATAGACTAATACATCTAGTGGTGAGAAGCTGATGAGAGAGTTCATACACACCAAGACCACTAGCAGACACTCGGTATTCGATGTTTGAATTTACTCTAATTCTTTCTCTTAGATTCGATAACAGTCTAAGTCTTAGGTATTGGATTAGTTTTTTCTCTTAGATTTGCTGAATCTAAGTCTTGGGTATTGGATTAGATGTTAGTCTCTGGTAGGGACATACTTAATAAGTCTTTCAGAAGACGATGTGACCTCTATGATGTGGTCCATGTGAGACCTTTATGTATGATGTTTGACATGAGTATTTGAAATGAAAAAAATAAACTTGTATTGAGACTTGATATGCTAGATTTTAAGGGAATTCTTATGATTGATATAATTTGTTCTTTTTGCATGTATTTATTATGTTATAAAATTTTAATTTCACCAGCTTACTCTTGCTTTTCATGTTATTGTATAAACTGCAACGACTGTACTATGTACACAAGTAGGTGCAGAGGCAGGTTTTAGAGCACCTTAGAGATGATATGTCCTTAAATTGATCTTCATTTTGTCTTATATATACTTGTACATATGTTTTGATGTAGTTAAAGACTTCATGACCTTGAGATGATCTTCCTTTTTGTCATGTAGATAATTATACACAAATTTGATATATTTGAACACTTTATGTAGTACTTTGAACCTTAAATGTATGTTAATATTTGGTAGCAGACAAAGTTAGTTTAGTTGATAAATCATTTTCTGATAGTCTCACTTAAGCGGGAGAATCTCGCTCAAGCGAATTTTGCAGAAAAGTTCACTCTGCAAGTCTCGCCTATGCGAGCTCTTCGTAAACAAAATAGTGTGCTCTCTATAGCACTTTTGCTAAAGCGAGTAGCCTTTTGCCCAAGCGAGCAAAGCTTTTAACTCAAGCGAGGGTGCTTTTAGCTCAAGCGATGGTACTTTCACTCAAGCGAAAATGACACTGGAATCGGAGTGCTATCTAGAACATTTTCGCTCAAGTGAGTAGCCTTTCGCCCAAGCGAGTAGAGATTTTTGCTCAAGCGAGTGTACTTTCACTCAAGCGAAAAGAACACTGGAACTGGAATGCTCTCTGGACCGTTTTCACCCAAGTGAGTAAATTTTCGCTCAAGCGTCGCACTCAAGCTAAAAAAAAATCTTCTTTCTTTTATTCTCTTCTTCTTTTCTTCTTTCCTCCTTTTCTTTATTTTTTGTATTAAATATTTTATAGTTTAAAATTATACTTTATTATTTTTTATAAGAATTGAATGACAAATGCTATTGAATTTTTGAGCTATTAAAAATAATATATTCTAAATTCTTGTGTGTTCAGTGTATTCTAATTAATGAGATGTAAATTTTGAAAAAGGGTAAAAATATTTATTAAATATGAATTAAAAAAAAGGCATTAGCAAGATAAGAAGAACTTATCTTCTTTACATGATTGTAAATTGGAGGCAATTGAAACAATTATTATGTTGAAAGTAGATAGGAAATTATATATTTTATTAAATGCATTTTTTTTTTAATTTCGAGCGCTAAATGCGAAAATGGGAAGAGTTTTTGTTTATTAGAAAATTATTTGTTTGAATACCTGAATATTTTAAATATTAATAGGAATTTAACATGATTATTAAGGGAATGTAGTAATTTTTTCATTAGTTATAAATTTATTATTGTGACTGATTAACTACAAATTTAAAACTTATAAAAAAGATTGTTTCTTTCTATAGTTGATTTTCTTAACATGAAACATGTTTAAAACTGGAGTATTACTTTGATAAATTCTCAACGTACTTTTTTTTTAATACATTGGTGACAAATTAAATTACTAGAAATATAAGTTTTAAAGTATTTATTATATTGAACCACAGTTCTAAGAGAAACAATTTATTATTGGATGATAGTGTAATTATCTACAATGTAAGTCTATTTTAATTAAATTCTTAAAAAAACTGTCAAATATGATTAATATAGGAAAAGGGAATAGTATTTTTGTTATGAAGTGTGAATTTAAATAATGTAGTCGTTATAGAAATGTGTAGAACTTAAATATACTCATATTTCTTCTTAAAAAGAAAACTCTTTTTTTATAATTGAAAAATAAACAACTACAAGTATTTGAACAATCTACGATAAGACAAACGTTAGGCAAAAAAAGAGTAAAGAACTTAGATATTTTAGTAAATAAAATTTATTAAAAAGGAAAATAATTATATTCTTCTGTGAAAGAATTCGTATACCTGTTTATTAAAAAAAGTAGATCTTTGTATGTTGAAGTTTTTAAAATGTTAAGTATTAAAACAATTATTAAAATGAGATATAGGCAAAAAAAGAAAGAAATTATTAAATTTTATTATTATTTACAAATTAAATTATTAAAATTTCAATGCTATATTTTGAAAAGTTTATTTCTATAGTTGAAAATTTACAAATATTAAACATATGTAGAGCATAAATACAATATAAGGAATTCATAAATCTAAGATGAGATATATTAAAATTAACCAATGCAGGTAATTGTGTTTTTAAGTTGTAATTTAAAGGTTATAAAATAAAAGAAATTAGAACCTTTTTATATATCTAAATCTATAATCTCTTTAAAATATACTTTATTATTTTGTAATTTTCATCTTACTGGGTTCAACTCAGCAAAAATAAACTTATATAATGTATATGTATTGAATTGAGTATTATATTAAGATGTGAAAAATTAATAATTACTAGAGAGATTTAGTTCATGATGAACAATTTGAATATTAAATTTGAGAATTTAGATATTTAGATTTTTTATGACCTGAATCACACACATATATAAAGGTATTAGGTAAAAGTTGAAAAAATTCACATTATTTGACTTTGATGAACATTTTGAATCTCTATTAAAGATGATATAATTGTAAATATATATAAATTGGATGTTAATAAGTGAGTTTGAATTTAATATCATATTTTGAAAGTTGTCAAGGGGCGGTTATATATTTAATTATTATGTTATGCCTTTATTAGACAATAAATATATTTTATTAAATTATCAATTACTTTACATCAAATGCTTTAAATTATTAGCTTATCTTTTTATTTTGATATTGTTTTGTAATTACAGTTATTATGTCTTGACACGAAATTAGATAGACATGTAATTGAAGAGCTGCTAATTACTACTATTAGGATTATATATGTCTTTCCTTTTTTTTTTTCTTTTTGAATTTCCTATGAAAATGAAGTTTCCT
>Ga0209700_104587_pt1 | contig 24626 bp, 28 predicted proteins | sample SiratroredBW_FD_187528 | JGI IMG/M metagenome (GOLD analysis project Ga0209700, IMG submission 187528) | Root nodule microbial communities of legume samples collected from California, USA - Siratro red BW (SPAdes) (version 2) | ecosystem: Host-associated > Plants > Roots > Nodule | place: USA...
AAGTTCTAGACCAAGCTTCAAATCTTCATGAATCTTCATGCATTCCACATATGATCATAGGTCTTGAACTTCTTCACACATGGTTGGCTTCATCAAATCACTGCAGCAGTCCACTGATGCTAACAAAACCGTACCACCAGTTGCCAATGCTGCTAGTACTAGAGTTCAACCTGAGTATACACAAGTATCACCTGCTAGTAATGTTGAAAAGGTGGTAGTTAACAAAGTTTCTTCTAATACTCAGCCGCGAGTTCTGCAAGTTCTTACTGGTGAAGCGTTTGCGATGAGGGATAACATTCCTGAAGGTGTTCAAACTGTGTTGATTAATGCCGATATGACGAAGAGTAAGCTGGATGTCTTAGAGGAGAGGCTTAGAATGATTGAAGGAGCCATTGTTTATGAATTTGGGAATGCTGCAGGACTATGTTTAGTCCCGGATGTCATGATACCTCCCAAATTCAAAGTATCGGAATTTGAAAAGTATAAGGGAGGGACTTGTCCTAAGATTCATTTGATAATGTATTGCCGGAAGATGGCCGCTCATGCTCATGATGAGAAGCTGCTAACGCACTTCTTTCAGGACAGCCTAGCAGGAATGTCTTTGAACTGGTATATGCATTTGGAATTAGCTAGGATTCGCTCCTGGAAGGATCTAGTAGATGCCTTCCTGAAACAATACAAATACAATATAGACATGGCTCCGGATAGAATGCAATTGCAAAACATGGCAAAGAAGAGCACTGAAACCTTTAAGGAATATGCACAAAGATAGAGAGAGCTTGCTGCTCAAGTTGCACCACCATTGCATGAGAGCGAGATGATAACTATGTTCGTTGAGACATTAGAAGATCCTTTCTACGAACAAGTGCTCGGGAGTGTCTCCTCCAATATTTCTGATCTCGTTACCATCAGAGAAAGAGTTGAACGAGGGCTAAAAAGAGGAAAAATAGCACAAAACCCGTCCGCGGTTACAACTGCTAGAAAGCCCAGATTCAATAATAGCAACAATAAGAAGGAAGGAGAAGTGCAAGCAGCATCTGCCATGCCATATTGGGAAGGATTTCAGCATCAATATCGACCTAATTACAGACCCTCATCTGCTTACATCGCCAATACTGTTCCGAGTTACCAATATAATGCTCCTCGACCTTAGTCCGGATATAGGCCTCCGCCTATCACTCACAATGCATATCAGCCCAACGCGGGAGGACAGAACTTTAATCAGGCACAAAATCAAAATCTTGGTCAAAGGAATAATTCGGGAGAAAAGACTGTGAAGTTTACTCCTATTCCGATGACTTATACAGAATTATTACCTGATTTACTCAAGAATGCATTGGTGGCCCTGTGTCTGACGAAGACCTTACAACCACCGTATCTCAAATATTACGATGCAAGCGCTAAATGCGAATATCATAGTGGAGAAGTGGGTCATTCGACTGAGAATTGTCATGCCCTCAAGTTTAAAGTGCAATCTTTGATCCATTCAGGGTGGCTTACTTTTCAGGATCAAAAGCCGAGTGTGGATAAGAACCCTTTGACCGGACATGCAAATACCACGGTCAATGTCTTGATGGAGGAAGAAAATCTAAGCTTGGTCAGAAGCGTGACTGGGATAAAGAAACCTTTGAATGAGGTTTTTGGAGTAATCTGCCAAGTTGGATTATTCAAATATGAATACAAGCCAGAAGATAAATGTGGATTCCATGTTAGCACCGAACATGTTGTTGATGAGTGTGCTGAATTTAAAGATTTTGTACAAGACTTGATAGACAAACATATTCTACAAGTCAGTCATCAGAGGAAGGAAGGAGAAGAGTTTGCTGGTGAATAATGGATTCCACAAAGGCCCAGACCGTTGGTAATACAATTCACCAAGGCAACTAATCCGGTGCCTTCAAGACGACAACAACTGGTGATATAGGCACCATCTTCTTTCCCCTATAAGAATGACAAGGCTGTTCCTTGGAAGTATTGTGTCAGTATCCTCCAAGAAGAGCAAAAACATGAATCAGCAAACCAAGACAAGGCGGAAATTGAAAATATATCTGGAATAGGGGGTATGACTAGGAGTGGTCGCCTATTTACTCCTTTTGACTTGAGAGGCAAGAAAAGTCGTGACAAAATTAGAGAAGAAATGACTGCGGAAAGGGCAAAATCATTTCTGAAAGGAAAAGTTGTACAAGTTGATCCAGAGCCGGAAGAAAAAGAGGGAAAAGAGGTTACCGATGAGCATGCATGTGAGTTTCTGAAATTTATCCAGCAAAGCGAGTATAAAGTTGTTGATCAGTTAAACCGCATGCTTGCGAAAGTATCTTTGTTGGAGCTGTTAATGCATTCGAATTCTCATCGGAAGTTGTTGATGAAGATTCTGAGCGGAGCCCATGTGGAGCAAAACATCTCTTTAGATAAATTTGAAGGAATTGTTAGTCACATTACTGCTAACAATTACCTAACTTTTACTGAAGATGAAATCCCTTCAGAGGGTAGGGGGCATAACAAAGCTATGCACATTTCGGTCAAATGTATGGATCATTTTATATCACGCGTGTTGATTGATAATGGTTCATCTTTGAACGTGATGCCGAGAACCACCCTGAACAAGTTGCCAAGTGATGGGATTCATTTACGTCCCAGTACCATTATGGTGAGAGCTTTTGACAGGAGCAAAAGATAAGTTATAGGAGAGGTGGAGCTACCAGTTCGAGTCGGACCATGCATTTTCCAGGTTATGTTCCAAGTAATGGACATATCACCAGCATACAGTTGCTTGCTGGGAAGGCCTTGGATACATACAGCTGGAGTAGTGCCTTCTACTTTGCATCAGAAACTGAAATTTATAATTGATGACAAGTTAATTATAGTTTCCGGGGAGGAGGACTTACTGATATGTGGACCCACACCTACTCCTTATATTGAAGCTGTAGAAGAAGCTCTTGAAACCTCTTTTCAGGCTCTGGAGATTGTTAGCACAACTTATATTGAACCCTTTAAGGTGAATCCATGCTTGTCTGATGCATCACTAATGATGGCCAAAACTATGATGAAAAAAGGTTATAGACATAGCAGCGGTTTGGGCAAAAATGATAATGGGTTTGTAATGCCATTAAAGCTGGTGGAGAACAAATGGAGGTACGGTCTGGGATACAAACCTACTCAGGCTGATCGGAGAAGAATGATTGAAGAAAGAGTTGAGAGAAGCCGAGCCAGGATAGAGGGAAGGGAACGAAAGACAACAGAAATTTTCCTGTGCAGCCTGGATCAAAGTTTTTACAGTGCCGGATGGATTAATCTTGATCAAGTGTCAGCGATCGGGCAGGAGCGTGATGGCGAAGGCTTCAATTTTGTGCACCCTTGTCTTCCTAATGATCAAGTTGGCAATTGGGAATCCATAGACATACCTGTGGTGTCTATTCGTGATGAAATGTAATATTTTAGGAAGACAAACTTTGGTTTGATTTTGAACAATGTTTTTATTGTGTAACGATTTCTCTTAGCGATAACAATGGTTCAGTTTTAATGAAATGTTGTGTTTTCGATCATTTTTTATTTTGTCTATTTATTTTCGTAAAATTGAATAATGCAGATACGATGATGCTTGTTTTGAAAATAATCATTCCAATATTTCATATCCAAAATTTACGGACCCTGATGATAATATGGAAAATGATGAATATGAGGAAAACTGTGAACCTTCCCCGGAATTGATGAGATTAGTAGAACAGGAAGCCAGAGAAATAAAACCCCACTAAGAAGAGGTTGAAACGATAAATTTGGGAGATGAAGGGGAAGAAAAAATGGTTAAAATCGGAGGTGATTTGTCTTCTAAAATGAGGCAACAGCTATATAACCTTTTGAAAGAATTCAAAGATATTTTTGCTTGGTCTTATAAAGATATGCCTGGTCTAGACCCCAAAATTGTACAACACCGATTACCACTTAAACTAGAATGTCATCCGATTAAGCAAAGGTTGAGAAGAATGAAGCCGGAGGTGTCGTTAAAAATAAAAGAAGAGGTTGAAAAGCAGTTTAATGCTAGATTCTTAGCTGTGGCACAATACCCTCAATGGGTAGCTAACGTCGTTCCTATTCCGAAGAAAGATGGGAACGTCCGAATGTGTGTAGATTATAGATATCTAAATAGGGCTAGCCCTAAAGATGATTTTCCACTACCGCATATCGACACGTTAGTGGACAACACTGCTGCGTCATCATTATACTCATTCATGGATGGTTTCTTCGGATATGATCAGATTAAAATGGCACCTAAAGATATGGAGAAAACTACTTTCATCACTCTGTGGGGCACGTTCTGTTACAAAGTTATGTCTTTTGGGTTGAAAAATGCTGGTGCAACCTATCAAAGGGCAATGGTGGCTCTTTTTCATGATATGATGCACAAAGAGATTGAAGTCTATGTTGATGACATGATAGCTAAATCTGAATCCGATGAAGAGCAACTTGTTAATCTGAAAAATTTGTTTGAAAGGTTGACAAAGTATGAACTCAGGTTGAATCCGTCTAAGTGTACCTTTGGAGTGATGTCAAGGAAACTCCTAGGATTCATTGTTAGTTAAAGAGGAATAGAAGTGGATCTAGACAAAGTACGTGCTATCCTCGAGATGCCACATCCCTGCACTGAAAAACAAGTTCGAGGTTTTTTGGGAAGATTGAATTACATAGCTAGATTTATTTCCCAGCTAACCGTCACTTGTGAGCCGATTTTCAAACTGTTACGAAAGAATCAAGTGCTAAAATGGAATGAAGACTGTCAGAATGCTTTTGATAAAATAAAAGAATATTTGAAAGAGCCTCCAATACTGCGCCCCGCCAGTCCCTGGAAGGCCTCTTATTCTCTATCTGACAGTATTAGACGGATCGATGGGTTGTGTATTGGGTCAGCATGACGAAACGGGAAAGAAAGAACATGACATATATTACTTGAGCAAAAACTTTACTGATTGCGAGCAGAGATATTCTTCATTGGAAAAAACCTGTTGTGCCTTGGCTTGGACAACACATCGTTTGAGACAGTATATGCTTAGTCACACAACATGGTTAATATCTAAAATGGACCCGATCAAGTACATTTTTGAGAAGCCTGCTCTAACTGGAAGAATAGCTCGTTGGCAAATGTTGTTATCGGAATTCAATATCGTTTACGTCACTCAAAAAGCTATTAAAGTCAGTGCTTTGGCTGAATACTTAACTCAACAGCCCATAGATGATTACCAACCCATGCAGCCTGAGTTTCCGGATGAAGATATTATGACTTTGTTTGTATCTGAAGACGGTAATGATGAAAGAAAATGGATTGTATTCTTTGACAGATCCTCCAACGCTTTGGGACATGGTATAGGGGCAGTGCTTCTCTCCCCGGAAAAACAATATATACCAATGACTGCTAGGTTATATTTTGATCGCACCAATAACATAGCAGAATATGAAGCTTGTGCCATGGGGATCAGAGCAGCCATAGAATATAAAGCAAGGCATTTGAATGTATATGGTGACTCAGCACTGGTTATCCATCAGGTCAAAGGAGAATGGGAAACCCGAGATCATAAACTAATTCCTTACAAGGCATACATCAAAGGGTTGCTTGAATATTTTGATGAAATAGAGTTTCATCATGTCTCGAGAGAAGATAACCAGCTAGCTGACGCTCTGGCTACTCTATCCTCTATGTTTGTGATAAGTTAAGAAGAGGAGCTGCCAATGATTAAAATGCAAAGTCATGAGAATCCAGTATACTGCAATTTCATTGAAGAAGAAGTAGATGGCAAGCTTTGGTACTTTGATATAAAATGATACCTTCAGAATCGTGAATACCCTGATTCAGCCTCAAAGAATGATAAAAGGGTGTTGAGAAGGTTAGCCTCGAGTTTCATTTTGGATGGAGACGTGTTGTATAGACGAAATCACGATATGATGCTCCTCCGTTGTGTGGATGCTAAAGAGGCCGAGCTAATATTGCAAGAAGTGCATGAGGGAACCTTCAGAACTCACATGAATGGGCATTCTATGACTAGAAAGATTCTAAGGGCTGGATATTTTTGGATGACAATGGAAAATGATTATTGTAAACATGTGAGAAAGTGTCAGAAATGTCAAATATGCTGATAACATTAATGTATCACCGACTGCATTAAATGTTTTATCTGCGCCATGGCCTATCTCCATGTGGGGTATAGACGTTATTGGAGCTATTGAACCAAAGGCGTCGAATGGACATCGCTTTATACTGGTGGCCATTGATTATTTCACAAAATGGGTCGAAGCTGCTTCTTATGCAAATGTGACTAGGAAAGTAGTGGCAAAATTTATAGGGAAAGAGCTGATTTATAGATATGGAATCCCTGACAGAATTATCACTGATAATGCCACCAACCTAAACAATCAAATGATGACTGAGCTGTGTGAAGAGTTCAAGATTAAACATCACAATTCTTCCCCTTATTGTCCCAAGATGAATGGAGCGGTGGAAGCGACTAACAAAAATATAAAGAAGATAATTTAGAAGATGGTAGTAACTTATAAAGACTGGCTCGAGATGCTGCCATTTGCCTTGCATGGTTATCGTACATCAGTGAGAACATCAATAGGAGCGACTCCTTTCTCATTGGTTTACGGAATGGAAGTCGTACTACCCTTTGAAGTTGAAATTCCTTCTCTACGAGTGTTGATGGAAACCAAGTTGGAAGAAGATGAATGGGTTAAAGCAAGATACGACCAACTCGGTTTTATTGAAGAGAAGAGGTTAGCCGCTGTATGTCATGGACAATTATATCAAAAGAGAATGAAAAAGGCATTTGATAAAAAAGTTCCTCCGCGAGAATTTCATGAAGGAGATCTGGTGGTTAAAAAAATCATATCAGTTCAGAAGGATCATCGCGATAAATGGATGTCAAACTATGAAGGTTCCTATGTGGTAAAGAAAGCCTTCTCCGGAGGAGCACTAATTCTCATAAGGGTGGATGGGGAAGAGTTACCATTACCGGTTAACTCTGACACAGTTAAATTCTATGCCTAATATGATTCCATAATTTAGGGAATGTAATATTTGGAAACATTGAATGATATTGGAGTTGTATCTGTATATTCCTTTTGATGAAATAAATTTTCCTTTGATTTCTCCACATATTTTTGTTATGCTAAGAGAAGTATACACCACGGGTAGGCTATGAGATTTCTCGAATTCTGAAGGACGTCACGGAATAAAAAAAAAAACAGGGATAAGAGAAAATTTGCTCAATAAATCGTGCTTATAAGATCATTGAATTTATTGATAAAATGATAAAAAGCAATAAAAAAGGTTTTGGCACATTTTTGAAGCTTGCCATAAGAAAGAGGAATTAATTGATCTTTATCAGACGGAACATATTTGCATGCATATGTCTTAAAAAACCTCTTTGAGCCTTCATTCATTCAGCAGGAAAGAGAGAGGATTCGTCTCAGTAATCCCCAATATCAATTATCAAAGTTAAATAAACATCACACTGGGGCAATCAGGTACAGTTTTCATATGAGTAATTTCATTCTCAATCTCTTCTCTTCAAAGGCATTCAAAAATAAAATAATAATAAGAGTCCGTCAGATTGATAAGCTCACAAAAGGGAAATCTGGGCAAAAGATAGGAGAATAAAAAGAAAGAAAAAGAAAAATGACAAGTGTTGGGAATCATTAAAATTTGTTACAGGAGTTAATCTCTCTGAAAATCAAGCAATCAAGACTCAAAATGATATATGGCCATGTTTCTTCATCCCAAATAATCAATAAATTTTTCATTGTACCCTCTTTGAGCCCAAAATAAATTTTCTTTCAAAAAGATGCCCCAAACAAAATCATCAGCAAAATGAAATTCAGTTCATGGTGCATATCAAGATCTTCCCAAGAAAAAGAAGAAACCCCGCCAAAAAAAAGGAAAGAAAGGAAAGAAAAAAATTCAAAGGCAAAAGTATATTATCAATTCAAAGATGATATTCAAAAATAAAATAATGTTTGTAACAAGGGAAGAAAAATAATAATGGAAGAAAATGATCTCAACAAAAGCTTGAACTGTCTTTCACAAAACCAGGTTGATGATTTTTGTGACAAAGTAATGAAAACCCACACATAGTCTTTTGAGCCTTTATAACCTTTCTTTCAAAACCCTTTAAACCCTTGGCCACGTTACAAGCCACATAAAGTCCATATGGATTGAAGAATGATTGCAATGAATTTCACAAAGAATAACCCTACAACGGAGGAATGTGATAACCAATATGAGTCGAAAAAAGTGAAAAAATGAATAAAAAAGGGAAAGGAAAAAATCCGAATGCCTTTGGTAGAAAGGATGATACCATTTTGCTAACTGAACAAAAGGAAAACATTGTCATTAAAGTATTAACACTGGGTCAATCCTTTCTCACTTGTGAATTATTCTTTTGATTTAATTTTTGTCACCCATGCTTTGAAACCGGGGCACTCCTATTTGGTCGATCTGTATTTGTTCACCTTTTGAAGACATAGTTTTCTTCACATGAGTTGTATCGCCTCAGTTTCGCACTAAATGCATTTAATCCAGCAAAAGAAGCCATCCCTTTGAACCTAAAAGCTAAAAAGTTGGGGCACTATCATTTGCGGTTTGAGGTAAGTCATTTGGACTCTCCTCAGTTGATCATAAAACCCTGTTTCCTGTTTTTATTGTTTAACCACCAATTTAAGTACATGTGCGGCAAAACGTGATGAATGGTGGAGTCAATAAAATCTTAATTTCACTTGTCAGGCTTAAGATTGACCAAAGAAGTGGTGAAAAAGTCTAAATCCAAATAAAAGAAAATTCTTCTGACTCAATAAATTCAATGATTGCTGAAAAAGCATTTGATTTGTGGCAAAAAGCAGAAAAAATTATGAAAAGGAATGAAAAATGAGAAAACAAACAAGCTTTGTTGAACGTAAAGTTTTACTTTAGGTTCTTCTTTTGAAATATCATGCATTTTCTTGACTTACATTACATTCACACGTGCATACATTTAATAAGCAAAAAAATCAAATTTCACACTTTCAGGCATGCGTATTCATTAACACATGCATTCGCATATGGTCAAACAATCAGAAACTCAAAGTTTTCATAAATTCATACATGCATTTTCATAATAATGTTGATCAAAACTCGCTAAAGCTGAATTCTCCAAAGATAAAAGGCCCTCTCGATACAAGGCCTGAAGTGAAGATACGGTGATCCTCTCGATACAAGATCTCGATCTCATATTGTTTAATGTGACCCGTTGGTTCACTGTCAACCTTATGTTTGGAGTGATGATCCCCTTGATACAAGATCTACATCTCTAGTGAAGATTTGTGATCCTCTCGATACAAGATCTCGATCTCACATGATTGTTCAGAAGACCCTCTCGATACAAGGTCTAAAGTGAAGATACGGTGATCCTCTCGATACAAGATCCCGGTCTCATGTTGTTTGGTGTGACCCGCTGGTTCACGATCAACCTTATGTTTGGAACGATGATCCTCTCGATACAAGATCTCGATCTCTAGTTAAGATTCGTAGCCCTCTCGTCCTCAGAAGGTCAAGGTTCGGATCTCGTTTCTTTTTCCGCAATAAATGGCGTGTGACCCTCTCGTCTTCATATAAAGTCAAAGTCTCAACCATGATTGGATACATAACCCCTCGAAAGGTCAAGGTTATGACGTCATTTTTTTTAAGTTCTCTTTTCTTCTTTCAAAATATTTTCATTTCGAACGAAATCAGTTGTTTCTATCTTTTCTCATCTTTTATTATCCTAACTTGGAAATTTTAATTTTCAAAATTATTCCATAAAATTTAAGTAAAGAGGGGCAGCTGTCAACACCTAATTTCGTTTGGATAAAAATTATAATGTATTTCTAATAATTTCAAAAAAAAAATCTTAATCATTTAGTGTTTTTTTTTAATAAAAGATGACAATGAAAATATATATAGTTTTATTTTATCATCTTGTTCTTTTGTTTTCGTTTTCTAAAAAAAAAGAAAAAAAGAAAGAGTGGTAATAATAAATAAAGTTTCATTTTCGATACAAAATACTTTGTGTTTATGATAAGGTTTCCTTCTCATAAGAAGCCAACCCCATATTTTCACATTTGGGCTAGCAAGGCCGTTTTTCTTTACACACCCCTAGCATCTCGGCCTGGTCAGCCCACTCCTCTCTTCACACCCCCTTTTTACTCCCATCAGTACCTCCAAATCATTTCATGATTCCTCGTATACTGCTCCACCACTCTCACTAAGAAAAAGGCTGTTGTGTCTCCTGCAATGAGCATTATGTCACCATGCAAAAGTGCTTTTTGGTTGGTCCCCCTGCAAGAATGATCCCGAGGTTGGTAAAACAGGGAATGTCCCCTGAAAAAGAAAGTGGGAAAGCATAAGGTTAAAAGAACACAGAAATACAAAAGGAGACACAAATTCATAACGGAGGAGAAATACACTAAGAGAAAAGAGTTCCAGTGTGATTTCCCGAGATTCGGAGGAGAAATTGCTTGGGATTGGAGGGAAAAGAAAGAAAGAAGAGAGGCTTCAAGAGGTATCACGATTCTTGTTCATTGCTACTCTAGTCTGTTGGTTCCGATTGTGATTTTCTTCATGGACGAACTGGTCTAGCCTGGTTCCATGTTCTGATTTTGGTTCCACTTGCTGCTGCTTGGTCTCTCTAATGTGGTTTATATATTTGAATGCTCTGAATGATTATATGCTTTCTATTCCCTTGATCTCTTATATGCTTATAATGATTACATGGTTCCTATTCCATTGATCTCTTACATGCTCTGAATGATTACATGCTTTGGTATTGTGTTTCCATATATACCTGTGACTCAAACACGCATCAAGAATGAAATTTAAATTAGAGGAAACAGAGGAATAAAAATTAAGACATAAGTATAAGAAAGAAAGAGGGTAAAGAATCGAGTGCTGCATTTTTTCATCTCTCTTACCCTTCATCCTCACCATAAAGCTCCACCATAAAGCTCCAGTAAACAGCACCTCCTCGCCAGCCCTTTCTTCTTCCCTGCCACCTAGTTAGCAAACCCGAACCTTTGAAAACCACCCAAGCCACCCTAAGTCTCAGCGTCTCTCACTCCACCTCTCACCGTATCTCGACCTCTCCTTACAGCTGTAGGTGACGCCTCCGCCATAAACCTTTGCTCGTGAGGCATTGTGACACATCCAGCACCTTCGCCGGAACCAAGCGCAATCCCAAATCGCTATGAACCAACGCTTCGCCCTCACCAAACCTCACTCCAAGCATCACCAAAAATAAAAGCCCCCACCGAGCCACCATGAGCCCACACAACTCCACCTTTGAAACTGACCTTAGCATGGTCGTCGCCTCCCTCCAAAGCCACCCTCAACCTCCACAATGCCACTAAAGAAACCATCATGAGAGGTCACCATCACACTACCGATTTCCCTCCACCATGCTCGCTCATGATTTTCTATTTTCTCTCCAGAGTGTGCATCGCTGCCCTCGTTTCCTTTCTTCTTGAAAACCCTAGGATGTTTTCTTTCTAATTGGGCTTGGCCCAATTCATTCATGATTTGATGATATGAAAGATTTAATAAAGTATAGGTGCAGTATGAGAAAGTGTAGATGGCGTGTGAATAAATTGGCCATTTAGTCTTGGATTGGAGAGGGATTGGAAGTTTGACGTGATGGCTTGACAGAGAGTGGATAGGTTTAAGGCACTGTGGTAGAATCATTTATCGGGAATTGTTTTAAAAGAAAAGGATAACATAATGAATATTTGAGTAGCCTTTCTTTTTTAATAGCATGTGGTTAAAAAAGGGGGTATATGATACAATAGCAAGTTAGGATTGCATTTGCTTATATCCAAAAAAAATATATATGATAAAGCTATGCAATTGTAAACTTTTTTTCTTATTCATTAATGTTGGAGCAAAATTACCAAAATATCCTTACTTTGATAAAAAATGAATAAAAGTGAAATTGGAACTTGTAACGTGACTTGTATCTTAGGCTTTGGGTTCCATTTTTTGGCTGACGTGGAGTTGTATCACAAAATGAATGAATGAAATAGAAAAAAGACAAAAGGGGCAAGTGATGTATTTAGTCTTGGCTATTTTTCTTTTCTTTCTTTCAGCCATTAAAAAAAAAAGAATGTTAGACATTTATGTGGAGTTGGGCTTGTGGCCCGATAAGTTCTTTTTTGAAATTCTTATTTTTACCTTTTCTTTTTTTATTTTATTTTTTTAGTTTGTAGATAAAAAAATAATATAATATATATTCTTTTTTTAAATAAACTTTTGATTAAAATCTCAAAATGGCTATACACGTTACTCGAGGTTTTATTGAAAATATTTTTTTATTAAATTCCTAAATAACCGTTTGCGTTATGCGGGATTTAATTCGAAAAATTTTAATTTCATTTGGGGATATCAAAGGGTCGTATGCGTTAAGCGATATCCAAAATGAAGTTTAATTTTTTTTTTAAAAAAACACTAATTTTTTTCTAAAAATTAAAAAAATCTCAAACTTTTAAAATTAAAATATCAAATCCTTAAACAAACAATTTTCAAACTATAGAACTACGTAACCCTGATTCTCCATCTCTAGTGGAGATACGTATGAGCGAGGTTAAACCTTGTCGGGCTCTTTTCAAAATAAAAAATTGTTTTGTTTGCTTCTATTTCTATTTCTCGCGAAAAGTAAATATTTCGAAAATTACACTCATTTCATTTTATTCAGTTAAAGGTACCGTCTTAGGACGGGTGCCCATGGGGGGCTAATACCTTCCCCACGCGTAACCGACTCCCGGACTGGCAATCCGGTTTTCGTAGACTAGCCTTATCTTTGTTTTCTTTGGTTTTCCATAGTTTTCCATGAAAACTATGGTGGCGACTCCCTTATTTTGAAAATCTATTAAATTTTTTCGAATCGTCGTCTCGTCGTGATCTCAATTGCGACAGCTTCCTCTACAGTCTTGAATAAAATCGAACTACTGAAAGAGGCATATAATATTATCTTTGTCTGCGATTGAAGTCCACGACAAAATGTCTGCACTTGCATCTCCACTTCAAGCCCACAACTGGGAGACTTTCTGAGGAACGTCTTGGATCTCTCCCAGGCTTCACGCAATGGTTCATTAACACCTTGTACAAACGTGGCTATAGCCACCTTCGCTTCAGTATTCTTTGGTGGTGATAAGAAACAAGCTAAAACCTTGGTTTCCACATCTTTCCAACTAGTTAGCGTTTGGTGGAGATTGAAGACATGTCTTAGCCTTTCTAGTAAGCGAGAAGGAAAACAACCCGAAACACAATGCCTCCTCATCTGCTCCCATAACACCAACTAAGCCACATTATTCATAAAAGGTGTAGGTCTTCATGATCCATACCATAAAACTAATCAACTGTAACAAAATAACTTTCTTCTAAGTCATCTTCTCATTCATTTGTTGGCCTTAAAATGCTTGTGAAGTCTCTCAAACTCGCATATGCAATTGAGTCACTAATGGTTCTCTTGTGATTCTAATTCTGAGCCTAATTTGCTTTAGCCATCCCTACTTCAAGAAGAATTTCTAGACTTTTAGTAGTAACTAGGTAGAAGAATTTGAACAAAAAACCTGCTTGGCTTGGACCTTTCACCCTGTATTCTTGTATCAAATAAGTTTCTTCATGTAAGCCTTTTAATCTCTGGATCTACAAGTAATGGCTCTTTCCAGACCCCTCAAATAAAAAACTTAAGAGTTTTCACTAAAACAAGTTTTAACACCTCTCAAGGACAATTATTCTACACCTCTGGAGGTTCGACTTTTTACAACTCTCCAGGAATAAGTTTTCAAAGCTCTCCTAGAAATGTGTTTTGACACCTCTCTAGGACAAATATACTACACCTCTTTGATAAAACCAATCCCAGTCTCTTTTAAGATTAAGACCTCTCAACAATGAGAAAAACACTCTAACAAAATAGAACAATGCAAGCTCACAGTATATACCTCATAAAGTTAAGGATTTACGATGGTTTGAATACAACCCTATAATCACTCTCAAAAGGCAAATATGAACAATGAAAGTCACTCTAAGTATTTCTCTTCTATACCTTTTTCTCTTTGTATGTATTTGTGTCTTGCTTTTTATCTTCAAAGACTTTATATAGCCTTTGTAGTGATGACTTTTGAAGATGTATTCATTTGATGCATGGAATGGAATATTTTATAGTGATGCATATTCCTATCTTCAATGTGTATTCTGAATCATTAATCCATTTGAAAACTTTCCATCTATATTAGGCAATCTCTTCTTTGATGTAATCTTCGCTTCTTTATCACATATTTCATCTTTTGAATTCTTTCTTGATCTATAGTAACTTAAACATTGAAACTTTTACTATACCTTCATCATTTTCCCAATAGACTCTCTAATAAGAAACATTTTTTATATATGTTTTTGCTCATCACTCATCTTTCTAATCTCTTACGAAAATAATTTGAACATGATTGATAAAATAATGTATTGAAGCACATGAATAAATCAGAATCAATTATTTTATACATTAGTATTTATAAAATATAATCTTTGAATTACAAAATCCTTCTAATCCTAAAATTCCAAAGTTGATACCTTTTCAATAAGTCTATATAATTTTAAACGTTGAAGTAACTCAAACTTAATTAAAATCTAGTTATATCAAAACACATTTCTGAAATTGATTTAATATCATAACTGCTAAGTTTTTCACTTAGAGAATGATAGCTTTCTATATCAATTTTATCAACAAATTTTGATTAAAAATTTGATTTATATAGATTAATAATATAAAAAAAAGTTTCGAAAACACTTAAGAATTATCTGACTTCAATTATAAACTTTAAGCACCGAGTTTAGAAACTCACTGTGATGATAAATTTATCGTGAGAATAAAGACTTTTGTGTGTTGGAGAACGATGACCAGATCATCCAGCGTGTTTATTCTTCATGTAGCATGAACCACACGCAATAGGGTCGTCTTGATAGAAGAACCCTAAATAATGGCTCAACCATAAGGGCGATGGCCAGAAGAATCTCGGGAGAGTGACACTCAGCTAAGCTCGAAAAAGTAAAGCTCTTATAAACATGGGCCACATATTTCTTTGTAAATAGCCGTGTAGTTTAACTTTTTCCTTTTGGGATATGTTTTGATCCTCTACATATTTCTTTTGAGCTTTGTATTTTTGGCCATAATAGGAGCAAAAATAATGTATAAAGTCACATAGAGCTTCAAATTGGGCTTCATTTAAGCCCATTTGAAACCCTAGGCAACTTAAGGTGTGAAGAGCAAGCATGGAACGTCCACCCTCACACTTTGTGCATGTCCTCAATGCTTTATGGTGACTTGACACATGACATGAGATCTACGATTGTCACCCCCGTTCTATTGATCACATGATAAGTGTCACATGACCATTAGTTGCTCTACATCTAGGAATTTAAAATTTGAATTTCCTACCCACTTTTGGCTCTAAGTTGGTTGACTTAGGAAACTATAAATTCTTGTATGCAACCCTTGAAATTTAGCTTGAATGAAATTAGTGAACTGCTGCACATTTTCCAACCCCACTTGTTTGAGTTCCTCTATAGGTTAGCCTATCTTGCTTAACCTAAAATCCTTTTAAGAATTGGCCTATCCTTTCTTCCCTTCTCTCCATTTCTTGAGCACTTTCCTCCGTTGAAAGACATTTTCTTCTATACCTTCAATTGCTCTTTTTTCTGCCGCCAATTCTCCATCCATTCACGGGTTCAAGATTCATGCCCAACCATGGCCTTAGAGGTTCATCATTTGGTATCAAGAGCTTGGTCTTCAAGAGCTAAGCTCTTTGCTATAGTTTTCAATTTCCAGGGTTTTCCTAATTAAAATTTCATGTCCTGAATGTTTGCCACTATTTATATGCTTTGTATCTCCATTTAATAAGTTCAATTGCATTCTATCTTCTTGAACCATCCAAATTCATGTTCGTTAGGTGTTTTTGAGTTTGTGCTTTGTGCTTTTAATTTTCTTCAGTTTTTGTTCATTTTAATTTGGTAAAATAGATTGGTTTATGTCTTAATTTTGTTTTTAAATCCTTATTCAAGTTGTCACAAGTCTTGTAATTCTATACATGTCATAAAATTCAAGTAGTACTTTGTTTCAATTTCATTTTCTTGATTTAAGAGTCATTTCCGTAAGTTGTTTGGATTGTGTCATTGTATGAGCTGTTTGGTGCATTTTTAATTTCAAATTTGAGTTCATATCCTTTTCATTAGATCATTGATGAGTTCTTGAAGAAATGATTTCATTATGTCTACTAGTTCATCATCTCTTGTTTGAATTCCTTTAGGTTTCTTTCATATTACAAACAACAAGTGTTCTTCAAAAATTTAGTGGCTAGTTTCATTTATGAAATATTGGATCATGTGAGTTTTAGGAAAAATTTTTTAATTTAAATCATTTCGCAGTTAAATATAACATACTAAAAAGGCGCATTATCTAAAAGGATATTTTTACATAAATCTTTCACAAGCCGGATGAAAGAAAAATGTGACTAAAAAATAGTGGACAATGTAGTTTGACAGCTGATTTTGAAAAAATGACCGTAACCATACCAAAATTCAAATTGACTTGAAACCAACGCCAAAATTTCATATACATCTTTAAGTTTATTTGGTAAAAATTTTAGAACAAAATGAAAAGTATACCAAGAGCAATAAATAAAAAAAAAACGCTACTGAATTTCACTCTAGAATATTATTTTGGTTTTTCTAATACATTATGGTACTTTTTTTTTAGGAATCCATTTTATGTGCTACTTTTCTTTTGTGCCTTAATTTCTTTATTGTCAACTGCCTTTTATTCTTTGATGTTTGTCGCATAACATTCCAATTGGAGTTTAGCATTTCAGGTTGAAAAAAAGGATTTAACTATTCTTTGGTATCATAATGACAAGCTTAAGATTTGCTCATATAGAGAGGACCACCAAGTGCAACAGCTTTGAGAGTGAAACACTTGTGGAAAGGAGTGTCAAACACTTGAAGAGTCAAATTTCTTAAACATAGCTTTAAATTATTATACCAAGAGCGATTGTATTTTCTTTGTATTTTTGACCTCCGTTGCTTCTCTATTCAAGTCCATTGCACTTGTTCTGCTTCATATTGGTTGAGGGCAAAGTTTGAACGGTTCCATTTTCGTTTCAAGCTTCGTTCAAGTGCTTTTCATTTGAAGCTCTGAGGTTTTTCTTTCTTCTCCATTTTCGTTTTCGTTCAGTGATATTTTGGTTTATTGACTATTTGTTTATGTTTTGTGGTTTTGGTAGTGTTAGTTTGTCAGCATTTGTATTCGTTGGATTCTCGATTTGGCATGACCACTGCTCTACAAGAGGTATGTTTTTATCATCTTTGAAATGGAAAAACAATATGATTTGAATGGTTATCTGTATGATTAGAATGCTTGTTTGGATTTGAATGCTTTTTGTGTATGTTTGATGTATATATTGCGCGTATGGTACTGAGTCCGGGAATGATTCTCGACAATTTTTGTATTTTATTTGAGCATTGTTGTATGATTGTAATGCTTGTAAAATTGGAATGCTTAAATGGTCTTTGTGTATAGTTTAATATATAAGAAACGTGTTTGGGTACTAAGTCCGGGGATGTTCGATCCTCGACAATTTCTATTTAATCTTGTTCATTGTGTAATGTGTCTGAAAATATTTCACTATTCATAGTGATGGATCGAAGTTGGATAAATACAAGTTGAATAAGTGATGTGTATGAGAAAGGTGTTGAATATTTTTTAGAATTTGCTAAACGGAATAGAGCAACAATAAGTGAAAGATATTACTGTTTGTGTGTGAATTTGAAAAGACTAGATATTGAGTTTATACGAGAGTATGTTCTTTGTGATGGTTTCTCGAAGAACTATACAATGTGGACTTGGCATGGTGAAGTTCTAGACTTACCATATGCATCTGTGTAAGATCAATGTAAACATTCTAATCTATATTCTGAAGATTGCATGGATGACATGATTTGTGATATTGGAGGAGAGAGTGTCCACTAAGCCCATGTGTTTGATTCTTTGAAAGATGATTCACTAACAGAATTGTGTCTCGGTTGTTCAAGTTTTTCACGTTGTCAACAATATTACGGTTATTTAATACGAAGGCAAGAAATGGGTGGACTAATAGAAGCTTTACTGAATTACTTGAATTTTTTCATGAAATACTTCCTCAAGGTAATACATTGTTGACCAGTCACTATGAGGCCAAGAAGATATTGTGTCCAATGGGTTTGGAGTACCAAAAAAGTACATGCTTGTCCAAATGATTGTAAACTGTATAGAAAAAAATTCGAAAAATTGCATAAGTGTCCCAGATGCGGGGTATCAAGATACAAAGTAAAGGATGATGACTGGGATGAAGATGACATGAAAAAGGGTCCTCTTACCAAGGTATTGTGGTATCTTCCAATTATACCACGTTTAAGACATTTTTTTGCCAATGTTAACGATGCAAAGAACTTGACATGGCATTCAAGTGGAAGTGATCCAAGAAATCTCAGGCTTGGTCTTGTAATTGATGGAATGAATCTGTACGGTAATTTAAGTAGCAAACATAGTTCGTGGTCTGTTTGATAATTATTTATAATTTACCATATCGACAGGTTTGTTTTATCCATCATAATTTCATTAAATAATATGACTTGACAAAAAAAACTTTTGATATATTGTGTAGGAGAAGAGGAAGAAAGCACAAGACATTCAACACACGAATGTCACCCGCCACCGGTTGTCTCGAGGGGGGTATGATTTATTAGAAAAGAAAATAATGGAGGAGAAATTGAAAAGATTAAAAGAAGCATCATGTTTACATGAAGTCATTTCTCCTCCATCCCCTCCTAGTAGACATGAGAAATGGAAGTTGACTAGGACTAAACCTGGAGGGCAGATGACATTACTAGAGGCATTTGAGATTGCCCAGCGCATTGTAAGTTAATAACAATTTACTCATGATATCTAATGTCTTATTATTATACAATGTTGACATATTGTATTTTTTTTTCAGTATTCTCTAGTGGAGCAGAGCTCCCGGGGCAGTTTTGTCATTCACTACTGCTCTAGGCATTGAGGAACACCCCGGTCGTGTACGAACAACTGGATATGGGTGGGAGTAAGACAATATTTTGGTTTTGCTCCACGGTCTAGCTAATCTCATAATGCAAATATAGTGATGGAGATATCTCGACATAAAGATGAATTGACGTCTCAACTTAAAGATGAATTGACATCTCAAATAGAACAAAAAGTACGAGATAAATTAAAAGATGAGTTGAGACATGAAATTAGAAGAGAATTGGAGGAGTTATCACAATAGCACACTCCTTTGCAGGAAGCTGTAGTACTACTTACACGTGGGAGAGCTAGCACAAAAGGGAGTTCTGTGCTGAAAACGAGGAGGAAGACACCAACACTGATACCTCATATCGGTGTAAATTATTTGTTGGAAATCCTCCTCGATTGGTGGCGATTGGGAGAATGTTTCGCACATCTTCGACACTCCATGCAGTGTCACTTGGAGATTATTTTGCTAGAGTGGTCTTCAAAGAAGTTAGACAGGCAGATGCCGAGGTGCCTGTGCTTACATCAGATGTTAGACTTGTCAGAGAGGCACTTGGTACATTTGTTGCGTGGCCTACACATCTCGTACAGGTCATTTCTAAAAGGACTCAGGTATTGTGATTTGTCTTAATCTTATTAAAATTCACAGTGAATGTTAATTAATACATTTTGTTTATGTGTTACAAGACCAAGTGAGTAAAAAGAAATCACCAGCTAATGATTTAAGTCCTAGGTCTCCACCAGCTGAGTCAGAACTAAATCCACTTCAAGAGTTGACTCATATACTCTACGAGTTATTTAATAATCCAGCTCAAATTCCTTGGAATGCATCCATCTTTGGGATGGAAGGTGTCCCATTGTATATATCTATGCAAGACATCTTGGAACTAGTTGGTGGTTCCCAGATGTTAAACATTACTATAATTCAGTTATGGATGATGTAACTATACCTTTCTACATGTTTGCTAATGATTTATTTCATCAACTTATCTTATTACTAACATTGATTTTTAGAATGCAGGTACATAAATGATTTAGTTTATAGCACAGGGAATCCTGATATTTATGGATTCCTTGAGTCACAAAGTTTACAAAGGTCTGGAGATAAAAAAATTGAGACCCAGAACTATATGTAAAAATGGATTTCATAATTGAGGAAGAGAATTTACTTTGCCCCCATTATCCATAATTAAGTTTCAAATCTTTATATTTTGATCTTAAGTAATGTTGAGAATATTAGATTAATAGATTTTTTATTTTAGGTCCCATTGGCAGTTGATGCTTGTGTGTCCCACGGACAACTCAATTGTTTGGTTCTATTCATTGCATAAGAAGGCATCGAACGATATGAAGCAAATTGTACAAAGGTATCATTTAATTAACTTTAAGTAATATATATCATCTTTTTTGTATAATAAGGAATTTACTAAACAACTTGGATTTTAGTGCAATGAATGTGTGTAAAGTTCTTTAGGGAAGATCTACATCCACAAGCCAAAACCTTCAATGGATATATCCTAAGGTATTTAATTCAAAATTTAATTGAGTTTATTAAAATTAGCATTATTCAAGTATTTGATGATTCAACTTTAATGAAAGTGCAATAAGCAACAAGGAGGCTGACAATGTGGATATTACATTATGCATTGGATGAGAACCATAACAATAGCTGGGATTACGGATTCTTGGGAGCAGGTAAAATTTTGTCTTAAGTTTGTAAATATGTCAAATGTTTGTCAAGTTTGAAGTTCCAAGATTAAAGTTTGTATATTTGTTTCAGGTTTTTCAATATCCAAAGCCATTGGATAAGCACACAATAAAAGAGCTTAAAAAAGAATGGGCAAAGTATTTTCTCAAAGTTAGAAGTAGATCTTAGTATAGATTAGAAGTAGTTTTTAGTGTACATTATAAGTTCTTACTGTACATTAGTGTATATATTAACTATGAATTGCAAATGTATATGATTTTGTGTATTGAAATATATTGTGGTCGGTTTCTAAAGCTGATGCAGGGTGGTTAGTAGCTAATTGAATTTGTATTTAAAAAAAAAACACAAACACGTCGGTTAGGGTAAAAACCGTCATTGTGATTTCTTCACCATGTCGGTTATGGTCAAAACCGACGTTGTGGTGCATCTGAAATTTCAAAATAGAAGAAGCACCACGTCGGTTGTGGGCACCAACTGACGTTGTGTTGCTCTTCACCATGTCAGTTTGGGCACAATCAATGTGGTGATGCCCATCCATTTTCCAGTTTTCGCGAAGCACCACGTCAGTTTCCTGGTCCCAACTGACGTTGTAGTGGATTACATGACGTTGGTGCCTCGTTTAAACTAACGTGGTGGTAGATTACATGACGTCAGCTGTTTAACTAACGTCATGTTCAACATCGCCTTGGTCAACGTTGGTTCGGGACCCGGTGATAAAGGGCTCCCAGAATTGACGATAAAAACCTTTTTTCCACTAGTGACATAAGCAAGACACATACTAGATCAACCAAACATCAAAATCATAGCCATTTTCCATAGAAAATTTTTGCCAAAAATATAAGTTATGGATACAATATGTTGATGAGTAGATTAAAATTTGGAACAAAGAAAGGAACAAGTCCTTAACTTGTCTACAATGATTCAACCAAAGAAAGAAACTAGAAAAACATATCACATCCAAATAGAAATGGGTTTCATAGCCATTCTTGAAGAACAATTACTTGGAATGGGATGAACAATGCCTTTGCATGGATTGATCTTCTAGCTCTTATACCACTTAATGAGAACCTTAGATGGTTGGAACAATCTTGATCAACTCAAGGTGGTGTAGAAAACTTAAAAACCAATGAAAGAACCCATGGCAATGGCAAAAGTAAAAAATACAATGGTCAATGTTGCGACAGCTCAAGAAAACATAGAAAAACAAGAACAAGTTGTAAAATGGTATAAAAATAGAAAAACATGTCATCCTTGTGATAAATTCCAAAGTATGAGTGCAAAGAGATTCGCTACTTGAGAAAGCTTCTCAAAATAAGAACCTAGGCAAGAGTAGAGAGCTTTTCAGACTCTTAAAGTTGAACTCATAAGGAGAATTTATTCAATCTTAAAAGTGATTTTACAAGTGGGAAAAACCTCCTTTTATAGATACATAAATTGTTTTAAGGGAGAAAAAGAGAAAATTTATAACTCTTAAAGATTACTAATCTAGAGTGAACTCACTTAATCTCTTTTGTTAACTTCTAATATAGTTTAGCACATAGTAGTTCCTTTAAATTAAGAAAAACACATGGGTAATCCTTTAAATCTAGGAGGAAGTTCCTTGATTTAAGGAGGAACTCGTGATGACTCTCCTAAGAGGCGTACAAGAGGCGCAAACTACACTTCAGAAGGCACAAGTTGGCTTTTGAAACTGTGAAAAGTTAGAACCAGTCATGTTCACTTGAAAGTGACATGTTTTGGTTATAAGATCTTCGAAAGACATTCCAAAATTTTCAACTGGGCCAAACTCTCTTAGAATTCCCTTGGGTTATAAAATCAAATGGACTAAGAAATTGTGTGAAGTCATAATCAAACAAAAGCACCAGATGATCAAATTCCACAAAGGGTATCACCAAACAAATCAACATGCAAGATAGACGGAGCAATAAAGAGCATATCATATTAAGCATTTTTCTAATGATAGACAGTCTATCATCTTAGGGAGTATTTCTAAACTTGGTGGTTACATTTATCATATAATTTCAAAGATGTGATTTATGAATTTATTGAAATATATTTAAATCTAAATTGCCTTAACGTGTAATATCATGTAAAACTTAGAAGGCTTTTGAAAATAAATTAACATGGTTCTTAGATAAGAAAGTTTATAAAATTTGAATTTGTTTACTCAAATGAAATTAGTACATTAAACGAAATTAATTCTAATTTAATTTGATTGATTATCATCATTGAAAATAATATTCTACGACGTAGATGTTTCCAATTTAAACGAGAAACTAACAAAGAAGAATGAGTATGAGGACATGGATGGCGTTGTGACAAGTATGGGGATGACGATAGGACAATTATATGTAATTATCCATACTTGTAGCATATTTATATCTAAACCCAATCCATACAGAAATTCTTCATTGACATTTGAAATAAATTCAAACAATATCCATGAAACAAGTTCATCTTGTATCTATTATATTTCAACAAGATAATAAAATATAGATTGTTGTTTTACTTTATTAAATTGAACATTTTATAAGGTGAGCACAATATAAATTTAAAATTATTTCTCTCTACATACTTCTAAATGCGTGGTGTTAAATGCAAGGGATACAATAGTCACATGTCATTGTCAAAATTTGATTTTGTTTGAGTAAATAAAATCATTTATGGAAAAAAAAAATAAAAAAATGTGTGATCAATTAAGTTTTTTAAACAAAGTAAAAATATTTTAAAAAAAGAGATATTTTTTGTGAAAATAAAAAATAGTACAAGTAAAAATAAAATTTACTGTTTGTACCCTTAGGATTAACATTCGCACCCTGATTTTTTATGTGGTCTGGCAGATTAGGATTACATTCCACACCCCCTTGTAGCAACCGGGGCCACGACGGGGACGGCGAACAAAAATAATTTTTTTTTCAAAAGAGAGGAGTCGCCACCATAGTTTATTAGGAAAAACTATGGAAAACCAAAAACAAGATAAGACAAGTTTGCGAAAACAAATTTTGAGTCCGGGAGTCGGTTACGTGTGGGGAAGGTGTTAGCACCCCCACAACGCCCGTCCTAAGAGGGTACCTTTAATTAAATAAGTAATTTGAGTATGATTTTTTAAAATATTTATTTTCCCAAGAAAGAGATTAAGATAAAGCAAACAAAATATTTTTTTTTTGGTTTTAAGGAGCCCGACAAGGTTTGACCTTGCTCCTACGTATCTCCATCAGGGTTACGTAGTTCTTTGTTGATAAAATTGTTAATCGGTTTGATATTTCAGAATTTTTGAAAGCTTGTGTTTAAAAGTAGGGTAAGTGAATGGCGTCAGTGCCAGGTTTAAAGCCTGGGCTTTGAGAAACAGTCCCAGGTTTAAAGCCTGGGCTTTGAGAAACAGTCCCAGGTTTAAAGCCTAGGCTTTGAGAAACAGTGCCAGGTTTAAACCTGGGCTTTGAGGAGCAGTGCCAAGTTTAGAGCCTGGGCTTTGAGGAACGATGCCAGGTTTAAAGCCTGGGCTTTGAGGAACGGTGCCAGGTTTAAAGCCTGGGCTTTGAGGAACGGTGCCATGTTTAAAGCCTGGGCTTTGAGGAACGGTGCCAGGTTTAAAGCCTGGGCTTTGAGGAACGGTGCCAGGTTTAAAGCCTGGGCTTTGAGGAACAGTGCCAGGTTTAAAGCCTGGGCTTTAAGGATTGGAGTATATATCAAATTTGGTGTTGGAAAATAACATGCGACAGTTATATGCAACATAGAATTTTTAATGAAATCATGCATGCAAAAATGGAACATGACTCAATGAAACTCAACTTGGGTTA
>Ga0209700_104589_pt1 | contig 24620 bp, 7 predicted proteins | sample SiratroredBW_FD_187528 | JGI IMG/M metagenome (GOLD analysis project Ga0209700, IMG submission 187528) | Root nodule microbial communities of legume samples collected from California, USA - Siratro red BW (SPAdes) (version 2) | ecosystem: Host-associated > Plants > Roots > Nodule | place: USA...
CAGAAAAAAAAAAAAAAAAAGGCGAGAAAAATCTATTAAAAAAATAATGAAGAAATAGGTTAAATTTTGTGTAAATATTTCCGTAAAAATATTAGACTGGTTTACAATTTTGTTTTTTTATCCACAACTTTGTTTCTTTTTAAATTTAGTTTGTTAATTTTTATAAACTTGTTCTTTTTTTTACATTTTAATTAATTAAATTATTTCTTGATGTATGAATATTTAAATTCAAGGTTTAATCGTAAAAATTAAATATATGCGAATTTGAGAATTATACTGAGATGTGAATTTGTAAAATATAAAAACCAAAATTGAAAATTAAATGAAAGAAAAAAAACCACAAATTAAAAGTTAAATATGATCATAATTTAGAAAATTTTAAATATGAAAAAATATATAGCTTATAGGTACTTACTTGTTAAGGATTTGGTTGTATAATTCAGTGCTATATAAAGACGTAGTTATTGTTAGTGCGTATCGATAAACCTTTTCATATATAATTTTATGACAGAAAAATACAGAAAATGAAATATATTTCTTCATAAATTAAATTAAATTTTTTACTTAAATTAAAAAAATATAGAGAAGTTGTATTAGAGTTTCTACAAATTATTAATTTTAACTTGTTGATAAATTTATTCAATTTTTATATTTATTTTCATAAAAATACTTATATAAATTGGATAATAATGATAACAATAATAATAATAATTTATTTGCACAAATATCTAATATATTATTAGTGAGCGCGTGGAAAATTGATATCCAATTGTTCTATTTTAGTTAAAAATTTCGGGTTTGTCTTCATCTTGTTATTAAATACATAAAAATTACGTAATATTTAATTTAAACTTGATTATCTCTGAAAAAAAGTATATGTATGAAAGTATATATTGCATTTTGACTTTTCCACTACTAAAATCTTGTCGTTTGTAACAAGGCAATAGCGAGTTTGAAAATGGTGTCGCAACAAAGATGTATTTCTTTTCCTTTTTAGCAATTTTCATATTTCTTCAATGTATTTGTTTATATGTTTATATATAATTTTCAATTTTCATACACACACGCATATAATATAAATAATAAATAATTTCAAAAATATAAAATACGAAATAGCTTCGAAACACATGAGAAAAGTATGGAAATGGAGTACAGTTTTGAAAAGTGTAAAAATAGTTTAAAATGTGAAAAGTATAAAAGGTTCATGAAATATGGAAAACATAAAATAGTTTGAAAAATTAAAATAAATTACATACATCTTTATGAATATAAAAGTAATCATTAAAACAATTATAAATTTGATAACATTTTAAAAAAATAAAAAACTAGATCATCCTAATTTTTTCATGAATAAAAATATTTAAAAGTCAGATCAATCCATTTGATTTTGAAGATTATTATTCTTTTTTAATATTTTTCGTATTTCGGTCGTGTCCTGGTTGCGAATGGACTATAATTTTGTAATGACTCCCACTTGACTCTACAGATTCGATTGGAGAACAAATAAATTAATAATCAAAGTAACAGTACAAGTTTGTGTAACCTAAATTTCATCTTGTTATAGATAACAATTTTTCAAAACCTTCTTACCTACAAACTTCGTAGCTATAAATACTTCTGAACTATTATAAATAGTTTTAGTAGAGTTAGGTGGGAGGATTTTTGGAGAGAAGTGAAAAATAGAAGCATAGTTGGAGAATAAGGTTCTGTCGAATAACCTAATATTGGATTGTGTACTGCTCTATTCTTTCTGTTCCTAGACTCTAGCCTTTCTTTCCCACAGGACTCAAATTAGGGAGGCAATAATATTAAAGATTGTATCTTTTCTTTCTTATTTTAGCATCAGTTTCACTTTTTACAAATTTTAATCCATTTTAGGTGTAACGACTGATTTATGAAAGACTTCTCTCTTAGTGCATGCACATTGCTATACATCTTCCAAAATTGGGAACCAAATTCCCTAAAAAAATTTAAATTGATCATGATATGAAGCCATAATTACTTAAAATAATATTATTATTGTCACGTCTTAAAATAATATTATTATTGTCACGTCAACGATTATCTGCAAGACGCAGGGCACATTGCTGTATCAATATATCGTCACCCTACGTATATTTATTCATTCATTTTTTATATCAAAATAGCACTAATTCAAGACGTTAAAGCTGTATAATTGCTTTCAATTATTAAAAATAAAATAAAATAAAATGAAATAAAAGATTCGAGTTTGAAGACCATCGAAAGAAACTACTTTATATTGTTTAAAATACAAAATATAGTCAAATTTCGCTATTAAAAAAACTAAAAATATATACTCTCAATCTTTTACTCGAAATAAGTAATAAATATATGCTTTAAATAGTTAAATATTATAAAAATATTCCTTACTAAAAACACAATAAACAAATTAGAAACTCGGTTTAAATTCAGATTGTGGACTAAATAGTAAATGAAAATTGTTCATACCGTATGAATTGAGAAAATATCTTTTACTCTGTCATGTTAATTTAGTAATTATGTTTATAAGTATTTTCTCATCTCTGGGTTAAAATGGGGGATTTCTTCGACATTTAAATTAGAATTCAGTGATCAATCATTTTATAGAGGTGAACGAGAACATTATTTAAAGTGATCTTGTATTATCACAACTTTTGAGGTTATCTTGTATATAGGCTAACAATATTGATTGATTAGTATTTTATTTATTTTAATCATTTGATTACTTGCTTGTCATTTTAGGATCTCGAATACTTATCGACAATGTTTCCTGAGATGATGTTAACGCATGCACAACCTCGGTCAGTCGTCTCGACCATATACATTACACTCAATAGGTGCTCAAGCCAATATGCCTCACTCTTTGTTTCTGAATCTGAAATGATCCTTCCCAAGTAGTCAATCACTTCCCCTCAGTTTTTCTTGAATCGCTTCTCATCCTCCTTACAAGATCCTCTGGATGAAAACTTCTCGACGTTACCTTGATGTTATATATTCTTACCACTCTCGTTTTTGCTCGCTTTTTCCCTATGTTGGCTTTGTCTCTTAATTTGCTAATTAGATCTAGGTTGTTGACTAAGTTGCGATTTTTGATGTCCTTGTTGAAAACTTGCCTTCTTAGGAAAGGTTCACCGACTTCAATCGAGATCATAGCATCGGTCTTCCAAGCCAAACTATAAAAAGTTTCTTCGGTTGCCTATTGAGGTGTTCACTTGTATGCCCATAAGACTTTTTCTTCTCCTGGGTCCATTTTTCTTTGGTGATCCTTAAGCGTTTCTTCAACTCGTTCAAAATTTCTTTGTTGGCTGCCTAAACTTGACTGTTAGTTTGATGATGTTTTATCGAGCTCGTAACATGACAAATTCGTATAGCTTCATAAAACTCAACTAGATCCCAATCGATGAATGTCAACCATTATCAGTGATTATTGAATGGGGTACGCCATATCAACTTATGATGTTTTTCCAAACAAAGCTTTGAATGTTTTTTTCTTTTGCCGAGATGGAGGCTAATGGCTCAGCCTTTATTCATTTTGTGAAATAGTCAATCCCTACTAACAAGAATTTAAGGTGTCCCTTATTGTGAGGGAAAAGTCATATGATGTTCATTACCCACGTTGCAGAGGGTCATGGGAAAGTGATGTGGTGTAGCATCTCAGGCTTAACATGTAGCAGATTTCCGTGCTCTTAGCACTTTAAGCATTTCTTTACATACTCGATGTAATCACTATGAATGGTAGGCCAGTAACAACCTGCTCTAAGGACCCTTGTTGACATACTTCTCCCTCTAGAATGCAAACTGCACACTCGTTCATAATGTACTCTACTTGACCTTTTGTCACACATCATAATAGAGGTCGAGAACAACTTCTTCTAAACAAGTCATGGTCGATAAGCATATACTGTGCACACTTTTTTCTCATCAATTTTTCTTCCCTTCATTACATGTCCCATCTTCTAGGAAAATCGGTGAACCAGCTCAATGCTGCCCCTTTCATAGATGTAAGGAAACCATGACAAATTAACACGTTGTTTGAAGTGTAAAGGCCCATTTGGTTCACATACACATCAATGTGTTCATCAAGATCGAGTCGTTCTATGGTATCTGTCTATGCTTAATCCCTTCCAGTTGGGATGGAGTTCAATATTCATTATTTTGTCAATGAAAAGGTGTCACCTAATGCTTCCTAAAGTTATTGAGTGTTCACCAATGTGTGAAGTTGTAATTCTGTCTCCAAAGCACGGGTTATCATAACTAGAGGTGCTCGATGTCACAAGGACATCATTATAGTTTTGGTCATCAGTTCTTGGTATTCTTCCTCCTCAAGTTGGGATAGGTGGGTCACCTTCAACCTCCTCTTCATTTCCTCATTCTCTTGTTTGAGTACTTAGATTTCTTCAACATTCCTTTCGATCATCTCCTCTTGAAGAGTTAGAAGTAGAATCATGTGTTTGGTCTTGGTTATTCTTGCATGTGTTGGCCTTTGATCATGAGTGATATTAAACTCTTAAGTGTTATTCTTTCTCCATCCTAAAATGGATATCAATTGTTATTGTATAAATTAAAAAAATATCTTCTACTTTATCCCATCAATTTGGTAATCTTATTTATTGATATCTTCTCATACCTCAATTGAAATGAAAGTATATATAAAGATTCTTCACCGTTTAAATTAATATTTAATATTATTAAAAATATACCTTCAACCGTTAACCTTTCTTACAATGACAAACAAAAGCATTATTCAAAAGTTTAACATTATTACAACTCTCTAAGTTAATTCTATTCAATATGGTAATAGGTGCTAACTAGTATTTAATTAATTTTAATTATTTAATTACTTATTTATGGATTTGAAATCAACAATATTTCCCAAAATAACCTTGGTCGGTGGTATCGCCCAACTGTACTACAGGAATTGCTATTATTTCCTTAAAATACGTGGTTAAGTTAAGAAAAAGAAATATGTGAATTTGTTCTGTCACCGAAATCTGTAAGTTTCTAAGAAGCACTAAAAAAATAATATATTTTGGAGCTATTTAGAATACATACAAATCTGAATTTTAAGTTTCAACCCTTTCTTCTGTTACTGTGCTAGGGACTCAAATCTTCTTCATCTTCTTCTTCTCCAACGCAATCTCATTCTCGTTGCTTCTATCTGTAGCAACAACCCTCAGTGCTACACTTTTCAACGCTCCCAATTTCAAGTCCCATTTTCTAGGTACTGTATCGCCTCAATTTCCTCATTCTTCTCAATTCAACCTCCATTGTGCATAATAATACCCTTTTGAAGACACCCCCACTTCGTGATTATCTTTTTCTGAGCTTAATCTAGCTGTTTCAGATCTTGGGTTTCACATCAAACTTCGAGTGAATCTTGAACTCCAATGAAATAATCTTCTTGTTTTTATATTTTTTCATTCATAACCCCGCCCCCAAAATGGAGATTTCGAGTGGAGGTTGTTCTCCCAGAATCAGGTCTGATTACCCGAGGAAGGAGGGATCCGAGGGAACCCCTGTTAAGCAGTTTGAACTCTCTGATCGTGATCGCAATTATGAAATGCAATCAATGAATGCTTTGGATATTCTGAGAGAAACTGTTAGGATTCTTAGGTTCAATTCATGGGGTTTCGTTGCAATCGCTGTTATGCTTATTTGTCCTGTTTCTGCTGTGCTTTTGTCTAATGTGATAGTGGATGTGGCTATTGTGAAGAATCTGTCTATCAGGCTTATGTTGGTTGCCCAAGCTAGTGGTCTTCCTCTGAGACCAATTATCAAACAGTCTTGTCAGCGATTTGCAGAGACCGTGGTGTCTTCAGCCATGTGCTTTCCTTTGTATGCTACATTGTTGTTATTGTCCAAAGCTGGGATTGTCTATTCCGTGGATTGTACTTATTCAAGAAAGAAGTTTGACGCTTCCAAGTTTTGTGTGATTGTTTCTAAGATTTGGAGGAAGATCCTCTTCACATATCTGTGGGGCTGTGCGCTTGTAGTTGGTTGCATCACCTTGTTCTGTGTTTTCCTTGTTGCGTTCTGCAGTGCATTGGCTGTTCTTGGGTTTTCCCCGGATATTGTTGTGTACTGTGCAATGCTGGTTGGGCTGGTTTTCTCGGTTGTCTTTGCCAATGCCATTATCATCTGTAACATTGCGATAGTGATCTCTGTGCTGGAGGATGTTTCGGGAGCGCAGGCAATGCTGCGGTCTAGTATGTTGATCAAGGGTCAGACTCAGGTGGGTCTACTGATATTTCTTGGATCTACTATAGGAATGGCCTTTGTGGAGGGCTTGTTTGAGCACAGAGTAAAGACACTGAGCTATGGTGATGGATCTTCAAGAGTGTGGGAAGGGCCACTCTTGGTGGTGATGTATTCATTTGTGGTGCTTGTAGATTCCATGATGAGTGCAGTTTTCTATTTCAGTTGCAGATCTTCTAGCCTGGAGATCTCAGATACTGAAGGCAACTCAATTTTAGAAACTTGGGCCATTTCTGCTGAATCAATGGGAATTCAATGACATTGTCAGCGTGGTATTGATTATGCCAATTGAAATAATAAGATGAAGAGGGATGTTGTAAGAGTTTGTTCCCTGAAAACTGGGTTGCCATTGAGGAACCTTGCAAGTTGCAGCATTTCATCCTTCGAGCATTAGATAGGAAAGCTACGTAGAGGGGATGACTTTGAATGGCTTTACCTTAACGAGCTAGCTCATTTCTGCGCACGGAAATTACTTTTTAGTTATATTACAAACATGGAGAAATATGAAAGCCGGATAGTCAATGTATTTGTTTTTTGAGTGTTAGTAGAAAAGATAATATTTTATAGGCAAATGTAAGAAATTAATTTGAATCAGACCACATTTTATTGTTCTCTTGTGATACACAATTTGCAGCTTCTGCCTTCATAAAGAGAAATTTTCTGCTTAATTGATCTTTTGTTTCAAACACTTATAACTGCAACTAGCTTATGTAGATCAACAAGCTTATCACTAAAATCAGTACTATTTGAGAAAGATGTCATAGGTGAGTGAGTCTGTTGAATTCTGTACTTTTATCTGCCTCGCTATTTACAAATATCTCCTGATACTTAACGTTTCTTTCTTTTGTTCTAAAATGCTTAGGGGTCTTTCAAGGGTAAGGCATCCCGCAAGCCTCACCAAGAGGTCTTAGGTTGGTACTTACTAATTCGCCTATTAAGGGAGAGTACTTCCCGTGAGTTTTGAAAGTTTGTTCTCAGTTAAAAGCACTTGGTGCCTTTTTCAGTTTTATTACATTGTTAAATTTTTATACATATAAAGAATAAGTTTATCCGCTGATAATCAGTATGCTCCAAGTGGATTCTTGAAAAAGTATACAGAGCTCATTTGTACTGAGAAACGTAGATCACTATGGGGTTCACCTTCTGATTTTACCATGCCATTGAATGATCTTTCTGTGTGCCTAACTGCTTATTCCTTCTAGCTCTATGTAGGAGAATATTTGTTAAACTTGTAAAAATTTTGTTGTTTCACATTTTGACCTAACGAAGTTAAAAAATATAAGTGTAGTTTGATGATGTGCTCCTTCAGTTTGCAACAAAGTTGAGCATGGCACTTCCACTTCTCTGAGTGCAGCAACCTTCCCTCTACTACACGATGATCCACTACTAGAATTACCTTATTATAGAGCAAAAAAAATACTGCGGTTGAGGCTTCTTTCTCATATGGCAAGCAGGGTATTTCATTCTATTTTGTTTGTTTAATTGCATTTGAGGTTGGCAAACTTTTGTCGACCTTTTCATGACAGTATGCATCACAAATATTGTTTAGCAACCTATTTATTCTTGAAAGAGTGCTAGCAACATGTTATTAAACAATCCTTTCAACACACTCTTATATTGGTTAAATTTTATTAGAGATTACAAAATTGTGAAAGATTGATGAAATAGGATGCTGAGATCCACGAAATTGTTATTTTGGTAAATTTCAATCTTCAAGAGTGTGCAACTAAAATAGTGTGATTCTAGCATTTCTCTTCATTCCAATGGCATATTCAAGGAATTTTTGTGGCCAAATTTGAGTGATCTGCATAGTATGGTGTTAAGTTGTGAATGAGAAATGTCAAATCTTCTTATGCAAGACTATTTGGATAAATTTATCAATAAACACTTTTTAGGAGAAGAAACTAAAAGGATAAAATGAATTAAGTTTTTTCATAAGTCAAAAACAACTTGTGCATTTGAACTTTTATTACATTGAACTTATCTAAAAGCTAATGTGTTTAAGTTGATACTAATTCATGCAAAAAGATTGATTCATTTTATTTTCTTTTTGTACAAATATTGCTTGTCTTGGTAAAAATACTAAATTGAGTAATAAAGTAGTAAAATTGAATTTATTGAGAGACGACAATTCAAATAAAATTTTTCGATTTAATTTCTTGATTGCGAACATCTAAATAATATGGTAAAGAAATTTAAAATATAATTGTATATAAAATAAAAATAATTAAAGACTTCGGAAATTTATCGAATAGTTAATGATGTGTGAGATTACTGGACTTTAATCTCATTAGACCTTCTAATATGGAATCATTATTTAATTTTGTTCAATCAAGATTATGTCATCATCTCACAAAATTATTTAAGTCTTAAAATCTTAATAAAAGTGATTTGATTCTATTGTCAATATATTGAATTAGTATAATAAACATCTTTGCTTTAAGAAAAAGAAAAGTAAGAAAAAGAAAAGTTAATTACAATCTTAATATATTGAATTTTCCTATTACAATCTTTTTGAACAATAAAAAAGATCATTAATTAAAAAAGGGTCATCTCAAGTAGAATTGTTTTCTCCTTGTATTTAATCACAACATGTGTAAACATTCCTTTAGTTCCAAAATCTATAAAAAGAGTGGCACATTGAAATCCTTATTTTTAAGCCTTTAACCAATTCCACGATCTATATTTGATGATCCATCACCCTTTCTACATCACATAGTTAGCATTGAAGATAATCCCATTTCTATTCAACCACAAGGACTAGACTTTTGTCATCCAAACCACCTACCAAGCTACTTACGCTTTGGGTCTCGTAATATTCTCAAAATGTTGGATGAAATGGCTAGTAGAATCAAAGACTCTCGCCTCGCCTCCCCTAACCAATTATTGCATCTATTCCACGTAGCTCTTTACTTTTTTATTTCACCAAAGAATTGTTTTCTTTCCTACGAATCATATTTACCCACCCGGTTTGCCTCTCATCAGAATAACTAATTATTTTCCCACAGAAATCATCACCTTCTCCAATTAAGTTTCAACCACTGTATCCTTTGCTACCACTCTCCAACCTCCATAAGATTGCAACATTTTTTTTTTCATTGAAAAGGTATATTTATTAAATGTTATTTTTAGTAGACACACTACTAAAAAAAACTTTTAACAACGGTTGAAAAGACCTTATAACATAGGTTTTAGAGTCATTGATGATTCAATCATCATTAAAATCCAAATAATACAATGACAATTGTAACCGTATTATTTTTGTTGACATATGAAGATAGTTGTGTGAAGAACCATAGTCCTTTTGTTAACATGAAAAAAAATATTATAATGGTGATGGTGGCAACAAAAAATCTTCCTCTTTGCTAAGAGAGACACAACAACAATATGGTTTTTCTTCTTCTCATGAAGGCACAACAATTTTTCTACTTCTCATGAAGGTACAATCATTACTTTTTTCTTTTTGCAAAGACACAATGACAACAACATGATTATAACAATACACATAGAAGTGGTAACAACACAACAATGACAACATAACCTTTTTTATTCTTATGGAGACACAACACCGACAATATAATAGAGACAATGAGTACTGGTGACGCATTAGTTGCAAAGAACTTCAAAGTTAAATAAGAAAAATAACCAGTAAAAAGAAGAGGAAGACATATGTTATTTTAGGAATTTAACAAGACTTTTCGATATCAATTATATGTTTCTACGTACAACGATGATTAACTTAGAATCTTCTTCAAAAGTCTACTATTTCAATATTTAATTAGTTACAAAATTGTCATTGTTACCTTTTTGATGACTCCTAATCTAAAATTGTTGTTAAAAGTTTGTTATTTGAATATTAAATTAATTACAAAATTGTCAATATTGCCTTTTCGACGATGATTAACAATAATTAACAATAATTAACAAAGAACTATCATTAAAAGTGGTTTCAAAATTTTAAAATTGTCACCTCATTTTTGTAAAGACGGTTATTAAGAAACCGTCATTGAAAAGGCATAGTAAATGATTATATTTACATTAGTGACATTGACCCATTTAATAATCATTCTAAAAGTTAACATGTCCACTCTCTCCTAACCTTGTAATGTAACTTTGAACCAATCACCTTTACCATTGCCTATATTACACAACTTCAAAAAGTAACAACTAAAGTGTTTTCTAAGGTCTTATTAGCAAAATAACTTAGCATTTTTAAGTTTAGTTTTAGAATGTCTTTTTTCTTAAGAAATTCGCTTAGCCAATTTGATTTTGTTTATTAAAGTTTTTTTTACATAAATCGCTAAATCATTTCAAATTCACTCAATCATTTCCTTATGTAATTGTATGCCTTTTACTCAATCAATTTGAGTCCAATAACTTAAAATTCAAATTTTATCTTTTGAATAAATTCAACTTAACACTTTGATTTTTGCTAAGAAGATGTAGTTGATTCACTCAATGAATGTCTAGTCACGTGAGCAAATATAGATTTTAAATTTCATAATTCCAGACTTTTGCTTTTTGGAGTTTTGAATTCAAGGTGGCGAATTAGAATTAGAATCAAACAAATAAGCATCCACTTAGTGGGTTGACTCCTATGAGTTTAGTATAAATGACCCCAAAATGGATTTACTTTCTCATTCCAAACAAAAACAGGTCAAAGAATTGAGAGAAAACAAAAAATATTGCTTGCTATTCAAGGTTCAAGGATCACAAGTTCCCCTTCTTCAATCTTTCCTTGCTTTCCTACCATCTTCCTCTTTCCTCTTTGTGTTAGGTGAGTGATTCTCCTAAAATGAAACGTAGAAGATGTATAGAGTCATTGGGTTTAGAAACCTTATCCCTTGGAATCATCTTCATAAATAAATGTTTTTCTTAACCCATGTCATGTGAGTTATTGAAATCATTATTTCTTTATATATAGATACTTTTAATGAATAATTATTTTTTCCATATAGCCTATGTTTTATTAGTTACATGAGAAATAAAATGGTAAATTTAAGCCTTTTCAAATTATATCACTTAAGGGTATTAATGGATAGATGCTAAGAATTGAAGGAATTTTAACGAAATGTTTGTGAAAGTTTGAGAATGATTTGATAAATGTTATAATTTTTTTAATTGATATATTTGTGAATTACTAATTGACCCTTATGGAATAATTGACCCAACTAAATGTCACATGGCACAGGATATTGTAAGGATTGTTTCGTAGTTTCCAATTACTTGCAAATCTTTTCAGATGGTCGAGGATCTCATCCCTCAAATCTTCGCCAATCCATCATCGCAAATTAGTTCAACCAAACGCACTTGATCCATGAACATCCATTCTCGTGTATAGTGGAATCACTCAAATTGATTCAACAAAGCACAACGTAAAAGAAGGTGAAAGTCTTGTAATTCAACTCAACATTAGACTAACATAATGATGAAAAGTTAAAGATATTTTAGTAACAAACACACCTTAACATTTCATAAGTTCAATTATATCAATTTTTTTTCATCTAGATGTTATTTACAATTTACTCCTTTGAATTATTAGAATTTGAAATAACTTGTGATATAGTTATTTATTTTGTTTCATTTTACATAGACTAATTATGAAAAATTAAGGTTTTATGACTTTTTTTTTATTGGTGCATATATCTTTTTCAAAACAATGTCCTTGCGTGAAATATATAAAGAGTTTAGAGTTGTTTAGTTTGTGTATATAATTTGTCAACCTAAATCTTTGTTTTTGGAACTAATTTTATGTCTCAACTAAAATATCTTAAAATTCAATTTAAGAGAAAGAAAACATATATTTTATATTTGTATTTAAAAAAATGTTTTTTTATCTTTTCTTTTAATCTGTTATACATTTCTCTTATTATTCTTTCTTTATAATCTTTATATTGGCTTTTAAAATTTCTCTACTTTATTTTTCCTTTTTAAAGTCTTCTTGTAACTGAGATATTCCTTATTTGGGATGAGATTAGTGTATAAGGATGAATTGTATGTATCTACAAATGATGCAAACTAATACTTTTTATTTTGTTTTTTATTTTTCATGTTTATGAAGTATAATTTGCAATTCACCTTATTGTATATTTTTTTCATTATTTTTTAACTCAATTCAATAATAAGTGAGCAACAAAAGTAAATGATAATGTAATAAAAGCTTTATTTAGGATGAAATTAAAGAATATGGGCTAAATGCCATCTCAATAGTAAAAGATAAAAATAATATCTATGCTACTCCAATTTTATTTTCTGCGTAGCTAGAATGAAATTGAAAAAGTGAGCTCCCAAATGAGTGGAAGAAACTTTTGTTCCACACTATAGTGCCTCTAAGTCAGAGTTACCATCCTAAAAAATTTTCCAATTCCTTTCCATTTTCTGGTCCAACTTGTAGCCTCAAACACTCAGACACCCCAGTTAAGGTGTAAAGACAAGCAGAGAATTTACGTTCATACTTCATCCTGAAAGTTTCTCTACCCAACGCTGAATCATCAACATCGTAATATCTGTTTTCCTCTATCGCTCCCACCATCTCCTCAGCTATCTCAAATGGAGAAAAAGAGTAACTCAGTGATCCCGCAGAGTCCAAAAACTCAAAATCACAAGCTTCCAACTCTCCTTTACCTCTCACAATGTGCTTGTTTTCATCATAAATATTATCAGCAAAATTATACCCGAAGCTCAAATCTTCCCCGCTACCCTTTTGGTTATAAGTTTCTTCATTAGTTCCACAGCTATAGTCACAAGTAGTTATGGGAGAAGAACTATAACTAGCACCATAATAACCTTCTTCAACAACCCCATTTCCTTTCATATCTACAAAACTCCCGTAGTGGGGTTCTTCTGTTTGGAGATATAGTTTAGGTTCTGGTTCAGGTTGAGGTTCTACTTTGGTTTCTTGATCATAGTGGGTAATGGGAAAAGGAGTGGTAACCCTACATGAAGAGGAAAAGTTTCTAGCTTTGAGCCTATCAAGGAGGAGTTTGGCAACTTTCGGAGGAAGAGCAGAAACAGAAGGAGAATATTGGGATGGGAAAAAGTTTGTGCGAGTGTTGGCACCGCGAAGCAAACGTGCTGCTTCATCGTAAGCTCTTGCAGCATCTTCAGCATTGTCGTAGGTGCCTAACCAAAGCCTAATGTTCTGTATGGTGTCTTTGATTTCAGCCACCCATCTCCCTGAGGGTCTTTGTCTCACCCCAATGTAGCGTTTGTTAGCTCTTCTAGCTCCAAGTATAGCAGCAGCCATTGAAGCTGCCTCTTCCCTTAGTTTTTCCCATTCTTCTTCACTGTTCTTTTCCCCTCCTTCTTCACATTCCCATCTTTTTCTCTTGTTCGCCATTTTCCCCTTCATGAGGCTTTCTTCTACGTTTGATCGGTGCATTGCAGTATTGGCCAGCGCAAGCATTTATAACAAAGTGAGTGCAGAAGCCGTTTAGTTGAAAGTGAGATATTTGAGGTCTCAAATGCTTGTTGCTTCCCCTTCTTCCAAGTATGATTCGGCTTTCATTTTTACCTTGTTTTTTACTTTAAAAACAAACCTAAAACCGTACAGAACTTTCGCTTTCTTGGGGAGATTACGAGATATATTTCACAATGAAACTCACTTTTACAACTTCACAAGTAGAGTGTAGTTATTTACAGGCGATAGGATACAGGGTAACATAATATACCTATCATATTTTCTTATAAGAATCTTAACAACTTCATATTGAATAATTATATCTTAAAAAATAAGAATTTTACTACATAACGATCAGAGGTTCTAAATTTCAAGTGTTCGGATATTTTATTCTTTTTTTATGTTTACAATATGTTGAAGTATGTAGAGATGAATTAGATTAAGGTTGTGTGAGAGAAAAATATAAGAAAACAATCCGAAAAAGAGAATAGATTTGAACTTTAGATAAAGATAAAAAAAATTATGGTTATTCATTTCCAAGAGTGTGGATCTTCTATGTAGATAGTAGAAAAAGTTTCGGAATAACAACTCTATTTTAGAATTTTTCATTTTATTGATTATTTGTGGTATTGTTTTCAGAGACTTTTCAATATCCTTTATAAATTATACAACTTATGACTTTTACCTTTATATTAAGGGATTTTCCATATTAAAAGTATTTGTGCCTATATTCTTTTTTTTTTCTTACTCTGTGTTTTTTTGTTTTTAAATTCTTTCAAGTTATTATTTATTTCCTTATTATTGATGTTATTTTGATATATGTTTTCATCATAAAAACCTGAACACGGAAAAGAAATGAGAAACAAAAACAAGGAATTAGGGTTTTAAAATTTTCAAATGTTCTTTGTCCCCAGACAAATCAGATTTGTACACCCTTCCCATAATATATGTTTGAGTAGATATTTGAGTTGGAGTTTCTTCTGTAAATAAATTAAGATTAGTTTCCGGCATATATAGAAGCTTTTGTCAATGTCAAAAACCTTGTGGAAATCACCCATTATATATCAGTCAAAAAAGCATATGCCCTAGATTGATGCTTACGATGAGATCAACTGAAATATGCTACACAATACTATTAATTAATTATATTCTTATTTATCTTACGAATTGTGGCTTATTTTGAAAAAAAAAATATTAAAATGTGATAATAACATTTTAGGAAAAAAATAAAAAACGTTTACTCAAAACGTTAGTCCATTGAAAGTTTGCTTGCGTGTTACCATTTTAACAAGAGTTTATTTTTTCTTTGAACGGATTTTATAACAAGAGTTTATAATGTGTCTCTTATTCACCTTTTAATACTCTAATATCACATGGTTTTATTTTCCTTAGTTTTGGCTTTTCAAATTAAAATTACATTTTACAAAATTTCTTTTATAATAAAATTTTTTGTTATTTTTAGATATCAACCTAACTAAGATATCAAAGTTTACAGTAATGTTTAATAAAAATTTTTTATTTTAAAAAAAATTAAAAATAAAATTTATACCAACTTATATATATATATATATATTAATTTGATTGCATCTTTAATTGAATCACATCCTCTTACCTCAAAAATTAAAATGTGTTAAGCAAAGTTTGATAGTGAGTGATACAATTAACTCAACAAACTTTTTTAAGATAAATTCTTATATCATCTTAAAAGATAAATTTTAAGTCTAATCCAATTTTATAAAATTGAATTATATGATAAGATTTACCTCTATTATATTTATTTATATATTAAAAACATTATTAGGTCTTGGAATATTTTATTGTAAAAATAATTTTTTTATGTGTATGAAGTTGTGCTCTTATTATATAAATTTGAGTTTTAGTTTGTATTTAGTATTTTGGAAAAAGTAATTATTACTTTTATTGCAAAATCCCATAAATTTTAACGTATGTCACTTGATAAGGTTGAAAATTTAGTTGACATGCCTCATAATGATGGAAATTTAATTTTTTATTTCTATAATAAGTGATGCAATTTAAACATCAAATTTTATGGAGATTAAAACTATCATTTACTAGAAATGTTTTAACTTGAATATATAAATAAAAACATATTTAATTACTGGACAATTTAACCTAATTGAATTAGGGTTTTGGCAAATCCAAACCAAATACAACCATGTATTTGACGTTAGGAAGTTCTTAACAATTGATTTATGTTAGCTATGCAGTATATTAATATTTATATTATGGGGAAGTTGAGTTTGGATAAGAGTAAAACATAGGAATAAAAACAAATTTCAATTTGACATAAACAATAATCAAGTCCTTATATTTATTATTTTTCAAAAAACAGTTAGATATATTAAAGAGAGTAAAATAAAAATTTCAAATGATAAACAATAATATCTTCTTCCTAATATTAAAGTCATGAAGGATGAGATGAAATATGTAAGACAATGAAGTTTAAGATTGGTGAAGAAGTTTTCTTTCAAGTATATTCAAAAATTCCTTTTAAGATCATAATGACACGGGTAACTTATTTTGATTTAGAGCTACATTAAATTGAATGTCAAGAGGATGTTCTAAATGTTGATATTGAAGAAATAATTTATATGGTGCCATTACAAAAGTGTGTTAAGTGACCAAAGTTCATGGTTTGCAAATTAAATAAATTCATTTATGGTCTCAAACAAATTTATCATCACTGATATATTAAAAGTTCCATAAAACTATTACTTTATATGTTTTCAGGCAAATGTTGTTAATAATTATATATTTATGAGAGTAAATGCATATTCTTGATATACTTCTTGCTAGCAACAATAAAGGCTTGCATTGCATAAGACCAATTTCTAACTAAAATTTTTAAAATGAGAGTCTCTTTTATTTTAGGTATCAAGATTCTTAGATATTACTCTCAATGTATCCGAATGTTATCACAAAAGAGTTATATTAATAAAGTCCTATATAAATTTGACATCAAAAGATAATAAACCAAAAAATATCCAAAAAAAAAAAAAAACACAAATTTAAGCTTGAATAATTGATAAGCAAAAGATTTCTTCTTAGTCATTCGTGGGAAGTCTTATATAGTTTGTACATATCCTAACAAAACATTTATTATGAAAGTTCTGTATAAATACTTGAGTGATCTTGGAATACAACAAGAAAATTCATTTTATTTGAAGAGATGAAAATGTACATGCTCCCTTATTAAAACGAACAATTTGGAAATCACTTATTACTTAAATCTTTAGAAATTTCGTGGCACTTGCATGCCTTTAAGCATTTTTTTTTCTTTTATATTATATTATCTAAATATTTTTCTTACATCTCTCCTAATAATTTAGTGGCTATTTAATATTTTGTTATATTAAATTAAAATATTCACCATCGAATATTATACTATAGATGCATAATTAAGATTTTGTAAATAAGATCATGAGAAGAGAATTGTGTCCGTTGTAATATTCAGGTTATTGCATAATAAACCAGAAAAAACGTCTAAAGAAGTGACAGGGCAGCCCAACTCTCCCATTATTCCCCATTTTTGGCATTGCTCTTTGTCTTTCTTGTTTAGTATTTGAAACTACCATTGAAGTCCTTTCACAAAATTATCTAATATATTTGAAACGAAGCCAAGACGAGGTATGACTGAGAACTGAAAAACTAAGTGAAAAGAAAAGTAGTAGTGAAGAACTAAAAGTTTACAATTGAGAACTGAATTTGAAAGCAAAATCTATCTTAATAAAAAATGTTATTTTTTAAAGAATTTTATTATTCTAACAAAGTTTCAGAGAGAAAAATATAGTTTTAGTTTTAAGTTATTATGTTCTTAAAAGTTGTCTAATCCCTTTTTACAATTCAATTACTTTTATTCACGTTTCCTCTCATTCAATCTACATTTTGAGGTGGTCATATAGTTTAAGTTTGAACTAACATCGTAATGTTATAAAAGGTAAGATTTGCGATTTATTTTTAATCACAAATTAAATTTAAGTTTTTTTAAACTCAATCTGATCTTCCTTTAATCTAGACTTATCCATAAAAAAACTCATAAAATTTAGGTTTTGATTGAATTAACATTCTATTCGAGGCACAAACTGAATCTAGGTTGATTCTAATTTGCAACTTGTTATCTCAACTTACCCGATTAAATGTATAACTTAGACTAATTAAATTTGTATTTTTTTAGGTCTAGTATAGTATAGTCGTAGTTTAATTTAGGTTTATCTTAAAAAAAGCATAAAAAATAGACTTAGAGTAAGCTTGAAACTTATTTTCAAATCCCAAATTATATACAATTGTTTCCTGCTATGATTGCCAAATCCAAACCTACTTGATAAAATATTGAATTTGAACTTCAAATTTCCTACGTGAGCTATTTTTTTATTTATAAGAATTAATACATGTAAGTTTACAACAACTCACACTGACGGCTCAATCAACTAAACATGAACTGAATTTAGGTATTTTTAATTTCATTTGGACTTAGCTCATAAAATTATTAGATCAATTGGACTTTCATTCGATATATACTTGAAAAGACACAATTACTTTCTATACCCCTCTAATTGGAACCTACACCCCCATGATTTTCGAAATAATTATTTTATCTTATTTAAAGTGATTTTTGGATTATCTATTTTAATTTTTTTAGAACACACTTTCTAAAATTTATGAAATATATTTTGAAACACATTTTCCAGAACACAGTAAGATTTTCATAACAAGATTTTCAAAATAAAATTTCCGGTACACATAAAATTCTGGAACAAAATTTTCAAAACATAATTTTTGGAATAAGCTTTTTAGAATGTATATAATACCTTCCAAAAAAATATTTTTTAGATTGTATTTCCAAAACAAAATTTCTAGAATACATAAACTATGTTTTAAAAGAAAACTTTTCAGAACTAAGATTTTTTTTACAAAGTTATCCTTATCTTCTTCTTCTACGGTAATAGCGGTAGTAGGGTGGAGTGAAGGAGAATGACAAAACAATTCAGTCAATTTATCCTATTATTGGAATGTAAATTAAAAAATGAGGGGTGCAAGGAAGTAATTCCCTTAAAAAGATTATTAGATATGATTGTGAACTATATAAATGTATGGAAATATTGTCCAAGAGAGAAATAGATCTGATTCATGTGTTAACCAAATAATCAGTGCGACACTGAAAAAGTAGTTACTTAATACATGTAAGTAACTACAATAATAAAAAAGATGCAGTTCATTTGTCACCTGGTCAAGATTATCTTAAACTTGACAATCTCAACGGTAGTAAATCAACCATAATTTATTAGAATGGAAATTGCATTTCTTTCCTTGCATATGATCCAAGTACAGAAGGAAACAATCACAAGATTCATTGAATGATTGCAGAAGATGGTCTTCTTCATAGTGTAGATAATATAGTATTTAAGAAAATGAAAAGTTGGACTAATCATTGTTAGAAATGTTTTTGTTATTTCTTTATTTTCAATAAAAGAAAGCTACTTATTATAATAGCAAGTTTTCTTATTAGTTTTCTTATTTTTTGATACTTGTTACATTTACAAAGTTTGTTGCATAATTATCTTTATATTAAATAAAAGCTTTTGTTAAAACATTGAGTTGAGGTTGGACAATCAATTACAATATTTATATTTTATCTCCTCATACTTTTATTATCATTTAGGATTTAAGTATCATTATTACCACAAAAATATATAAATAAATTTAAATGATTATTTTTACACCTTATAAAAATTAATTTGTATATTTAATCTTTTAATTTTAAAATTAATCAATTTTGATTTAACGTTAATATATCACTTTATGGTTAAAAAAATGTTCACACAGGTTTACAATAATAGCAAATATTAAATTTTATTATTAAACATTATTAATATTCTACTTGAATAATAACTAACATCAGTATTGTATGCAGATACATTAATTTTTTTTTTTTTACAAAAATTGAGTAACAAATTAACATCGTATTAGTTGCTGAATTTTGAATAATTAAAATATTTAATTTTAATTAAACTTTTGAAAATTTTAAAACTATAAATTTACAAAATGGTAGAGACCATCATTATATTTAAGCATAGAAGTAACAGAAAGAAAGAAAAAAAAAATCTCTTTTGAAGACACTTTAATTTAAAGGTGAAGTGAGTTCAAACCAAGTGAATAAGGTGGCTGGCAAGAAAACAATCTGAAAGTATTCTCAAATATTTATTAAAGACATAACTTTGGCTTAGATAAAAGAAAAGTTAAAGTGAAATTACATTGCCTCGAGCTAAATTTGTTTTTATTAGTTTTAAAAAAAAAATATTTACCTCCATTATATTTTTAATAAAATCGTATTTATATCACCTCTAATTTTAAATAAATATTAATTTCTTTATTTATACATACTTTTTTGCATTTGTAATAAAGTGACATTCAAATTAAAATTGCACAAAAGATATGTAAATTAAAAATTAAGTTTTAAAATAAAAAATATAAATAACATAAATAAGGTGTGTCACTTTATTAAATATAATTTTTTTATGCGATTTTATTTACTATATGAAAATAAGATAGTTAAATACATTATTTATCTTATATTATGTTAAACTTATTTTGTTATAAAACATGAATTATATAAAATTAACTATTTATAAGTTAATTATATTTAAAATATGAATAACTACTTTTTTTATTTTATTTACCTGGAACTCTCTTTCCTCTGTTTGCTAATTTATTTTTTCCCCTTTTAGCATGTAATATTTTTTAAAATATATGTGGGCTCTCTTCATATTTATTAGTTTCTTTTTTTTCCTTTTCTTCATTATATTTTATTTTATTTTTTTCACATTATATCTTTCTTTTTAAAATATTATTAAGGGTAAAATGAGAAAACAACTTTTATACATTAAATTGGTGAATTTTGTTCTATATTGTTATAGAATAGGAACGAAGTGTAATACCTAGATTTCAAAAAGTACATATAACTTTTAGTAGGAAGTAATTTGAGAATTTGTGGTGATAAAATAATATATATATATATATATATATATATATATATATATATATATATATATATATATATATATTTACTTGTATAATTTTGAAAATGTGGGTTATTTAAATTAATATGTGTATATTGTGTAACGCTTATAATCCTACCAGATATATGAATAAATGTTTTTTTATGTGTAAGTGGAAATATCATATGAGATTAAGAAAATATTTATTAATTTTTAACTTTTAATACTATATGAATATTCTTGTCGGAATTTAGTGTTCCATGTACATATATAATTTATGAAAAATACAAAAAGATGGATTTATAAAATGTGTTTTCATAATAGCCCGGTTGACTCTGAGCTCTAAAACAGACAATATTTTGAACGCGTTAATTAATCCTAGTGATGTTATCTTAACAGACTTAAGGTCGGAATATTGAAGCCGTATGTGGGAATCTCTTCCCTTTGTCCTCGATCCGAGGGGCTTGTTCCTGTACATCCAATAGTCCTAAAGTCAATTTATATACACCTTCCTTCCTGAACCTTCCAAGATGCCTTTTAAGGACAAAACCGTGACGGAGCAACCGAGTTTCAAAGTGAACAATACTTCGAATGCAGTGATTGACTCTAGCGATATCATCTCAAGGGATTTAAAGTCGGAACAGAATGATATATCAAATTAATAATAATAGTTATTTAAATAATTAATTTAGTCTTTTGAGCAAATTGTAAAGATAATTTATATATAAACACGTGATGTGTTGCATGTGATACTAAAGAAACCATGAGATATTTCATTTATTGTTTCTTTTAATGTTTAAATAAAAGCGTGTGTAATCTAAAACTTTAAAAGAATGGATTGTGTGTAAATCTATTGCATTTGATTTATTAACAAGATGAAAGAGAAAAAACATTCTTTCAAATTCATAAAGATTATGATATGATATCTTCTTCACAAAATATAAAATAGATAAATGTCTATCAAGAGCCACTGCATTTATTAATGGATTATAATTTGTAAGCCAAACTACATGAAATGGCCTCTAGGTTTGGCACAGAACTGCATAAGAACAACAAAACTACATCAGAAAAGAGATTTCTTCATTCAAGAACATGCAACCTGAGAGGAAATTGGCGTGAATGCAAATTGTTTATCCGAAGCATACTTAAATTTCACATTATCTCCGTACACAGCTTGGCCACCGTTAACAAGACAGCCCCTGGGTGTGACTTTCAAAATTGAAGGGTCTATTTTTTCAACAGATTGAAATCCCTGGCAATTCAAGATCACGTTCAACTGAACACATGTGCAGGTGTTGGTGATTGTCACTGCCCATTCTGGTTTTCCCTGCACTTTAACACCAGTTGGATTTTGGGTTATGGAGAGATTCTTCAAAGAGCAAGCTTGAGCTTGACACACGATGGGAAGGAAGAAAATGAGGCCAAGAATCATGATGGTAGAACAAGCCATTGTGGAGAAACAAATGCAAACTTTGATTCTGAAATTGGTTGTGGATATCAGTGAATATGTCTCTCTATTTTATAACTAAAGAAGATAGAAGAAATATGATCTGGTATTGGCTAGGGCATGAAAAGTCAATGCAGCTTTTAGAAAAAAGTCAATGAGAGTAATATTTTACTTAAGCTGTTTCATTTGATAAACAGTATTCTATTGCTTTACGTTGTTTGAATGCTTGATGTTTCATTCAAACTAGTCAAAACAATGATTAAAACTGTCTTTTTTCTCTTGACTTTTGAAAGAAAAAAATTAATTAATTATATTTTATACTTAATAATTTATATTTTTTTAAAAATTTTAAGTATTGGATATAATATAGACACAAGAATACAATTGGAATAGAGGAATATTGTTGATATGGTTGTTCTTATCATATTTTTTATTAATGTTTTAAATTTTGCGTATATGTTAATATAGAGTCTCTTTCAACTTTAATAAAATCTTAATTAAAAATATTCAAACTTAATTAAACTACATATTTGTTTAAAACCTAATGTTCAAGGTTTTTTTTTTTAATATGAAACAATATAAACATGAATTTGATTACCAAAAATATGGTGAAAGTAAATATTCTTTAAAATTCATAGAGACTATACGACAAGAAAAGTAAACGCGGCTTCTTCAATACAATTAATGAAAGTAATATTGCATTTAAGCTATTCAATTTGAATGAGCAAAATGTAATGTTTTAATAGCTATTTAATGTAAACATTAATTACAAATTGTTTTTTTCTGTCTACTTTTGAAAGAAAAAAACAAACTTAATTAATTATATCGTACAGTTAGTTTTTCAATATTTTGATTTTTTTTTAAAATTTTAAGTACTTGATGTATATAAGTAGTATTGCGTGAAGGAGATGGATTGAAATACAATAATATTATTAATCTATTAGTGAGGTGAAAGACCACACAAACATAATGTGTAGATCAATTTATACACCTCTCTCATGATTGTTCTTGTTACGTGTTTGATCAATGTTTTGAGTTTTGTATATGTTAATTCTGAATCTCTTTCAATTTCAACTAATTCCTTTCCATTTATCCATTTTGAAAAATCCGGATCATATCACATAGACATTAACATACTTATTATTTTCTTTTACAATACTATAACTCGCAATAACAAAGATGTAAACTTATACTACAATAACCAAAGAAATAGAGTTTATTTAAAACCTGTTCAGGGTATGTTAAACTTGACAATTTGAATGTTAATAAATCTACTGTATTGGAATGAAAATTGCATTTCTTTCCTTGTATATTATCCAAGTACAAAAAGAAACAATTAAAAGATCTTTTAGATAGTGAAAGAAGATGGTCTTTATCCCTTAAATTATTAAAATGGTACAATTTTTTTTATATTTACAAAAATAAGTAAATCTTACTGGCATTAAATTTTTTTAATTTTAATTAAAATCGTGTCACATAATCACAATTTTAGTAAAAAAGATATAATGAAAAATCATGTTATCGTAAAATACGATAAATTTATTATTTTATTGGTTTGGATTAGAACATTATTCACATATAATTTTTTTAGTGTAAAGATGAGGAGGTTCCTTATTCATAAAGTTCTTTTTTAATTAGTGTACTAAGTTGAAATTTGTTGTTTTCTTATAAATCTCTTTGTATTAGTTTGAATTAGAACAACATTAGATACAATTTTTTAGTATAAGGATGAGGAGACTCCTTTCTCATAAAATTTTTCTTAATTGGTGCAATTAAAACACTATTCAGGTACACTAAGTTGAAATTTATTATTTTTTCATAATTTTTTTGTGTGATGTGAAAGTTAATATTCATACTGAAATCATACTCTATTTTCATTTTATTGTTTTTTACTAAAATCGTATCACATACACACAATTTTAGTTATTTTTTATGTTATTATTAAACTTCGTTAATAATTTAAATACATTATTAGTTTAAAAGGGCCTAAAAAAAATATTTATACATTATAAATAAGATTAATCTTTTCAACTATTATTATTAAATAATAAATAAATAATTTCTTATTATTTGTTTCACCTCTCTTTTTCGTAAGAGTAATTTGTTTCAGGTAAGCGTATCAATTTAATATAGAATTTTGAAAATCGATCCTAGTACATCCTAATTCTCTAGTAATACAAACAGAATTGAACAGAAGATTCACTTTTTTTTTTTTTTAAATCAAAATCTAGTTTTTAATTTTTCTTCAATCAACTTTTTTCTATTAAAATATTTTAACACAGTTATTCACTTTTTATATCAATTTGATATTAACATATATTATTATTTTATTTATATATAATATTTTATTAATAAAAAACAGTCTCAAATGAAAGTTATTTATAAACAGTAATATCAAACTATTATTTTCTTTTTTTTTTAATATAAAAATTAGAACTAACTTTCAAATAACTAAAATAACATAACAAAGAAATCATTACATTAGTATAAAAATAATTACAAA
>Ga0209700_104590_pt1 | contig 24619 bp, 10 predicted proteins | sample SiratroredBW_FD_187528 | JGI IMG/M metagenome (GOLD analysis project Ga0209700, IMG submission 187528) | Root nodule microbial communities of legume samples collected from California, USA - Siratro red BW (SPAdes) (version 2) | ecosystem: Host-associated > Plants > Roots > Nodule | place: USA...
AAATTCGTTCTATTTCATTAATGTTTCAAATCAATATTCCAATTTGTGTGATCTAAATATTTTTAATTCTCTTTTGATCAATCGTTGAATTGAATGTGAATCGAACGAGAATCTACTATCATTCTAAATTGTGCAGAGAAACCAAGATAAAGAAAATATGCTAACATGTTATGTTTAAAGCTCAGTATCCAATCCTGAATTTCTCCGCTCAGAGAATTATTTGTCAGAAACCTGCATTAGATCAACAAATAAAAAGCAACAAAATTTCCAGATATTAAAGATATATCATACATTTTGTCTAATCTTCTGGTAAGGAAATTGAATCTTCACTTACAAGTAATCTAGCTTTCCCAAATCTTGTATTGAATCTGGGACTCGACCAGTTAACATGTTGAAGCTTAGGTCCCTGCAAGTAATATAAGATAGTTAAAATGATGTAGTAATGAATCACATGAGTCATGGTCACATACCTGACATCAAATCCTAAGAACAAATTTCGGTCTTATGTGAAAACACATACACACAGGACAGGATAACAATACTATGGATTATTATGTTCCAGAAATTACTCCTACCAAAAGGGTTGGTCAGTACGAAATTATTATTAATGTACACATCACACCATGGTTATGATGCTGTTTTATTTTAAAAGAAACTGAACTTCAGGAATTTATGAATACTATTATTTCTTAAAATAAGATAATATGAAAATTTACCTAAACAAGTAATAATATGAGATTTTTCATACTCCTCTCTCAAATTTTTATCTAAATAAAAGAATTCAAATTCAAATATATTTTAAATTTCTTGAAAATTATAAAATTAGTTATCCAAACACAAGCTTTAACTATTCACCATGGTGTCATAAATAAACTTGAGCTGACCATTGATGGAACTTACAAAGTATCCAAGTTTGCCATTTGACCGATGTAATCTGGAATATCATCCGTGATTAAGCAATTTCTTAGTTCCCTGAGTCACAGAAATTCAAACCTTCGTTGAAGTCACAGATGAATCTTATAGTTCTTAACATAAGTAGTTGAAAATGTTTGAACTCACATTCGTTTCATGTTTTTCAACTCCTCCAAATTAGGAAAATTCATAGTTGGTCCTTTCAAATCAGTTATTCTCCTGATACAGAAATGTCCATCAATGAAAAGGAAATGTAATGTTCCACAATTGGTGTACGGTTTTTCTCCCATGTTGGGGCAGTTTTACAAAGTAATGTTTAAGATGGGTAAACTTCTTATTCCATAAATAGATAAGTCGTGGCTGACATTATTATGAAGAAATTGTGTTAGCAAGGTACGACTTAGACCATGTTATATTGAAGTCGTGTCATCTTAGCACGATTTCAGTATAATAGAAGAAAAGAAAATTGAAGTCGTGTCTAGCTAACACGATAATAAAACCATGTCAGATTAGCACGATTTACCCATTTAAAAAAAATTGTACATTTTAAATATTACGGTATAAAATTGTAGTACATTGAAAAAAAAATTGTTTCACAGTATACACAGATAAAATACCCCATATTCTTTCACAATATACACAGATAAAATACCCCAGGAATATGGTAGAAAGAACCAAGTACTCACAATTCAGTCAAAAGTTTCAACTGAGATATAGTGGGAGGAATTGGGCCTTCCATATTTGTTCCCTGCAAATCCCTAACAAAAACATAAAGTTCAATTAGGCAATTTTCATTGCAAGAGTTACTGTATTAAGTCTTACTTTTTTTTTTTTTGTTTTACTCTATTGCATTATTTTTAATGCATTCTTACAAATTTTATAACTCCTTTCAAGAGCTCAATCTTAATCGTATACTCTAAACATGACCATTGCAATCAAGATATGTTAAAAGATAGAAAGAAAGTTAACAAGGAAACAAAGGGTAACTATCTTTGCATCCATTTCTTGCTAGATTTTACTTTTCGTTCTTTAAACCTCTATATCAATTTTGATGAGAATATCATAATATTTTGGTTACTTACCTTCTTTTTAACTGAATTAACTAACATCAACTGTAACTGAATTGTACTAATGGAGCAACATTTAAATCTTACACTAAGCATGATATAGAATATCAAATTTGTTTTCCTACTACCTAACAAGAAAATAGTAATGAGTAGTTCTAAATGTGTACTCACAGTCTGATAAGTTTGGTCCAGTTCCCAATGAAACTGGGTATTGGTCCTGATAAACTGCTTCCATCTATCCTACTGCAGAAAATAATGCAAATAATAATTTTATGATTTAACAGAGATATAAAAATAAGAAAAGAAAAGGAACAATTATATCAGTTTGTCACTCACAAGTCAGTCAGATTTTCAAGTTTGCCAAATGTTTCTGGTATGGTCCCTGTAAAATTATTTCCAGAAAGAAGCCTGCAAAATTTGTATAAAATAATTACAAGAACCTTAGATCAAAATAAAAAAATAAAAAAATAGTTGGTACACAGAAAAAATGAATGACTAAAATTGATTACATATACATATCAAAGGAAAATGACTAGAATGAAAGAGTCTTACAGTCTCTTCAACTTGCTCAAATTTCCAAGACTAGAAGGAAGTGGCCCTTCAAGTTGGTTACACTCTAAGACCCTATAATGAATACCATTATCATCATTCAAGTATTCAACCTCCAATATTAAACAATTTTGAATGTAAAAAAACAAAATTCTCCAGCACTTACAGTTCCTCCAGACTAGCAATAGCACCAATTTCTGTGGGAATTGGACCACTTAATCGGTTTCCCAGAAGGGACCTGAGCCACAGTAACAATTGAACATTGGTCATCTCATTAACAAAACAGAGAAAATAATGAAAGCAACTTGTGCAAAATTAAGTGAGCCTTGGACCTCAAGAAACGTTTGAGTTAAGAAATTGTTAGACATAAAACCACTTTTAGACTGCTTAAGCTTTTAGGAGAAAGAGTCATGAAAAACAATTAACACAAAATTAAGGAAACAGAAGACCTACAAAGTGATCAGTGAAGAGTTGGGAAGAAAACTTTTTGGAAGCGAGCCGTTGAGATAGTTGCGTGTTAGATCACTGCACAAGGCATAGAAGTTCAGACAATAATTATTTGCATTCATATAAACAAATATAGCAATTCAGCTAAAAATGCATTTACATGTTAAAATAATGACATAACTGTACAGTCTAGTTATTACAAATTTATATTGTCACATGACTTAGCAAAAGAAAGTTTAATAAAGTAATTCTTTTTTTATCATCTTATTTGTTTGTCAGAATTAAATTGTCTAGAATCTTTCTTAAAAGATCCAAATTCAATTAAGCTTATTCTCCTCAAAACCTTTCTTTATAAAGCAATGTCTACAATTGCAAGCACTTGTAACAACACTTGTTACCAGGATATAATCAACATTGTGTGAGATTAACATGACCACACATAAGAATACATAAACAAAATAACATTTACAAACTTACAGCACTTTGAGATGAGTGAGATTTCCAAATTCACTGGGAAAAACTCCAGATATATTTTGATCCTTGAGAAAGCTAGCATAGCCAAACAATGGTATCAGTATCCCATAAAGGAGAAACAAATAATTAATTAAACAAATAACATTCAATGAATTTAATCAATATAAAATCATAAAAAATATTAGGAAATATTGAGCCAGAATCTATTTGAACTTATCCTATCTAATCCTATATCATAAATTAAAGTGCACTTGTTGGATCTTTCAGATTTACACATTAATAGCTAGAAAAGTACTTACATGTTATCAACATGGCAAACTGTGTTATTTTGGAAGTTGCAATTGCATGTGACATTCCTCACTATGTCATTATTTATATTCATCTTTCCATTAAACCCTCCATCCTCTGTGCAGGAACGGTCTGTAACTGCCCAATTTAAGTTCTCTAGTTTATCAGATATTGCTTGCAGTACTTTCACTGCAACACAAACACAGAGCAATTGCATTAGCCAAACACAAACTATTTTTTTCTAAAAATTAGTCTTTTTACACATTCTAAGAATCAGTGAAACCATTCAAAACACACACACAAGTATCAATGTATAGAATTAGAGATCAGTGTTTTTTTTTTTATTTTGATCTGACGTTGGTGATAGATTTTATTAATTTATTTATCTGCTTTTAAACCCAATTTAAAAGCTTTTCGAATATTTTTTATAACCAAATCCCATAAAGAGATATATTTTTTCATTTCTTAATACCATAAGAAAATCACTTGGATTAACTAATAAATATGTAATGAATTTAACAGGTAGTATTTTAAACCGACTGAACAGGTTTTACTTAATCTTATTTCAAATCAACAAGGCATTTTGAGGTGTTTCGAAAAAATAAAAGAATAAATAAATCAAAATATTAAAAATAATATATATTTTTAAAATTTAAACCATATTAATGAAATTAATTTTAAATTTTAGATAAAAAAATTTATGTATTATATTAATAACATAACATTATCTTTTAACATCATTGATATTTTAAAAAACGGTCCATCTTAGATTAATATAAATATGAAGTTAATCAGGTGGGACAAAAGGTAAATGGATTTAATTTAGATTATACTTTTTTTTCTTCAACTTAGTACTTGTACGGTTTGTTTTCAGAGCCATTTTCAAAGCTGAATTGTCAACTATTAAAATTGTTTACTACCCATAATTGGTTAAAGTATATATAATAATATGAACTATCTTACTGTTGATGATAAATCAAACGTTAAACTGAACATAGTTTTTTAAGGAAATATTTAATATATTTCTAAATTTTTAACTTGAATCTAGTCATTTTTGATAAATTCTAGATGTTGACTAATCATATTTCAACCCTCTGACGTTGAAAAAAAGTCAAAAAAGCTAGACATATCTTGTAATTTCTCCTCAAAACTTTTAAATGTTTGTATGATTTTGTAATAATTGCATCTTTATAAGTGTCTTAAAAATCGGTTTGATGTTGAAAAAATTGAAGGCTATAAAATCAGGATCCAGGGCAAAAAAAAAAACACTTTGGATTCTAGAATTCAGTAAAAAAAAATATTTCACCAAATAACAAACTTCATTTATCATTTCTTCAAATTTTGAATCAAGTCAAGTCAGACATGGTGGGCAGTAGAATACAAAATTTAATTTTCATTCAAAGATTATGCATGGCTCTTTCCCTTGTCAAAAACAGAATCATCACTATGCATGGTTTTGATTTTGTTTATTTTTGAAATGTATGCCAAATGGTGCATACAAAGCATGGAATCTTTCCACCATATCATTATCATTAAAGAAACAGCATAGTCAAAAAGTGGTTAAGATTGTCCAATCGTAGTGTCACATATTCAAACAAATCAATCTTAATTCAGAAAGGTACTGTTACACAAGCCTACATGCAGAATATAAATTCTAAAATTAAATTAAAATATTATTTTACATAGTTCTGACTTTTTTTTTCCAGTATTGATAGTAGTTTTTTAAAAAGAAAACCTTCAAATTTTTAAAAAATATATAAATAATAATATCACATTCAACTTAAAATCTTAAAACTATAAATTTATAATTTTTTTTATATATTATTCATCTTGAACATTTATACCAAATTGACCTTTTAACTCATACTTACATTCTCAATAAATAATAAATTATATAAATAAATTTTAAATAATTTTGGATTTTTTTTTTAAATTAGACCCGTATATGACCAGTTATTTATCATCTTTATATTTGATATGTTTTTTTTTAACTCTAACTTCACTTATTAATTTATTTAAAAACTTGTTTCATATTAGAACTTTTATGCTGGTCAGACTTATTTTTAAAGAGACTAATGGGCTACTTAGAAAATGAAGAAAAACTTTTTTACAAAAGTAAGTACAAATAATAAAAATTAAAATGATAGTTACTCTGTTGAAAGATACAAACTATGCCTTAGACTTTATAAAAAGTCAAGTATAATTAATTAGACTTATTTATATTGAAAAAAAAAACTTATTTTTAAATTGTAATATGACCTCCATAATATTTTTTAAAACTCGTTTTATAATAATGCTCTAATGAGTTATATATTAACAAATTTAATATAGAGAATATAAGTTATCCACAATAAGTAAAATAATTTTATACTCTTATTCAATTACAAATTCGAGTTTATTAACCTTACAATAATTAACTTTCAAGTATGACTTCTAATTTCGGTAATATAAAAGTTTAAACTAACACGACACAATTATTAAACTCTTTAACATATAATTATATGCGCAGAAAAATATTATTTATAATTACTTAAAAAAGTAATCATGTTAGATAAAAAAAAAAGTTATTGATTAGAGTTTATTTTTTAAAATGGACTTTTGTGATAACTCAAATTTATTTTTTTAAAATGAACTATATCCACTCTTATACACAGACACCTCCTCTGTTTTAGTTTTTTTTTTTTTTTTCTGTTTAGTGTTACTGAAGGTAAGATCTGTTTCAGAAATAGTTCAAAGTGTGATATGTTTTTTAATTTTTCATAAAAACTAAAAATGTGTTAAAACACTAACAATTTATTTATTTAACCAATTTCTAATGATGTGTAAGATGAAAAGCAGCAGAAACAAAATATCAGTACAAGAAGAAGGAATGGACTGCAACATGTAGCAAGTGAAAGCACAGCCAAATTTTTCCTCTGTTTTAGCCATTAACTGCTTAACTATCTCCACTCCCTAGTTGTTATATTCAATAAATTCTAATTATCATTTTCTGCTAGCAATGCCATGTTTTCAAAATAAAAAATTGGTGCAGACCCAATGGCCAAACCCAGTTATATCTTCAAATTTATGACAAGCACATGTCAATGCAAAATGCCCTTCCAAAATGTCACTATTTGGCTAAAAAAAAATCGTTTTAAAGGGTCCATATGTAATTAGAAAATATCTTCTGAATATAATTTATTGATTTTATTGACTGTATTATAAACAATGGTCTTATCTAAAATATAAAAAAATAAATTCATGATCATGAACACAAGTAGTGGTCCTCCACCCTTGTCATTCTCAATTCATTTCAAAAGGGTGTCATCTCACATGGGATGTTTCAAGCAAAGGGTGTCATCTTGAAGATCACCAAAACAATCCTGAGGGACGATTAAGTCATGAAGAAAAACCTGAACTTGATATGATTACATAAAAAAAATCAAATTTTGATAGATAATCCAAAGTCCCAGTAGAAAAAATTGAATTGAATTTGATAATATAAGGTATAAAACCTCTGAGAAAGGTCCATGGACACTCATCAAAAGTGCCCAGATAGAAAAAAAAAGTGTTTTGAAAGTTCTCCAAAGAAGGAAGTTAGGGAAAGAAACAGCAGCACAAGCACACCCTTGTGTTCAATCCTAAGTATAAAGAGGAGAATGATGCAGAACACTCAATTCTTTCTGAAAACAAAGTGTTTTTCATAACTTCTTTGTATTTTCATCTAATGCAAAAGTGAGAACGGTTATGAGAAGTTTCAGAAGAGTTCTTTGGTTGTGGAAATAACTGCACTACGATCAACCAAACCAACCAATCAAGAAAACAAAGTTGAGAACAAAAGAGTGGAAACGTACCTTCGTCTTGGGGTAGGAGTTGAGCATTGGATTCAAAAACTTGAACGCAGTTCAAAGCCACAAACCCTAAGATAAGAACATGGATTAACCGCATGTTGCTGTCTCAAAGCTTCAAAACTCGCTGGGTTTGAGACAGAACCGTCCACTTTGTAATGATAACACTTTGAGAAAACAACAGGAGTTGTTAGTAGGATTTGTATGTCTGTGGTTGTTTGTGTCTGTTTGTTTAAAAAGAGGCTTTGAAAATTGAGATATTTTTTACCAATATCACCAGATAGAACATGAGCTAATTCAAAAGAGAACAAAAAAAAAAAAGTAACAAAAAGGTTTAAGTAAGTAACATTATTGGGTTTCAATTTTGGTGACATGACTTAATCCTCGGTCAACACACGGCATTGGTTGGGACATAAATTTTGATGCTAAGGTTCTGCATGTCTCTCAGAGAGGCGGCTACGCAATTTTTTTCCAATTTTTCACTTTTCACTACACTTGCTCCAATGCATACATAGATATTCATGTTCTATCTTGTAAAAGGAAATATAATAACAACAACAGTTCTTATCAAAGGAATAATTCTAAAATGGCGTAAATAAGGGTAGAATTGTATAAAATATACGTTCATGAAAAACATATACGCAAATTTTTAAATGGTATGGATTATGAAATATCTAGAGAAAATCAATCATGTCTTAAAGATAAATCTAGAACGAGTATAATACATGCATCCTAATTTATTCTCATTGAATAATTGACCATGTTAAGTTTAAAAAAGCTTTTAAGGATGGAAAGTTTAAACGAGGAGTCTTGCTTCATTTGTTCATGTTTTTATGTCATTTCTATTACTGTAAATAAGATTGTCCTTTTAAAAGAAAAGGAAAAAGAATAGAAAAAGAAAAAAAAAATGAAAGAAGAGAGAATAAAAAGTGTATGAAGTTGTTTCGATAGAAATAAAGAATAAAAAACGTAGAGAAATAAAAAGAAAGTTTTAAAAATTTGTGAATGATTTATTGTTGTAATAGATTTAAAGAAAATATTAAATGATACATTTACAAAATGATTAAATTATTTTTATTATTATGAATTAATTTTAATAAAAAAATAATTTTAATTTTATTATTATTATTTATTTGTATCTTTTTTTTTATTATTAATTTTTTTATTCTATAAATTTATTTTACTATTATTTAGTATTTTTATTAATTTTTATTATTATTAATATTATTATAATATTATTATTTTTATTTTATTACCATTATATAAATTTATTTTATTATTACTATTGTTATTATTTTATTATTATGTATTTATTTTTTATTATATTATATAATAATTGATTATACTATATAATATAATAATTAATTAGGTCATATAACATAATCAATTATTGTAACGTATGTAATTGTTATATAATATACTCAATTATATTTACATATATGGCGTAAACGTAAATGATTATATTTTTGAGTTTGAGTTTTAAGTGAAAATATTTATGATGATGATCGAACATCGAGATGTTCAGAGTCTTTTAATTTTTATTCTATTTTATTCAATTTTTTTACAAGCCATTCCCAAAATTATAATTAACACATAATTATGTTGAAATAATATTATATTAAAATAAATAAAATAGAAAAAAAAGTTTAGAAAAAAAGTTTATTAAAAAAAACAAAAATTATCGACGAGACAAATTTATCAAAAACATTCAAAATCCGTCGGTAAATTAATTATATATAAATTTAGCAACAGATTTTTGAATTTGTCATTAATTATTAACGGATTTCTGAATCTGTCGTTAATTATCAACCGTCAATAAATTTAGCGACAGATGATATCCGTCGATAAAATCATCGATAATAATATTTTACTGACGGATAAAGTTCTATCGATAAAATTCCATCGATAATTTAACTTTTTGTTGTAGTAGTTATATTTAAAATATTTTATGATTTGTTAATTGATTTTATTTTTTAATAATTGATTAAACTAGTATGAATGAGATTCATAAACAAATTAATAAATTATCTTCTTTTTAATCTATTAAATTAAAGCGTTGGGAAATCATTGTCTCAAGTTTTTAATTGATTAACATATGTAATAATAAACTAAAACTAAAAGCATTGTAATTGATTTTCAAAATTTAATTGTAAAAGCGTCGAAAATCTATACTTTTAGGCAATCTCTCGAGACACTAGACAAATTACGATTAATTAAACAATCTGATAACTAGAAAATTATATATGAAGTTTATGTTTTTATGTTTTAATGAATACAAAAACCAATTCAATGGGTTACTCATATCTTGATTATTCTAATAATATTTTGTATAACTGTCATTTTCAGTAGATGTCTACATCATGTGTTATTGATAGACATTTTGATAAGATTGATTAATTACATAACAAAATTCAGATTAAATGTCATATTTGTGATTTGAATATGTTTTATCAATGATTTAATTGATCTAGTAGTCATTAATAAAAGTTGCAGTATACGAAAGACCCTTTGAGTGTCTATAGTTTGTTCATATTAGACTATTTAACGAATGTGTTAAACTTGTAACATGTTTGTTTAAAATAGTTAATTGTGAAAAAAAGAAAAGAAATCTTCAAGATACATATACTTTCTAAAAACAAGTTCAATAGAAAAAAAAAACATATTACATCCAAAAATGTAAAGATTCAGTCTGCTTATTTTGTGGAATGACTATGTTTGACCTTGTTGTTTATATATCTTTAAAATCTATTGTTTTCTAAACAAATTTGTTCAAATTGAATCTTGCAAATATCCTTTTAATATATCATAATTATCTTTTTAATATATTGTAAATATTTTTTAACATATTGCGAATATTTCTAAATCTTCTTTAACAGAAACAATTTGAATCACTGAAAATCTCAACTACTTCGTTTTAGTATCACGTGTTCTTTGGAACAAAAAGATTTTCTAATTATAGTTTGATTTGATTTTAGTAACCTATATTGGAAATAGTTTCTAATTATTTTCTTAACATATTTTAAGCAAAACACGAATTTAAAAGATTACAAATCCAAGCTTTCTATTTTGAACATCTATCACAAAAAAGATGAAGATGTGAAAATATTGAAAAATCCAAACCTAAATTAATTCAAGTATCAAAGGACAAATTCAAAAGGCTATATAAAGAGATTGAAGGTGATTAATAAATGTAAGAATAAGCCAAGAAATTCAAGTTGTTCAAGTGATCTTGCTCAGATATAAGAGTTACTAATCAAGTTGTTAAAGTCCATACTCTTTCGAGTTGAGTGTTAAACTATTGTAATTCTTCACATTATGAAGTTATATCCTTGTGAGTTTTTTTTGTGCTCTCTTTGAGAGTGTTCTTTATATTTCTTGAGAGTTATTAATCTTAGGGGGAGGTAAGAAAGTGTAACCTAGAAAGATGTGAATACTCATCGTAACTTGGAGAGGTGAGAACACCAGTTGTAACGTAGAGATATGAGAGTACTCATTGTAACCAAGTGCGCTAGTTAGTGAAAGCTCTTAATTTTCTTAAGAGGACTGGATGTAGCCCAAGTTTGGGTGAACCAGGATAAATTCTTGTGTACTAATCTCTTATTAGTCATGTTATTGCTCATGCTTTTGTTCTTATTGTTTAGGATTTGTTAAACAGTCTTACAAAAATATTTTTACCATACCATCTGTTAGATGATCTATTAGACGATCAATTAGATGATTTACTAGACAATTTATTTTTCATCCGCTATAAAAAAAGTCTAAGGCTCTATTCAAACCCCCTTCCCCACTTTCTAGAGCTGATTGTACATACATTTGCTACCAGAGCTAACTTCTAGGTTAGTTCTTGATAAGATAAGAGGAAACGATCCTAATAGACTATATGGACTCTAAAGTTCAAGTTGTTAGTCATCCACCCCGTTTTAAGGGAGAAAAGTCTAAATTATGGAAACTCAAGATTATTAATTTTCTTAAGTATTACAATATTGATATACTGGAGTTTATTGAAATTGGCATTCCTATTTACTTGGTATCATTGGTAAGATGCTATCAAGAAATACTTGGTCTGAAGAATAGAAATACAAATATTAGTTGAATGTCAACGTTAGGCATATTCTGATATCTGCTCTATCTAAAGAAGAGATTGCAAAAGTCCATGTCATGCCGAATGCAAAGGAGATATGGGTGACTCTAGCATTATCACATGAAGGATCCAAAGAGGTCAAGAGAAATAAACTAACACTGCTTAAACGCCAATATGAGATGTTTTCTACATAAAACAATGAGAGTGTCCAATCTATGATTGCATGGCTGTTGTTCTCAACAGTATAAGATCTCTTAGAGCTACTATCAGTCAGTATGAGATCAATGATAAGGTATTAAGTGGAAAGAGTTTTAGGTTGAGTTCAAGATGGAGCTGAATTGAACTTTCAAAATTTTTTGCAAAAGATTACTTAAAATGAAAAATGATTTTATCAATTGGATCAATTTACTGTGGTTTCAGTGGCTACACGGCAGAAAACATAATCAATTAATATTTCATTCAATACAACTCAAAAGAAAATCAATCAATTCAATTAACCATAGATTATTATGGAAAAACTAGGAAAGGAAATACTTTGTGAAACTAGACTTGGATTTTGAAGTCAGTTACGTGTGGAGAAGGTGTTAACATCCCACAACGCCCGTCCTAAGACGATACCTTTAACCAAATGAGTAAAATGAGTGTTGTTTATTAAAATGTTTATTTTTCCCAGAAAAAGAAGTATACATATAAGTAAAAACAAAAAAAAAAATTGATTTTGGGTCCGACTAGGATTGACCTTGCCCCTACGTATTTCTATCTATAATAAAAAATCAGGGTTTACGTAGTTCTTGATAAAAAAAATGTTTGTTGAGGTGTTTGATATTTTTAAATTTTTGAAAATTTTATGTTTGTATATTTTGAAAATTTTGTTATTATTTTTTTATTTTAAAATTTTGGTATTTTGAAAATTTAATATTTTCAGGAAATTTTTATACTTTTGTGTATTTAAATAAAATTTTGGTGTTGGATATCACTTGACACATAAGGCCCTCTGATTATCCGAATGAAATAACAAAGTTTTTTCAAATTAAATTTCACATGTTGCGTACGACCTTTTGGATATCTAATCGAATTATTTTAAAAATAAAGCTTAGGAATAAAGGGTGTGGGGATGAAAAATAGGTGTTGTAGGTAGTAAGAATTAAAAAGCGAAACTTAATGGGCCTTAAAAGGGTTTTTTAACAAAAAAAAGAAAATAAAAAAAGTGGGGCTAGAGAGTAAATGTGAGGGTGCAGTAAGGAATTCTATAGGGGTTATCCGGTTCGGCTTAGGTGAAAGGCATTCAAGTCATCTTAGGTGAAAAGTGAAGAGCATTCCGGTCATCTTAGGTGAAAAACACTCGGTTCGACTTGGGTGAAAGGCACTTGGCTACACTTAGGTGAAAGACATTCGGTTCAAGATTGGTTAAAGGCACACCCGGGTCAATTAAAGGCACACTCAGACAGCTAAAGGCACCCGGCTCTGCTAAAGGGCACTCGGTTTTGGGAACAGCACTCGAGCTCCACTGAAAGGCACTCAGTTCAACTTTTGTTAAAAGGCACACTCGGTAAGGTTAAAGGCACTCGGCTTAGCTTTGTTAAAAGGCACACTTGGTTATGGGAAAGACACTCGATTCAAGATTGGTTAAAGGCACTCGACTCTGCTAAAGGGCACTTGGTTTTGGAAAAGGCAATCGGCTCGGCTTTGTTCAAAGGCACACTCGATTTTGGGAAAGACAATCAGTTCAAGATTGGTTAAAGGCACTCGACACTACTAAAGTTTACTCGGTTTTGGGAAAGGCACTCGACTCGGTTTCGTAAAGGGACTCAAGCTTAGCCAAAAGGCACTCAGTTCAACTTTTGTTAAAAGGAGCACTCAATAAGGTTAAAGGCACTTGGCTCTACTAAAGGGCACTTGATTTCGAGAAAGGCACTCGGTTCGGCTTTGTTAAAAGGTACACTCAGTTTTGGGAAAGGAATTCGGCTCAGTTTGGTAAAGGCACTCAACTTGGTTTTGGGAACTATTTAAAGACACTCAACTCAATTTTGGGCACTATTTAAAGAACACTCAGCTTAGTTTTGAGCATTGTTTTAAAGCAGCAATAACCAATGTGGAAGCATAGGCGGCGGTATTGCAGAGAAGGCCCTTGGGATGGAAAGAGCGGAGCGGAGAAACTGGGTAATCACATGGCCTGGGATTCAAGTTTGGATACGATCCAAAAGCTCGAGTCTAGACCAAACAACAAATGCTTCTCTTGGTTTATTATTTCAATCATTCATTCGAACAGGAAACACGTCATTTCGGGATATTTGTAGTATTATTCTTGATATGGTTTATGGAGCCCATAGTTACACGAAGCTAACCATTGATGACAGTAATTTCTGGATTGAAAACAAAAGCTCTACAATCTAACAGTAGAAAGTGAGAATGATTAAAAAATTCAAACATTACCTATGTGCGATTATGAAATTAAATTCCGCTTTCCTATTATTCTTCTTTTCCTCCAAATTTCGTGTGGGATAATTCATGTTGATCCTTAGTGCTCTCTTTTTTCCATCCCATCCAATAGACACGGTAGTCTATATAAAATTGAATTCCTTCCCCCACCCTTTTCTATATCTGACTGTTTATTTCTATATTAACTTTCAATCAACTAAACTTTACATGGCTGGAATGAATTATGCTCTTTATTTCCAATCAATTATTTTTTATTATTTTCAAAAACAGAACAGTGAATTATTTCCAATTGTTTTCAAAAATAGTTCCAATTGTTTTCAAAAATAGAACGGTGAATTCAAATAAATTTATTTTTAATTATTTCCAAAAACAAAATGGTGAATTATTTCCAATTATTTTCAACAAATGAATTCCAAAATGAATTTTTTACTTATTCATAAAAATGACATGGGACAAAACCTTCTCTTTATGTATATGAATATATTTATTTTTATTTTTTTCTCTTTCTAAAATGATAAAAACTTAAACCATATAATTTTTTTTTACATTTTATTTTCAAATAAAAGATAATATTTTTTTACATATATTTTTTATAAAAACGATAACATCCAGACTTAATTAAGTGACTGATTTTTTTTTTCAAATTTTTTTCAAGAATTGAGTAGAAATATCTATTTTATTTTTCCTTTTGTATTATTATTTTTAGAAAATGATTTTATTTGTTCAGACAAAATGAGGTGTTGATAGTTGTCCATTTTTACTTAAATTTTGCTAGATAATTTGAAAATTGAGATTTTCATGTTACTAGAGTAAAAGATAAACGAAGAAAAAAACATACTAATTTCGTTCAGGTAGAATAAAATTAAGTGTATGGGTCTCCCTGAAGGGTCACGATTTGAAAGATTGAAAAGTGGAAAGTGAGGTCAAGATATTGTGCAGTAGCAAGTCACACGCCAAAGAGAGAAATGAGGTGGAGACCTTGCACAGCAGCGGGTCACACACCAAAGAGACATATGAGGTTAAGACCTTACACAACAGCGGGTCACACACAAAAGAGACATATGAGGTCGAGACCTTGCACAACAGTGGGTCACACACCAAAGAGATATATGATGTTGAGACCTTGCACAACAGTGGGTCACATACCAATAAGATATATGAGGTCAAGACCTTGCACAAGAACGGGTCACACACCAAAGAGATATAAAATGTCGAAACCTTGTACTGCAACGGGTCACACACTAAGCAGATATATGAAGTCGAGATCTTGTGCAACAACAAGTCACACACCAAAGAGATATACAAGGTTCAGACCTTGCACAACAGCAGGTCATACACCAAAGAGATATAGGAGATCGAGAATACATGAATTTCTTTATTTTTATTTTTGGATGATACTCTACTATTTATTATTTTGTTTGAATAAGACTGAATGAGAATGTACATACGAATGCAGAAGCCTTTATTTTTTTTCTTTGAATAAGAATTCATGGAGGAATGTAGGTAACTATGTAGAAATGCATGTATGAATGTATAAGAATCTATTTTTCATTTTTTTTGTTATTTTTATGGTGAATGAGAGTGTTATTTGTATGAGTATGCATGGACGAATGCATGTTTTTTTTTTTCATTTTTTCTATTTTATCTTGAATGACAATACAATGTGTATAAAGTAATGTATGAGATTCTACTTTTTATTTTTTTTCTAATGTCGACATTTAGAATCGAATGTTCTTTTTGAAATCGTTGACTTCATTTGATATTGAACTTTTACTTCTTGAAAATGAAGGACGTCACAAGTTTGAAGCTAACTTAATATTGAGGCATTATTGACTTTTTCCCTTTAAAACAATATTTTAATGCATGCGTTTGAATCCATAAATGGATGAAAAATGTGAGAGAGAAAATTGAAGAGGTTTGAAGGAAGTCAGGATTGCACAACCTCAATTATGTTATCATTCACATGCCCCTTTAAAAGAGAAAATTTTATGCAAGGTATACATTCAAAACAAGACTGCCCTAGATTTGGTGTATTGGGTAGGCTAAGTGAAGTGTGAGTGGCTTATTTGAAGGGTAGAATGAATAACTAGGTTTGATGAAGACTGACTGATGCAACATCATATAGAGAAAATTGTATCCCTAAAAGGGAAGAAAATGTATGAAACAAATGGAAATTGCCCTAGTTTAAATGCACAGAGGTGAAAAAAGGTGACTTGATTTCTATAAGGTGGAAAGAAAGGATTGTCCCAGTATAGGATTTTCTTAGTTGGCTTGCCCTCGATTGGCTTATTGGTCGATAAAAGCACATTCCTACCAAAGGTATTTCAATCATTCTATTTTTCATTTCATTTTTTTCTACTCGTATTGTCAGTCACATCCTTTTGTTGCAAGGTTAAGCTTTATGAAATCCTAACAATCATTCCTTGATCAATATGAAATTTATTAGGCTTGTAATGTGGTCAGGGGTTGAAAGGTTGTTAAGAAAATGATATGAGACTCAAAAATTATTTATGGATTTATCGACTCAGTAATCGAGAGGTGATACGAAATAAGTAAGTCAATAGTCAAAAGGCTTGTTGGTATGGTGTCGAGAGGTGACACGAAATAAGTAAGTCAATAGTCGAAAGGCTTGTTGATACGGTGTCAAGAGGTGACATGGAATAAGTAAGTCAATAGCCAAAAGGATTATTAATACGATGTCGAGAGGTGATACAGAATAAGTAAGTCAATAGCCGAAAGGCTTATTGATACGGTGTTGACAAGTGATATGGAATAAGTAACTCAATAGCCAAAAGGCTTATTGATATAGTGCCGAGAGGTGATACAGAATAAGTAAGTCAATAGCTGAAAGGCTTATTTATACAGAAAATTGAATACTCATGACCGCATCACTGAACATTAATAATAATAATAATATGTTTAAAGTTTTCAGGATGTTACATAAAACCCCATAGTGTATATTTTTTCCAATGTGACAAAAATGCGCAAATTGAAGTTTGAATTCATAAAAGAATAATGCAGAAGTACAAAATTGGTGTTAACATTGCACAAGATCAATATTTTTGCACACAACTCCCTGTTGTTACGAAATCATATCAAGCTTAAAACTTTTTGACTGTGTTAGAGTTGACTAGTGAAGGTAGCTCTTCCCCATCCATCCTTGTGAGGATTAATGCTCCTTCTGAGAATGCGTTCTTTACCACATAAGGGTCTTCATAATTTGATATTCACTTTCCTTTGCCATCCTTTTGGATTGATATAAATCCTCTTCACCACTAAGTCTCCTTCCTAAAACTCTCGAGGCCGAACTTTCATATCAAATGCCCTTTTTCATCCTTCTCTGGTATAATTGCCCGTGACATATCGTTGTTAATCTTTTTTCATCAATGAGGTTGAGTTGGTCATGTCGGGTTTGAACCTATTCAACTTCTTCCAATTGGGCTTCCATCAACACCCTCAGAGAAGCAATCTCAACTTCAAAATGGCGCACCGCTTCCATCCCATATACCAATGAGAATGGTGTTGCCCTTGTTGATGTTCGTACTGGAGTACGGTATCCATGCAATGTGAACAAAAGCATCTCGTGCCAATATTTATGTCACTTTCATCTTCTGGACAATTTTCTTTATATTTTTATTTGCTACTTCGACTGCTCCATTCATTTTTTGGTGATAAGGATCATATTTATGATGTTGAATCTTGAATTTGTCGCAGAGCTCGGACATCATTTTGTTGTTCAAGTTTGTGGCATTGTCGGTAATAATTCTACTAGGCAGCCCATATCTATAGATTAATTCCCTTTTTATGAATTTTGCCACTACTTTTCTTGTTATATTCGCATAGGAAGTCACTTCCAACCGTTTGCTAAAGTAGTTAATTGCTACCAAAATGAAACGGTGCCCGTTTGATGCTTTTGGTTCTATAGACCCAATGACATCTATACCTCACATAGAGAATGACCATGGTGCGGATATGATGTTCAACATTATTGGTAAGACATTGATTTTGCCTGCATATACTTGACATTTGTGGCATTTTCTCACATGTATGCAGCAGTCATTCTACATGGTCAACCAGAAGTAACCCGCCCTCAAGATCTTTCTAGCCATAGAATGTCCATTCATATGCGTTCCATTCTATCATGAATTTCTTTTAAAATCAACTTTACTTCTTTTGCATCTACACATATGAAGAGCACGATGTCGTAATTTCTTTTGTATATCACATCTCCTTTCAACACGAATTTTGCAACCAATCTTCTTAACATCTGTTTGTCATTCTTAGTGGTTCTTTTAGGATATTCTCGACTTCTGAGGTATCATTTGATATCTAAATACCAAGGCTTGTCATCTAATTCCTCTTCTATGAAATAGCAATAAACTGGATGTTTATGACTCTTCATTTTGATCATTGGCAACTCCTCCTCTTGATTTAACTCAAGCATGGATGATAAGGTGGCAAGGGCATCAACCAGCAGGTATTCTTCACAATGTGAAGAGTTTACAAGGTTTTCTCTTAGAAGTTGATAAAACAACGAGACTCAAAAATTCAATACTATGACTCTATCGTATTTACAAAATCTTGCTCGTTTTTTCGTTTAATTCTTCGATTGCGTATCTCCTTCATCTTCGAGTGGGTCTTTATATAGCTTTAGAATGATTATCATTTGAGTCTTCTATAAATGAAAATCTCTGCATTGTTGATAATCTTTTCTTTGAATTCGTTTAATGATTTCTTCAATTTATTTGAAAAATTTCCATTTCTACAGTATTTTGAACGTTGAGAGTTGTTGGTCATGTCCTTCTAGTTTCATTTGTTCAGTTTATCTCTTCTCTTATTATAAAATTGTGAGTTTCATAATTTCTTCTATTTAATTCCTCATTGCTAGTCCAAGTTCAACTTCATCATCTACTTACTCAATTTGGAAGTCTTTGCGCTATTCTTCCACTGCAAATATAAATTTCAATAAAAATGATTAATTGAGTTCATTCATAATTAATTTCAATTCAAGTACAAATTCAAACTTTCTTATCTCAATTATTCCTACGTGTTAATTCATATTTAAAAATTTCCTAAATCTTGCTTAATGTTGAGTGTTGAAGCAATTTGAATATATTTCAATTACATATTTGAAATTTTAAAGAAAATGTAAGCACAAAGGTTAAAGATATCAATGTGGTTATAAATTGTTTGTCGTAGTAACCCAACTTTTGTACCATCATCTAATCATTATATCATCTAATCCCTTCAATCTAGCATGATCGTCTTTGTATTAAAACTTCAGGTGTGTATTGTCTGATCAACTATACTTCAAATGTGTATCGTTTGATCGTCTATGTATTTGTTATCATCAAAACTTATATTAATCTTATGATATTGTCTTTGGAATTATTTATTCCATTGACTTAATAGACAAAACAATGTTGAATTTTAACTCCATTCCTAAATGTTTTTGTACATAACCTATTAATACAACTTGTTATTTACAAATCAGAATTTGCATTAGACACTTACTAAAAAATATTCCATATGAATTATGGAAAGACAAGAAATCCAACATATATTATTTTCATCCCTTTGGTATTCGATGTTTTATTTTGAATGCAAAAGATAGGTTGGCGAAATTTGATTCTAAGAGTGATGAAGGAATTTTGCTTTGTTAGTTAGACACATCTAAGGTTACTAAGTTTTCAACTATAGAACATCTATATTATTGAAGAGGTTATCCATGTAAGATTCAATGACTTTAAGTTTGATAATGAATTATCATAGCCAAGTGAATTTGTTCACTTCCATGAACCCAAGAGTAATGTATTAAAAAGTAAGACAAGAACATTAGATCGTTAGAAGTGCACTAAGACATTCAGACGAACTTACCTAACAATCTATCTAGTCAATCAACTAAAGAAAGAGAACCATCTGGCAGGAATTCAACTCTATTAAAATATCATCCTAGTAATGCTATCAAAGGAAATCACAAGGAGTCACTGCAAGATCTAAGCTAAAAAATTGAGCCTAGAAATGTTAATGAAGCACTAGATGAAGAAAGTTGAATTAAGGTAATGTGAGAAGTGCTGGAACAATTTGAGAAAAAATGAAGTTTGGATACTTGTCAATCCCATAAGAACAAAGTTGTAACCAAATATAATTAGGTGTTCAAGAACAATTTGGATGAATAGGGTAAACTTGTGAGAAACAAGGCTAGAGTAGTAGCCAAGGGGAACTCACAACACGAAGGTATAAACTATGCTAAAACTTTTGCTCATGTAGCTTGTTTAAAGGCCATAGGATTTGCTATCATTTGTTGCATTCAATAAAATGAAGCTATATCATATGGATGTTAAAAGTGTTGTATTAAATGACTCCACTAAGAAAAAAGTGTATGTTCAACAACACCCTAGTTTTGAAAGTTCTACTTTTCCAAATCATGCTTTCAAATTGAGCAAAGCTTTGTATGGACTCAAACAAGCTCCTAGAGCATGGTGTGAGTGATAGATCATAAGTTGCAACTTGTTTTCCAAGTAAACTAAGTTTCTCCCTATTGCAATATGTGGTCAACCTTGGTTGAATCGAAAGAACACATACTGATTGAATAAATTATTTGTTATCTTTTTTTAACAAATTAAAGTTGGGGTTTTTTAAAGAGTTCTAATATAAAAAGAGCAGACCATCTAATGAAAAAATTCTATAATATAAATATGTTATAAGACACATGTTGAAATTGTTTTTTCAGCATAGAAAAGAAGATTGTTGAGACCCTAGACCATTCGACAATGTGTTAATCTTCTAGGCAGTTTGTCAAGACACTAGATGGTCTATAACCTATTAGATGATCTAATGACCAGAAAATCTTATGTCCAATTTATCTTTTTATGTTTTGATGATAACAAAATTTAAGTCAATAAGCTACTTGTTTCTTATTATTCTAACACTGTTTGGTATAACTCATGTTTTTAGTAGACCCTCTAAAAGTCTATAACATGTGTTCATGATACATTATCTGATAAGGTTGGTTGATTACATAACAAAATTAAAATTGAATGTCCTATTTGTGATTTCAATATGTTTTATCTATGATTTAAATTATCTAATAGATGTTATTAAAAGCTGCAATATACACTAGACCCTTTAAACATCTACAGTTTGTTCATGTTAGACGGTTTGATGAATGTGTTAAACGTGTAACTAGTTTGATTAAAATAGTTAATTGTGAAAAATAAAATCTTCAAAATACATATACTCGCTAAAAACGAGTTCAATCAAAGAGATATTACATCCAAAAATGAAAAGATTTCAATTTGGACATTTTGTGGAATGACTATTTCACCCTTTTTTTGTATACCTCAGAAAATCTATCTTTTCCTAAACAAATTTGTTCAAATTAAATATTGAAAAAATATTTTTAATATATTGCAAAAATATTTTTAATATATTTGTATATATCTAGATATTTTTTAACAGAAATAATTTGAATCATTGAAAATCTCAAGTACTTTATTTTAGTATCACGTGTTATTTGGAATGAAGAGATTTTCTGATTATGTTTGATTTTTTTTTACTAACCTATATTACAAATACTTTTGAATTAGTTTCTTAAACAAAATCGAAGTAAAAACAAATTAAAAGATTGTAAATCCAAGCTTTCTATTTTGAGCATCTGTTATAAAAAAAAGATAAAGATATGAGATGTTGTAAAAATCTAAACTTAACTAATTCAAGTACTAAAGGTCTTTCCAAAAGCTATATAAAGGGATGGAAGGTGATGAATGAATGTAAGAACAAGCTTATCAATTTAAGTTGTTCAAGTGATCTTGCAGAAATTACAAGAGTTATAGTGAGTGTTTAATCAAGTTGTTAGAGCGTATAATCTTCTGGGTTGAGTACTTAACCATTGTAATTATTCACATTGTGAAGTTGTACCCTTGTGAGCTTTCTTTGTGTTTTCTTTGAGAGTGTTCTTTATGTTTTTTAGAGTTCTTAATCTCAGGGGGAGGTTAAGAAGGTGTAACCTAGAAAGGTGTGAATACTTGTTGTAACTTGGAAACGTGTGGATACTTGTTTTAACCTGAAGATATAAGAATACTCGTTGTAACCTAGAAAGGTGAGAGTTCTCATTGTAACCAAATGTGTTGGTTAGTGGACTCTCTTAACTAATTGTTTAAGAGGACTAGATATAGCTTGACTTTGGGTGAACTAGGACAAATTATTGTGTGTTGATCTCTCGTTACTTTTGTTGTTGCTCATGCTTTGATTTTTATTGTTATAGATGATTTAGGATCTGTTCATCCCCTCCTTTTGGAGTCGAGTGTACCTACATTTAATTGTGAATAATCGATTAACACCTTGTGTAATTGATTAAATATGTCGGTATCAATTTCTATAAGTGTTTTTGAACTCTCTAAATATAGCATTTAACTCAATGCTTTTAACAATAATACATACGATCAAAAGCAATTTGAATTGAGTTTTTCTATGTATATTCATACTCTCGTTTGTGCTAACTAGATTTGAAAGAAAAGACAACCATGTTGTGTTGAACCTTGTATGTGCTTTTATTGTGATCAATCAATAACATTTTTCTTTGTATTTTTGTTGTTGTTGAAGTGTTTCAGTTGTTGTTTCTTATTGATCAAGAGATGATAAGACATATCCTCTTATGTGGTAAAAAGTTGATAATGTTGATATCCTTTTGGTATCGAGAATTATTTTGGTTGATGTCCTCTTGAACGTGTTCAAAAGTTTATTGGTTTGTAAAAACTTCTTCAAGATAGTTGAACCAACTATTTTAAGGTTGAATATTTGAGATTAGATGTAGGATCTTCTTGATTTGAACCAATATAGTATTTCTAGTGAAATCTTTATTTCCTTATCTTCTTTTATTTTATATTTACTACTTTTTAATTGTCGTCATAAATAAGAGTTTCATAAGAAAGTTTCTCTCTTGAAAGTAATAAAACGGATTGGATTAGTTTTAATTCTTGATAAATCTCAAATTCAGATTTTATTTTTATTTTTTTCTCAATCTTTTTAATTATCTCTTATTTATTAATATTAGTACGTTGTGCATACTTTTCACAATTTTAATGATTATATTAAGATATATATATATATATATATATATATATATATATATATATATATATATATATATATATATATAAAACAAAAAACCCATATTAAACTTGATTAAAATTAAATTATATGTGTCTCCATATTTGCTTTCACATTTTTTCTCTTGTTATTAAATGAACAGACCTTGGATAAGGTTGTTAAAAAAAAAAATAATGTATAATTACTGTTAGACTTAAATGCATGGATAAAACCACATTCGTCAATGCTAAGTGCCAACACGCTCATCCTTTATGTCATTTAGTGTGACGTTAACACTTCCCACATTAAATGCAAACATTAATTATGAATTGGAAATATTCCCTATTTAAAGCCGCCGAGATAGAACCAAACAGATACGGGAGCTGGGCAGAAGGAAAAGAGGCTCATGAGAGAGAGACCACCAAACTTTCCTCAAGAAACATCATCCTCTCACAATTCACTATTAGGTAAGGGGAAAGGAGATATATTGTTTTTGCCTTCTATTTCTTAAAATCTTTTTACAGTGAGGTACCCCAAGCCTCACTTATTTTTTTTTTTAATTATATTTCATGTTGATATTGGTTCTTAAGTATGATTTCTGCATTGTATCTGATTTTTATTTTACACTCATGATCATGATGTGGTTTAATAGATATGGTTTACGGATTGAGGAACTTGTTCCTTGAGGTTTCAAATGAGCAGGAGATTGTGTTATTGGAGGAAGGTTGATATTAATTGCTCATTTATCTTGACTATTCACTGCTGCTGTATTCCATGATAATTCATATATTGTGTGAATATAATTGGAAGTAACGTTTAAGCTTTTTTTAGAGGAAATTTTTATATAAAGACTGTATATCTCACATTTTTTCTTCATTTCTTTATTTTACTGTTAATATGAACCTATAATATAAAAGAATGGTTGCACCCAATCCTGCAACTCCTTTCACAGCAAATGTAGTAGCTTTCTTTCCCGGACATAAATGGATGACTATGTTGTGAAAGTATCTGTTACCTTTCATGGCAGAGCTCACACCATATTTACTTTTGTGAACTTTGAGGATGTGCCCCTTACACTAGACGGATCGATAGTGGTGACTTTTGGCATGCCACCTTGCCCTCAAAATAATCCTATCTGTTTATGCCACCTAGGTTGTGAAGATATAATGAAGATGCAGAACTAATAATAATAAATTTTGTAATATGTAAAAATTTTGTAGAAGATATGTATAATATATGGTATATGAATAAAAATAATAGGTACTCTAAAATATGTAGTTATGTTGTAAAATAACTAACGGAAATAAAGAAACCTCTATTTAAATTATGCAGAACCATATGCTCATGTTAATAGTCATACCTTTGATGAAGGGTATGTAGTTTTTTTCTTCAATATATATATATATATATATATATATATATATATATATATATATATAAATAAA
>Ga0209700_104591_pt1 | contig 24616 bp, 12 predicted proteins | sample SiratroredBW_FD_187528 | JGI IMG/M metagenome (GOLD analysis project Ga0209700, IMG submission 187528) | Root nodule microbial communities of legume samples collected from California, USA - Siratro red BW (SPAdes) (version 2) | ecosystem: Host-associated > Plants > Roots > Nodule | place: USA...
AATTGAATATTTTATTTTTGTCGTCTATAAAAAACTGTTTCTTTTAAATTTTGTTCACTTTTACGTGGGTCAAACCCACGCTTATTTTACTTTTTCTTTTACTTTCTTATGCGTGGGCCAAACCCACATTTCATTTATTTTATTTTTAATTTTCTTTTTCATTCTGCGTGGGTCAAGCCCACGCATCTTATAATTAATTAATTATTTAAATATTCATATGCGTGGGTTTCACCGCTGCATCATTTTATTTCGTTTTTTAATTTTTTTTTTCGACTTTTGAGTGGGTTAAGCCCACGCTATGTATATTTATTTAATTATAAATCTTTTTTTGTGCGTGGATCGTGCGTGGGCTAGACCCACGTTTTGTTTTATTTTTTATTTTAAATTTTTTGACAGATTGCGTGGGTTGTTTTATTTGAGCGTGGGTTTGGCCCAAGCTATTTTCGTGGGCTTCTGTTCCCACGCATCTTTCCTGCAGCTAGCATCGTGTTTTCTTGTAGTGTTTTATCGGTAAAATAGAATTATATAATATTCAATGGAGTGAATTTGACTATCAATGAAGACATCGGATAATATTCAATGAATGTTGTGGTTGTTTGATATCTAAATAATTTTATCACTATATGATACCTGGACAAATCATGATGTTTCTCATTAAATTGTAATAAATATTAATTTAGAAATTGAAGGGATAACATTTAAAGGAAAAAGAAAAAAAAGAAAGAAGAAGATACTTTATGCTGCACACCATATATCATAGGCCTATAAGCACTCTTTGCTGTGTCAAACATGCTAGCATGTGAAACTTTCTTCCTCTTCACCTAGAACAAAGGAAAGACAACATTAAGAAACATGATAATATAAGACCCCACAATATAGTTTACCTAAAGTTATGTACACAATTTTTAGTTTTCTATGACCCATAATTGCCTATTTTGTTCAAAAGCAATCAAATAGGAGGATAGAGTTTACAGATGGAAAATCATAATGATGAAGGGAATTTGTATTATATTATTTAATAAAAATGTTTAAATTAGTGTTTGTTCTAGCACCTAACAATCTGTGTTTCTGTGGTTGTCCTTTGTTACTCCTCAAAGTATTTGATCTCGGAAGGGGTTTCTGATCGAGTTAGTAATGGTCCGAGTAAGAGTAGGTGAATATGATAAATGTAACAGTACCTTATGTCTTGAGATGACACTCCTATTTATAGTAATCCCAAATGGAATTTCTTGTAGTTGGACTGGAGGCCCAACACATTGAGAGTCCTTTGTGAGCTTTTGTATTATCTGTCCAAAGTTCTTGCCACGTGTTCGTCTGTCAGTGCTACGTATTTATCTGTCAGTATCGTGTGTCCTTTTGTCAGTGTCACGTGTCTGGAAAAAGATTTGTGAATATTGACCAACATGCAGGGATCTCAATCGACTTGTGGGATGATTCTTTATTACACGTGCTGGATAGATCTCAATTGACTTAAAAATTTACAGTATCTCCATCTTGACCGTGCATCGTCGATCAGCAATACAATTATGAATTGAGTAGGAGGTCTAATCGATCCTATAATACCGTATCTAAATGATAATGATATAAATTTAACATTAACTTACCAATATTAATACAACTTTAATTAGGTACAGATTTATTTGCAGTTTTGATGCACCATAATATATGGAATTAAATAATTTCTAAAGCTTTGTGTTTATGAAAAATTAGCATTTTTTTCCTTCCACCATTCATTATTTGACTTTGTCGGTCTCATTTTTTCTTCTTCCTTTCTCTGCACATCTTAATTGAATTATAAAATTTGGTAGAAACCATTTCATGCATACTTTGGCTTATAAAATATGTGATATTATAACATATATCATACTTGGATTATAACTTATATTTTTACAAAATTAATTAATTGATGTGTTAATTTTCAGGTTTCAAATGATTGTTCAGTGTGGTTCATTGATCATCGCATTCTATGGTCTAAGCATATCACCATGAATGCTAATGGGTCTAAGCATGATCACATCATTCATGGTGTTAAGCATTGATATAAGTAATTAGATCATATTGAAGAATGTATATTAACTTGGGTATTTATAAGGTTTATTTAAATATCACAAATTTAATGATGGGTGTTTGTTGTTACCTCCAAAATTAGGAAAAAATATCTTTACAGCTGTTGAAGTCGCCACAAATTTATTTTACTTTAAAAAAAATATGATTTTGCTAGCAGTTACCACCGCAGTTAGATATTGAATGTGGATTTTTTAAAATTAAATTAAAGTGGTTAAAATCGACTTTAATAATTTTAATAGTAGTAGTTATTTTAAATCGAGGTAGTCGAAGTTATGATAGTTGAGTTCGTCAATGGATGAAAATCAAAACAATAACAAATTGCCACTAAACCACATATTTAATTCATATAAAAAAGCATTTTTTTTAATTGGTGTCTAGTGCTTAAAATTCCGAATTTATATACTTTGAATTCGATTTTAGGACAAGTTAACTTCCTTTTTTTTTTAACAATTTTTTAATTTAGGCAAAACAAAATGATAAGTTTTTCGTGGTCGAAGAAACTGTGATATTTTGTATTATTAAGGAATAAACTGTTGCTAAAATTCTTTGAAAAGTAAAGTAATGACAACTGATTAACCGCAGCTTTGTGGTAAGTATAAAGTCTTAGGTTCAATTAAGACTGAATATGAACCAAACCAAATTAATTAAGTTGTAATAATTGATTCGTTGAATCTTGTTTGTAAACTAAATTCAAGTTAAATATTGAGCGTCTTAAGGAAATTAATTTAACTTTAATTATATATGATATGACTCAATGATTATTTCATATATATATATATATATATATATATATATATATATATATATATATATGTGTGTGTGTGTGTTATTTTTATATTATAATTTTTTTAATTAATTTCACACACGCATATATATTTAGTAGAATAAATACATAACATAAGTATAATTTTAAATCTAATAATCAAGCTTTCGTGAACTTAAATTGAGTTGGGTAGAGCATAGTTAATATTGAAGTTCAATTGAGTTTTAAATCAAGTCAACTCAAATTAGGTTTAATCTATAATGGAACATAATCTATTCTAAATTTGATGCTTAACATTATCATTATATATAAGAAAAAATAATGTTAAATCTCTTTTATAAATTTGAAGAGCGAAATTGATGGCAAACATCTTTTCAAAAATATAAAAAAGATAAAGAATATATCTATAAAATTTAAAACAAAAGTTGAGCATTGATAAATACTATAGTATTCATTCTCATAGTAAGTTGAGATATCTATTATGAAGGAATTATGTCCGTTTGGATCATTCTTAACTTTGTTTCAATTAGAGATATATATGTAATTAAAGTAAAGTAGAAAAGTGATATATATATATATATATATATATATATATATATATATATATATATATATATTATATTACTTGATAACAAGGTAATAGACATAAAAAAAAGGTAAGACTTTGAGACATTTAAACTCTAAAAGATTTAAAATCAAATAATTTTCAACATACATGGAACCTAATTAACAGAATTGTGATTAAAAAGAAGATATGTAACATTTGGCATAATGTTTACAAAACAAAAAGCATATGTCAACATCAAATGATCTTTTAGAAAAAGAGTTAAAGATGTCTTTGTCACCAACCTCCTGACACAAGAACATCTAAACTATACAAAAGGCTATGCTATGTAGGAAAAGAAGCATTATCAGCTGTCAAGGACATTGTGTAAGGAAAAAATATATTAAATGCGTCAAGTATTTTTAAGCTCAACAAACACAGAAAATATAGAAGAACTGAAGCTACTGAACAAACATAAACGACCTCTCAATAGTTATCTTATTTGAGTGACTATAAAAAGCTTACCATTAAGAAGAAGAAAGATAGAGCTAAGGAGAAATTGTGCCAAATTGTTGCAAGGATAAAGAGCATTCCTCAAAGCTTTACAATAATGATCTTAGAGCCCAAACGACAAGCATTTTTGTCATTATGAATAAAAAAAGATTATGAGAAGAACACTAAAAGTGTTCAGTCAAACACCTAGTAGAGAGAGCGCTTACCTATTATATTCGTCAAAAGAAGTAACCTCTTTCTAGAGTGAAAGAACAATTGAACTAGGAGAGAAATCCAAATCTTTGTATTCACTGCCAGACACAATCCTCCCTAATGATCAAACTTCAGCTAGGAGTGACTGTTTAGAAAATAATACTCAAAGGAGTAGTCAGGAGTGACTAGATACTTGAAGAATACTTGTTGAGTCAGGAGTGGCGTGGGAAAGAATACTATTTGTTGAGCCAAGAGTAGCTAGGGAAAAAAATACCCATTAAACTAAGAGTGGCAAGGGGAAAAAATATTCAAGGGATTAAACAGGAGTGGCTACGAGCTCAAGAATACTTTAATATACTTTGCAACATTAGTCTACCTTGTTAAACTCTGTTTATTGGTCAAGAATGTTCGAATCAAAAGCCGAGTTTAAGAGGAGGTGAATTGAACTATTAAGAATTAAAAAAAAAAGACATTTTAAAATGAATCCTTCAAGAGTAGATCAATTTCAAAATTTGGTTAAGTTTTTTTAATGTTTTAAAATTCAAAATAATGACTAAAGAACAAATTAAAATTATGAGAAATAATAAGAGAACAAAAGAAGAGATGCATAACAATTTTATACTAGTTCACTTTTATATAGGAGTTGCATTTAGTTTCTCAACTTCACTGGTCACGCTTCTACTAAATCAAAGATTTTACACAACAAAAAACACTGCTCTTGAACCTTACAAAAGCAAGACACTATACTAGTGACACCTTGTTACTAAGCTTAGTCTAGAAACTCTATCTAGACTATTAACTTACAAGAAATGGAAAAAAAATACAATTGAAACAATATCACCTGATTCACCACACTCAACCTAGAAGATGGATCTTGAAAATACCAAAGGAAAACTCCAAGAAAATGTCTTTTGCTTGGTGTAAACTCTCATATCTTGAAAAAAAATATATGAAACTTACATTTTGAAATTTGTGTCAAATGAGATGAATATGAAAGAGTTATATAAAGTATGTTATGTTAGTTTAATGGATCAAAACTACGTTTTAATATGTTGATTTCACTTATAAGTGAAAAGATCGAATGAATTAAATCGTACTTTCAACATGATAAAATAGACTAATTATATTCAAAAGCATAGGATAATTTTAGTATGTTGAAAACTTGTTTTAACATATGGAGCAAAACTCCACAACTAATCAAGGTTTTTAAGTGATTTTAACATATTGATTCAATAAAATAATCTATTAAAATATTCACTACAATCATATTGGACTTTAAATAAGAATATTTCAATAGATAAAAATATCTTTTTATTTAGTTAAAATTATTTTTCCACCAAGATAAGTTCTAAACATTTTTAAATTAACTTTTCTTTAAGTAAATAGGAATTAAACAACTTAAAAAGGGAAATTTACATACAAAATCATATATTAAACACACTCACTCACTATACACATCTAAGTCTTCAATGTTCTTTTGTAAAGCTTGATTCATTGGATTCCTCAAATACATCTATAATAACAACTCTAACAAAAAATTGGATATAGTCTGTTGTGACACACAAGTCAATATAAGTTTCTGCGAGTATTTTTCTCCCATTCTTATATCATTTATATTGTATATTATCTTTGTCTCTACAAATTCAAGAAGGAGAGTTAGTGTGAGAATTTATATTAAAAATGTCTTATCAAATTATTTTGTTTAGAACTAAGTTTATAGTTTGCATTTGTGTTATTTACTACAAAAAAAAAAACAAAAATTATCGACGAGACAATCAATCGAAAACATCCAAAATTTATCGGTAAATTGATCATATATAAATTTACCGATGGATTTCTAAGTCCGTCGATAATTACCGACGAATTTAAGATAAATCCGTCGATGAATTTACCGACGGATGATATCCGTCGATAAAATCATCGATAATGATATTTTACCGACGGATAAAGTTCTGTCGATAAAATTTCATCGGTAATTTAACCTTTTCTTGTAGTGATTTGGTTAGACACAAGAACTATGATTTGATCACTTGTTAAAAATAACAATAAAATATGGTAATCAAGTGATTCGATTGAGATGCAAAATTTGAGTATGACGCGACCGTTTAGACTAATAGAGCTAAGGATAGAATAAGGTTTTTGAATATGTTCGTTTGAACATAATTTTTGTGAGATGTCGATGATACACCTTTTATTTTTTATAAAGACAAAATTTGTTGAAAAATGTTTATGAAAATATATCTATTTAAGTCAATCTTTTTCAACAAATTATAGTTTACGAAAAACCTACATCAAATGTTATCCATAAGACGCAAGAATCACAAATTGATCATCAGTTAGAGATATTACGGACTTTAGTGTAATTAACTTGTTGTGTCTGACCTGATATATTAAACAAAAACCTTTGTTTGAATACTGCATTCAAATGATATTTACAAAAAGTTTTTATGATTTAAATTAAATCACAATTGAACCCCCCTTATTGTGATTTCACAAATCTCATACAACATTCTATGCAACTTCTTTTTGAAGAAACATTCTAAAACTTAACATGACATACCAGGCCTAGATTACATAGCTTTTATCTCATATTGAGTAAAATTCTAGATTGTACGAGACGGATGATCTATGTAGAGGTGACAAATTGTTCTTTCAAAATAATTGTTGACATAAAACAACTTTGTTACACACTTTGAGAGATCTTTTTATGTTAATGTTTATTGTGAGATTCTTTTGGTGATCAGACGCAAGAACATTCCAAAACCTATTAGAAGCATTTATAAGCCTTTGAGTAATACTATGTAATGTCAAAGATTATATATTTTATCATTTATCTAAGCTTGATCTTATCAGACAAATATATATTGTAAATTGTTTTTGCAACGTCTGTGATTAATCAAACAAAGCATATGTATTGTCGAGATATGATACTTAGAAACAAATGCATTTTCATGTTTTATACTTTTTCATAAAGCACTTAATCAAGATCTCTTATGGTAATCTTTTGGTCTATTGATCTTTTTTCTAACATTGAAGTATTATGAACATTTTATTACATTGATTTAACCCCAAATGATGATGTAGTATAAGTGTGGTCCATGTCACCAAAAGTTATTTATATCGAATGCTACAACAAATGACTTAGAAAATAACATTCTATATCAATTACGTCACAAGAAAGGTGTTTATATTATATAGCACAACTTGGACTCTCACTATTCTCCCTCACACCCTTCTTTACCTAGCCATTTTTGAATCTCCTCCATCTCATCATTACTCCATGTTGTACACCCTATGGTTATGTAGTTGTGTAGCTCTTCTTTCCCTACCCCTCTTGCCCATCCAATTAAGTGTCTTCTTTCCTTGCCTATACTAACCCTAAGTGTTTAAGTTTTTGTTTGGGCTATAAATTTTTTATAAATGAATATTTGAGACAATAATTTATAAGCATAGTTAGGATATGCTTTGTTTTTCTCTCATACTTTTAAAATGAACCTGACCACTTGACCTTCAAAACGATCCTTCTAGTGAAAAATAAGAATATTGGTTTAAAAGGGTTAACATCAAAACTCAACCCAATAGTTCTCAATTCCTTAAAACATGAATTGTTGGGTTGGAAGTTTCGATGATTTAACTTATGATAGATTTTGAGGTTAATATCTCAATTTATTACAAAATGTAACTAAACACAGGTTATTTCAATTTTTTTCTAAATTATACGATGGAATCTAATTAAAAATTAATAAAACAAATAAATCAATAATACTTAAAATATTATTATAAAATATAAATTGTGATGTTTAATTGTTATTAATTTTATTTTTCATAAAAGTTTTATTTTTACGAATGTTTACAACTTTAAATGGAAAAAAGTTATAATAAATTTCTCATGTATATTTAAACAGTGAACTTCAATTTAATTAAAAAAATATTCACTTTTTAAATTTTTTAACATTTTTTAAAATTGGAGTGACTAAATTATCTTAGTTCCTAAGATTAAATCTTTTATTTATATTCTTTAAAATCTTTAAAATATCTAGGGCCTAAATTATTTTAGTTTCACAGGCAATCTCCTTCTAAAAGACTTGTTGGATAAAAGTATATAATTATGCTCTGTACTTTATTTTAATAATTTAAATATATTTATTTAATTTTTTATTTATGCACATATTAAACGAATATTATTTTTTTTTATTTGATATTTAATACAAATGCTCAAATATTAAAAAATTTATATTAAATCTTGTTTTTTGACAATTTAAAAATTTATTTTTTATAGTTAGTAATATATATATATATATATATATATTAAGTTTAATTTTAAAATAATAGAATTTTAGTTTAAAAATTTCATGTTACTGTGTGCATACTTTATCATATGCATTACTTTCATTTCTTTTCATTTCTTGTATAGAGACTAATGTGAAATACTGTTGAATTTTCATTAAATTTAAGATAAAGGACTTAAACTAAATATGATAATTAATTATGAAAAATATTTTTTAATGAATAGAGTCTTACCCTTAATTATAAAAGTGATAATCACATTATATTATATTAAAATATAAAAATATTTTTAATATACATAGTTATAAATTAAAGAAGTTAGATAAACACGAGCCACATTAATAAAAATTATGAAAAATAATCGATGAACTCTACTAATATTACAATCTCTACAAGTTTCCACACAAAAACATTATTTATAATAATCAAGTTACTCATGCATTACACACAAATTTTATTACAAATACGATTTTGACAAATAGTTTAAGAGATATACTATAAGGTTTAATTTCACTATTTCTTTACTTTGTAAATATATAAAATGGTTGAGAACTATTTATAAAGAAATGAAAAAGAAAGACTTTAAAATTGCTTGGTTGTTTAGATGTGAATATAACTTGTATCTCTATATTTTACTCCTTTGGTCTTTTTCTCTTTATCTACTAAAGAGTTTCAAGATGTGTCATTATTTCAAGTAGTTTCTTATATGTTGCATGTCATGTTTGGTGAAATACACCTTAGACCACTTAAGTGCATCCATTTAATATGCTAAAAAATATATTAAACATTATCACACATTTCTCTACTCTAAATTGTTCAATTCTTGTCTTCCTTAATTAATATATAAGACTTCACTTATATAATTTTCTCATCAGCATAAGCATAATACATTAATATTATGCAAATTGTACAAATGACTGATAGTGATTACAATTGTTTTTTTCTTCTACACAATTAACATAAAAATAAAAACGTGTTCTGGAACAGATAATATTATGTAGACTTTAAATAAAAACTAATACTTATTTACACATTTTATTAGAATTGGATAGCCTTTAAATCTAGCAATTAAAATGATATAATTATTGTTAATCAATAATATACAATGAAGGATAGATTCTTATATTTTATGATGCATTGAAACACAGAAAATAAATATATCTTTTGTATCCTATAAGGCAACAAATAAAATCTTTCAAATACTTGAAAAATATATAATAACAAGGTATGATTGTGATTTAGGGAACACAAAAAAGAAAATAAGTTGTACAGTTTTGAACCATTTTTGTACAAATTAAAACATTCCTCAAATCCTCTATATTTTTTTTTCTAAAAAAAGAAACTACAAAAATGTATCATCAAGAACATATACCGAAAAACCTTATCTCAGTAAATAGTAAAGAATGTACCTAAAAAGATATAGAAGAGGCTATTGGAATAGATGAGACAGTGATTTCCCCTTTGATGAGTGGTTTGCTCGGTCGGTGCAATAGTGATAATATCTTTAGAATTTTAGAAGATATGTTCATTGGTTGAAGACAGTACCCTTCTTTCTCATCTCGGATGCAGTGCCCTTTACAAAAATATGTATTCAATTTACAATCAAAACTACAACATTAGGAAGTTTTCTATGGATAACTTTATATAATCAAGATTACACAAATAATATCAAAGTATTGCAATAGTTGTTATGATCAAGAAAATGAAATATCTCAGTTCGGGGTAAGACAATTGGAGGGATATTTATTGAACAGAATTGAATTAGAATGAACAAAGGTGAACAGTGAACATATATGCCTATATTAAAAATATAATAATATATTTAACACCAATTTTTTTCAATCATTCATATTAAATTATAATCAAATATAAAATTTAAACTTTAAATTTTAATGTAAAAAGCTTTTACATACTTAATTATTGAGAAATTAAAAGGTTTAGGGTAATCAGTTACCATCGAGATAGTTTTCTAATGCAGTGGTTGTTTATCATACTAAAGTAAATATAAAAATTAAATTATATGACAATATTTGAAAAATAATTAAAAGCTAAAATATAAATAACTCAAAATATATTTTTATTAATAAAAAAACCAGAAAAACATATTAATTTCTGTCATATTATATTTATCTGTTACTTCAATAAATAATTTTACCAAACCTAACATTTCACAAAGTTTAACCATTATCTACCTTTAAGGGTTTTAAATGTTTTTCTTTTTTTTTTTAACTAAATTTACTAAAGGTTGACTATTATGACAGCCAGATTGGATAAACCAATGCCTGCTTGGACCCAATTGGTCCCACAAGGACCAAGTTTTCTGAATTACTACACTATACTTTTTCAGTTATTTCTTATTTTCTTGGCTCTCTTTGCCTTCGTACTTGTATTCTTATCCTTCTTTTGTAATATAATAGAAAAGAATAAGTGCAAGTAACAATTCTCATAAAAAAAATAGACAACATTTGAAAATCAAAATTAATTATAAATAATAAATTTATTAATGTTTATAATAATTACATTTTTAATAATATAAAGGCATGAACATTTTATTAGTTAATAAAAATAATATGTAAAAAATCTTAATGTTCTTCTGCATGGAGTGACACAGGATGGTCTACAGTTTCAGACAGGTCTTGGAATTCGACCCCACAGCACCCACAGCACAGATTAGAGCAAAGGGTAATGCAGTTGATTTGTTTTAGGGATCTTCCTTGCATGTCCATTTCTCTGATTCTTGCTTACACTAACGGACACAATGTCTTAATGAGGATACTGATTTATCGATCACACACAACGAAACAAATCTGAAAGCTGAGGGATGATAATCAAAACAAAAGTAAAATTGCATTGATCCCTTCTATTTGATCCAACCCTTTCATTCAAAACAACAGTAAAATGAAATAAAATAAAATGAAAACATATCACACACCCCAAGGTGAAAATGACTCATACAAGATGCTTTGGCAAAGGAGACCAATGGTTCATATGAATCACCCAGAAAAAATGTTTTCCTTTATACTGTTTTCTACCCCATTCTTTTTGGTTTTCTATGACCAATTAACTTGCACTTAATTACCATGTTTAGCTTGCAAACGCATAATAACTCAATTGGCTAGGACAGTTTCTGATTTTTCTTTTTTACTTGAAAAAAGTGAGGAGGAATGGGGAGAAGCTCTTGCTTCCACGTGAACAGTCAGAAAGTATCGTTCATGATTATATTTTATATTGAGGAAACTAATCAAAACCAAGATATCAGGTCAACCATTTATCTTTTCTTTATCTTATCAATGTTCTAAGTAATGTTGGTAACGAAGGTAACCAGAACCCCACTTGCAAGTTGCAACCTCACACTTATATCCAAAATGGCTGTATTTAAAACTAACCTCACATACATTTGCATTATATTATCTTGTTGCAAAGAAGAGTTCTTTAGTCTTACAGGTTCACTCTCTTCCATCCATAACTGAAAAGAAACAAAATATATAAATGTAGCCACAGCTCCAACATGGGCTAATTTTGTTTTCTTTTACCTCCCCCTTATATAGGATAGACTCTTCTTTAAGTGTGTCAACACTCAAAATGCATTTTCGCCCAAACAAGGATTAATCCAAGACTGTGCGTGATTGTTCTAAAATAGAAGCATGATGGTGAAGTTTTTTGGCTCATGTTTACCTTAAATAATTTAGTTTAGCATTCAAATGGATTCATTGATCAAGTCATTTGTTTCTTAGTAACATAAGAGATGTTTCAAAAATAAATAATAAAACTTTGTCATTAAGATTAGCATCCTCATGCATAGCAACTTGGTATGTATTTGGGCCACGTACTGAAATACATCATCAAGCAGAAAACGAGATAAACTGTGTCAACATCTTTTTTCATTCAGTTGAGTCTAGTCTGTCGAAATTTTGTGAAAATTATTCCCGAACAAGTTGTACTTGAAGCAACCTAAAAAAAACCATCTACTGCAATTATGTTTTAGCATGAAGACATCAGTTGAACATCAAACAAACAAAAACAAAAACTACAGCCATCAGCAAATATTCTTTCCCTATCTCTCTCTTGAGTTAGAGGGGTGATTTGGTCAATTCACTAAAATCTCGTGTCCCCATGTGAACCTGATCAACAGCAAAGCAAAGCCTCTTCTTCAATTCTTGCAAGCAAATGATGAACTGCGGATGCAATACCATCTACTGAACCAAGTTGGAATCCTTCTTCAACCTTCATAAAAAAATGCTAATATATTAGCTAAATGATCTCTCTAAACTTTCACTACTTTATACAAGGGATCATGGTTTTATAATCCGGAAGAATATGGAGTTGAGAAAGGTGGAAAATGGAACACGGTACTAAATGAATAGTTAGTTAATTACATACCTTAGCACTGATGGAATAGAATACCAAAGGGGCTATGGTGGTGACATTAAGATGTAGGACGGTGAGGTAGAGATTTTGAAAACCAGATACTAACTTTGTTAGCTGCCCGGGGCTTTTCCTAGTGAGAATTCGAAGATTTGCATGGGTCTCGATTAAAGTGACCTCGATATCAGCTATGGCAGCTTTGGTCTTGGCTGTGTATTTGTTAGGGGTCTGGGACCATGTGTACTGAGGATACAAAAAAAACTGTGCAAAAGGGGGTTGCATGAGTTTGGAAATGGCCGTATTTTCATTGGTTTGTGCCACTTCTTGCTGTAAAAGTTGCAGCTTTCTTGCTTCCAGTTTTTGCAGGAGGTGCTCCAGCTCCTTCACAAACTCTATGGCACCACCCACTATAGAGGCCTGGTCACCCTAAAACATAAAATTTGCATCTTGAAAAAATTAGTTGGATTTACAAGAACTTTTTGATTTATGCATAAAGTGTCTCCAAAATGTTATATTCAAAGTTTCAATTATTTGGCAGCACTAGCGTATTACAGTTTAGGCTTAGTATTGCTTCTTTTGATTCACCTTACAAAGAGAAGTAAAAAAAGCAGTATAATGAACATTATCTTTGATTCTGCATAGTTATTCCAGCTCAGATAAAAAGTTTAGAATATTTTGTCCTCCTTAGCATTATCGCTAAAAGAGAATCTCCTCATCTCTACTATAATAGGACCATAACATAGTAGCGATTTTAAGAAAAATCCCAACTACATTCGTTATGAGAAAGAAAGAGGAACTAGATAGAGACTGAAAAAGGAAAAAACAAGAAAGCCAAAACAAACCCTCTGGACGTAGGACTCAGGCATGAGTGATTTAAGGACAGCAAGATGCTCATTCATCTGCTTTCGGCGGTTTCTCTCCACTGTAATGTGAGTGATTCTCTGTGTCTCAGCCTCTTCCTTGTTTTTGCAAACTCTTGGCTTCCTTCTCCTCTTCTTCCTACCTTGCATCCCCACCACATTCTGCTTCTTGTCAATGGCTTCTGGCTCGCTGGCTTGGCGCTTTCGGGTGCTCATTGATGAGGGGTCGTGTTCCTGATAGTTCACAAAACTTTCCAAGAAACTAGCCTCCGAAGAGTCATGGCTGCTAAACGGAGTTGCAGAGATAGTATCATAGACAATGAAGTTGGAAAACTCATTGGATGGAAGAGTTTCTAAAGTCATTATTATTCTCTCTTCAACTGAAACTTGAAACTTGTCTGAACTTCCCTACTTGCTGAGAAAAGTAAGTCACCACCAGAGTTTTGTTGAGTTTTTCATAGCCATGATAGCCATATGTAGAAAATCTCACTAACTTGGTTGATGCAGTTTGAGTCACAGAGGAAGAGGAAGTTGAAGGTTAAATATGGGAGAATGAGTTAATTTAGATTAGAGGATACGCAACACGTGAGAAGGGCAGAAAAGGTCTTGTGCTTTTCAGGAATCAGAAAGGTGTTGTAAAAGGAAACAGACTCCTCACACATCCATGCTTTGGTTTCCTTCCCAATTTCATAGATGCTGTCAAAGACTGGCACAGCTTATGCCAATGAAGAGTAGAGTGGGGGACCCAAATCTATATAGAAATAAGCATAAAAACAATAGAACAAGCTGTGCAATAGCTACCCATCACATTCAAATCTGTGTTGGGCTTTGCAGGAAATGAATGGCTCACGTACCCGAGATTCCTATATAAATAATTTAGACAAAGGCTGTGCATGTATTTGACAATCCATCGGTACAACATTCTACATGTCAAAGCCATATCAACATTGTGTTCTAGACGAAAATCCTATGCTACATCTTATTATTCCAGAGTACGTAGTGATACCGATTAAATAGAATCTAAAATTTGCTGTGTATGTAACTAGATCTTCAATCATTATAATCTACAAAATTATTACTTACTTATAAAAGAATTCTCGTCATCATCTATCAATTAATTGTGTTGATGAAAATAGTGTTTGGTATCACTTAATTTCTTATAAAGCCAACCCAGGCCCTACTAAGAGCTACGAAATTCCGTAATTACTGGTATTGTACGAGGGGGCTTGTGCACCTTGAGCCACACTGTATACAAAAAGTGAGGATGGCCAGGACCACCAGAAACTTGGCAAGAATATCTTCAGTGTCCTCTTTTAAACACGTGAATTATAAACATGTAGACGAAAGTACATAAAACTAAGTCAAGCTTAGCACGTAGAAGTTTATACTTTATGACAATTACCATAATATTAATATCCTTTTGGGCATAGTCTACACCTCGATGTGCATGTTTTTGTAGACACCAGAACTTTAGCCATATGTGCTGATGAGGACATACGAAAGGACAGAGGTCGAGCTAGGAGCGTGGTCCAAGTTGTCAGACTCTGCTGCATTAACCATGTGACTGTAAGCTACCCTTCTCGAAAAAGTACATTATCTGCAGGTCCACATCACTTAGGCTACATTCAAATCCCCAGAAGTCAGTTTCAACCTTTCTTTTTTCCATTATATATACTGCCTAGAAAGATTTATGCATCATTTTACCACACCGTTTCACTGTGCAATCATGTACCAAAACTACCAAGGGCTTGCCAAATCAAGATGCATGAAAACGAAGCACGGGAATACAAAAGCACCGAAGTATGAGTTGTAGGTTACATTTGCTCAGTGGTCAATTGGTATCCATTCTGAAATACCATAGATACCATACAATTGCATGTGCAGGGAAATGGCTATCTTTTTTCGGGTCAACGAAATGGCTGTCCGTAAGTTCATAAAGATGAGCTTTGTCCAGTCTACGTTACTTCTAGAGTACATGTGCATTCGTAAATCAAGTTTGTTAACCCAGATCGAGTTCAAGGGCAGTACAATTTTCATATGTATACCTTTACAATCAACCATAATTGACACACGATTATTATAAAAATTCAATTGATGATTAAAAGAAAGAATTCTTATTCGAAAATAAATAATAACACTAATAGAACATACTACAACACCGCAATGACTGCTTCACCAAACTTTTAATTTAATACCAAAATAATCTAAAATACCAATTACAACTGATAAAATATAAGCATAGACCAACAATATAATAAGGGCCATGATTGATGACGCAGACAGGGTATCAACAGACAAGTTTACCAACCCCGTGAGAATATTTGCCTGCACACAAATTGTCCGAGCAAATTATAACTGATGATGTCCAGAGAGAGAAAACATAATATTAGTAAGTAAGAAATATCTTGTTTTCACCAGTAGAAATGTAGCCAGTAAGTTCCGGCTGAATGCTTCTTCAAGTACTGAAGTTTTCCTTCCAGGAACAAGGTCAGCCAGCATTAGAATTGATAACAGCTGAAAAATGGGTAATATTCAGATTCAATAGCCAAATCCATAATCAGATTTCAAATTAGAAAATAAATTGTCAACAACTGCGCTGTGGAATTAGGACCACGGTACTGAATGAGACACCATAAGCTGCATTTGATATGTCGGACTCAAAAATTTAATTGCATAAATAAAATTTATACACACTACCAACCAAGATAGAACCTAGAAAGAATTTTAAAATATAGCAACTGCAATACAAACAACAAAGTGAATATGCCCTATCATAATATGTTAGCCACTGATCCATAGAATAGAACTGAAGTGAGAATGACCTGTAGATTGTCAGCCAATACCATAGTAACATATGGAAGGTTGCACTGCACAAAATATCAACAGTTAGTTTCCATCATTGATGCTAAAAAATGACCCTTCTAATTAAGAAACTGCAATATAGTCAGACATACTGTTCTCCGTGAAACTCTTTCAACATGCCTGTCCAGTAGAAAAGTTAATAACCTGACATGGGCATCATGAAAAAGGAATAAGTTCAAAGCTGTAGACAGGATAAACATGGTTTGGATCAAAACAAGATTACTTAGTGCAGGATAAACAAGTTTTGGATCAAGCTTTACCAAAACAGGATGGAGAGAGCCCAAACCCTCATCCGTACCCATCTGCTACTTCTAAATCCAGAGGAATGACTTCCAAAGATAAGAGAGTTTCCTAAATGAACGCCCAGAAGGTACATACCCCAGTATCCTGGAGACAAAATAATATTGCTTGACCAATTTTTATATATAACAAATAAAACAACTAGAAGTATTTGTCCACAAAATGATAGCCCTAGAATCAAGATTGAACAATGCAGGGTTCAATTCTCACCAAATATGCTAAAAATTCCCTCCTTGTTTTGACTTAATATATCCATTCCTCTTTCATCAGAAAGTAAGTAATTATTTAAACCTTGCACCAAGCAGAACTGGTACCCTTGGAAACAGAAACTAAACTTGATAAGAAAATTAGATTTCAAAAGACAAGGCATAAGAATAAGAAAAATAAAAATGTACCTACTAGTAGAAGTGAACCAATAACTCCACAATATTGAGGAGCAATATTAATAAAGGAAGTAAGGATTGACACAGCAGCAAGTGTGAAGAAGAAATTCCAATGCACACCATATTCACCGACATGTACCTATAAAACAGAAAATTGATCACATGCTTCCTTGAGAACGTCTTCATTCATGGATTAGAAAATTATTACTCACAATATAAAAGGCAAAACAGTAAATCAGTGTGAAATTAAAATTTAAAAAAACAAAAAAATGATTACTTCAGAAATAAGATTTTGTTGGAGATCCCATATCGAATTTATAAGGTTAAGTTAGGCTTAAAACTCACTTATTAATACAATATCAGAGTCTATCCTAATGAGATTTGATAGGCCTATAGTGTCACCCGCTACCAGGTCTCTATCAGACCACCCACAAATATCTAGTCTCAAGCACGTGATGTACATATCATGACGTGAGTGGGATGTATTGGAGATTTCACATCAACTAGAGATAAAATTAGTTCATATTACATAAGTGCAAACTTCATTTTACAAACCGGTTTTTTAAAGTTAAATTTTAGCTTAATGTTTACTTCTTAAGAGATTCTATAAATAGGTAAAAACACATACAATACCAGTCATCATTTTCATTAAAGACCTGAAGGGATAAAATAATCGTACATACTGCAATCAACATTAAATTTCATCTTAGATGCCAGCTTTGCAAAAAAAAAATTCTACTAACCCTCCATTCGATAGCACTCAAAGTTTTCAGGCTTACATGCTAACAAAAACCTTCGGGTTTGACACAAGTTATATATTGTCCAAAAAATTATTATCCGTAACTGTCATATTACTTTCAAGCATCAAAAGCATATAGGTGACTAGCCTCGTTACAGCTTTAGAAAAGAATGGTATTTGTATATGCAAGACAAGTTAATCTATTTGAGTTGCCATAGATCATCCTAAGATTCCCGAGAAAGACGTTCTAACTGATAATCCACATTAAATTTCATCTTAGATGCCAGGTTTGCAAAAAAAAAAATTCTACTAACCCTCCATTCAATAGCACTCAAAGTTTTCAGGCTTACATGCTAACAAAAACCTTGGGGTTTGACACAAGTTATATATTGTCCAAAGGATTATTATCCGTAACTGTCATATTACTTTCAAGCATCAAAAACATATAGGTGACTAGCCTCGTTACAGCTTTAGAAAAGAATGGTATTTGTATATACAAGACAAGTTAATCTATTTGAGTTGCCACAGATCATCCTAAGATTCCCAAGAAAGAAGTTCCACCTGATAATCCACACCAGTTGTTGTAACAAGACGAACAAAGCCTAAGATGATCAGTGGGCTAGTTGAAACTATAGCAGTCTTCCAGTTTCTGTAGCATGAGAAAATATTACATGATCAGAGGAATACACGATGCCGTAAATATGAGCAAGATTATTTAAAAAGAAATCAATGTTATTATAGGAAAGATAAATAAAATGAGAAAATGAGAAACTTAGTTTTAAGAGATTGTCAGCAAGGTTCATTTTGTTCACATTGCCTCTTCAGCCTCTTCAGTCAGTATTAGGATTGTCAGCAAAGTTCTCTAACTCATTTAGGTAAAACATCTTATAATTTATCAAATAAAAAAGCATCTTACACAAATTAATTTCCAAGAGGTCATTTAGTGAATTATGAATAATACTAGAGCCTTGAGACATTAGATAGGGTTGAAATTAATGACTCACGCTGATGCAATATTCCGTGCTTGCCGAGAAACTAGTGAATTTGCTAAGACAAATGCTCCAACACCAAGATCCATCTGGAATGCAAAAGTAATCCCAAATCATAACAAAGCAATCAAATCTATTGAAGATATTGAGTTTAGAAATATTGTCAAAAAGAATTTAGGTGAATAAGAGAAGATGGCAATAAAATAAATAGCTGAAGTGAGAAAGACAGAGAGATCAAAATTTATAACTTTACTGTACTCCAAAGGAGAATTAAGTTGTGTTAAAATAAAAAAATGTTATCTTCTCCAACTCCAAACACAAACAAACACCCATCTCCTTTTCTAGTCATACATCACCCACGTAATAAGTATATATTAGATTGAGTGTTTAACACTAGGTCAAAAGCTATAACTTATAATTAGAGTGCAAATTTTTCACTTAAGAGCATAACAGCCTAAGTGTCACGATATTGTGACTGTGTCCACTTGGCCTACACCACGAAACAATTGATACATCCTGCAACAATCTTTCCTTCAACAATTGTCCTACTAGGAATTGAACTCTCCGAGTGTGACTCGGCTCACTTGGCCTACACGATGAGATAATTCTTCAACTTGCAAAATCTCTTCTTGAACAATTGTTCCACGGGGAATCAAACTCGTGACTTTGGTTCTGATATCAATGATTAGTTAAGAGCATAACAAACCAAGCGTCATAATTCGATTATGACTTGTCTGACCTGGCTTGCACCACAGGACAATTGATGCACCCTGTAACAATCACCCTATCAGCAATTGTCCCACTAGGAATCAAAGTCTTCGATTGTGACTCAGCGTACCTGGCCTACGCCACGAAATAATTATGCAACCTGCAACAATATCCTCTTAAACAATTATCCTACTTGGAATTGAACTAGTGACCTTGAATCTGATACTAATTGTTGGATCAAATACTTACCATTACGTCAAATATTATAGGTTATAATTAAGGCATAACTCTTTTTATTTAAGAACACAACAATCCAAGTGTCACAATTTGATTGTGACTTGACCTATTTTGCCTCGCCACAAGACAATCAATGCACTCCATAACAATATATTACCATTTTAAGGAACGAAAAGAAATCCTCCTTAATAAAAAAAATATGCACATAATTTGTTTGGATAAAGTTCTAGAACTTATAGGAGAAGAAAATAAAAAACAAAATAAATTGGGTTTCTCCAATAAGCTAAATTCAACTTGTGTACTTCAACTTTTGAAGTTGTTGAGAGAAGTGTTGGCTAGGAAGTATAAGAATCATATTAAATGAAATCTCTTTTCTTCTATTCGTAAAACATGTGTTTCATTCTCAGAATCGTGTCAGAACTGCAGAAGAATCATACCAAACTAGTTCCATAAGTTTCAGTCTTCGCATATCTTCTAGGAAATATTTTGAAGTCAACAGCCAAGATGCACAAGAATGTTATAATCATCTGCAAAAACAACTTTCATCAACATGAAAACAAGAAGACAATCAGAACAATGGAATAAAGAATTCTATATGGCACTTCATACCACAAGAACCCTGTAAGAAGTCACATATGCCCGGAGAGAATTGGGCTCTCCTTCAAAAGAAGATGAGCCACCAGACCTGCAGTTTGTGTACAGAATGAGCCATTATCTACTTTGGTCCATGTGAAACTTTTGGCCTTAATTTTTTGTTTCATAAAAAAGTTCATATACCTTAAGAAAGTTACCAATACAAAACTGCAAAATTACCTCTTGGTTGCAATATATAGTAATGCCAATATAGTAAACGAACATGCAAAGATATAGGCCCAGTTTGCAAGTACCTATCACCAAGTTCATCGTGGTAATTACATAATAAACAATGAGGGGAACTTACGACCAAATGTTTGTTACTAAGAATAGCTACACTACACTTAAACAAGCTGTAACAACATTCATGCCACACCTTTTCAATTTGTTGGCAAAACATCTCATGCAACTGGTACTAGGGAGGGAGCACTTACAGTGAAAAATAAGAGCATAGGAACAACAATAACAAGAAAGTCCAGAGACAATGTGGCTAAGTATGATTTGAAATTCCTTTTACCGGAAGGTGCATCGTCATTTTTCTTCCTCAGGGAGGCACCTATAATTAATAAAAAATAAAAAGAAAATCAAGCAATCAGTAAGAATATAATAACGAGCTTTCATTGTAGTAAACAACAGAAACATAGACCTGAGCTTATAAAAACATAAGGATATAATACCATTTGGGTCCCTAAAGGTGTATACCACTGTTAAATTGGTCCTTAAAGCTAAGAAAATTCTTTTAAGTCCTGAAATTTCTAGGTATAAAAGTCGACAAACTTGTCCAGTTATTATCATTCTGAACACTAAACATATGTTAAAATTATACTTGACTCTTCTAATTTAGGACTAAAATGCCTCGCAGATTAATTGTACTCTAAGAGACTTCGTTTAATTTTCATATTTTCAAACACTAATGTGACAGCCTTATACACTATCAGTAACCCAAGTTCTGCCCCCAAAACATAGCGATAAGAAAAAGAGTCACGCGGAAATTAAACGAAATATTGCAATTGAGCATAGCCAAAATGTCGTGCCAAAGTATATATAAATTTAAAAATTCTAAATTGAAGCGCCATAAGGAACTGACCAGTAACGGAAATGGAGGAGAGGGAGTGACGAATAAGAACCAGAACCTGTAATGGGAACACAAAACAACCACGACGGCATCACATTGAAGCTGGTATGAATGAGCATGCAAATGGCAGAGTCACTCACCGGAATAGTCACTGTAAGGGCCACGATTTCCGACATAGAGGATCCGGTCAAGTTGCTAACAAATCTGCAAAATTGAGAGAAAGGAAATACGAGATCAGTGGTGAAAATTTGAGGATTATTGTTACAGGGGAGAAAGGTAGAGAAGAGAGTAACTGTTCTTTGAGATGCTTGTTGGGGTTGAAGGAGGGTTTAGGCAGAGGTGGATCCATCGATGAAATCCAACGGTGAAATTGGGGTCGAAGACGGAGAATCACAGAAACTGAGAACGGGACAGGGGAACAATACTCACACTACACACTACCTTCCCGTCGAAGTCCCATTCCTTCTTTCTCCCATGTCTTTTCAACTCAATGAATTTTTTGTGTTTTCTTTTTCTTTTTCTAGCTTATCCAATATTGGGTAAAATACTTCGTACTTAATAATTTTATTTATCATTAATAATTTTATTTATTACTATTTATTATTATAATAAAAATAGAAAAATCTTCATAATCAATTATTATAATAAAAAATACTTCAATCTTCTTCATTTTAGCATTATAATAAATTATGTTTGCCTCACAATAATCCAAATTAATAAAGCTTAACTGAATTTTATAAATCCCAAAACCTTAAAATCTTACAAATTTAATTTATAAAATATCGTCTCAACCTATATATTGTTTTTATATTGTATTTTTACTTTACTTTAGACTTAAATCTTTTTAAATAGTATAAAATATATTTTCATAATTTTTTAATAATTTTTATTATAACTTTGTTGATTAACGGTGTGACGTAAATGTTCATCGAAATCATTTTCGATTAGTTCAATGGCATGTTTCATGGGTTTACATCTTTTTAGAGAGATTTTTCAAAATTATTTGTTACCCAATTTGAAATTAATAAGTTCATACTTCCGAAGGTACATATTTGTTAGTTATATGGTGACATGTAGTATAACTCTTAGAAATAATATTTGAGATTTTCTTTAGTATAATTATGAAAATTTCATGACCAAATGAAGATATGTTTGTTGGTACCCATATTTATTGATATCTTTGGTACAAGGTATGGGAGTAATTTATTTGGTGAATCTTTAATATAGAGAGAAGAATAAAATATGACAAAGATTAAGTATCATGTTGTGTCATATATTGAAATGAAATAAATTGTGACTATAAAGCTAGTTGAAAAAAAAACAAATAAAAATCATATTATTAAACAAGTAAGAATACTCACCAAAAAGACTCAAAGAATAATTTGTACTCAAAGAATAATTTGTATAGAAAAAACAACATATTTCAATCTAAGAGCGATAATGAATATTATTAGCAATATGATAACTAATGTGGCTATCTGGAGATTAAAACCACGCATTTCATTGTAATTAGGAGGGAGTTTATGAAAGATGTTAGGACCATAAAGGCATGTCACAAAAAAAAAAATGTTTCACCTATGGATGATAACATGTCGAGGGGGATATGAGTAGTACCTAGCCACTACCAATCTCGTCTAAAACAAGATGTCATGCTACTCGTCCTGTTACTTATCAGGTATTTACGAAAAAACTTCTCTTTGCTATGCTAAGGGAGTCCTAAAGGGAAATAAAAAATCTTGGTATGAATACCTTTCCTATATTGATTGTTGCATATAACAGAGTAGTCCATAAGACTACTAGGATCTCTCCGTTTGAGGTTGTGTATGTTTCAATCCTCTTACTACATCACCTAACCCACATGAGTTTATACATAAAAAAGGAGTATCCAAGGTTGATTTTATCAAGAAATTGCATGAGAGGGTTAGGAATCAAATACATAAACAAATAGAGAGATGTAGTTTTGAATAATTTGGGCCTTTTATTTGTACCAAGTAGAATATATTTGGATCTTGTATTTTGGGTCATGTAGTGTATATTGGGCTTTAAAGCCCATAAATAATGTTGGATGTCCAAGTTAGGGTATGGGAGAAGCTCTCTCCTTGTGTCACTTATCGTCACCTTATGAGAGTTTTGAAGTGTAAGCTAGGTTTGAGAAACTTGTCATAAAAGTTAGGGTTAGAAGCTTGTCATAGAAGCTAGAATTAGAGAGCTTGCTCTAGAAGCCAGAGTGGGAATATACTCTATAAAAAGGAGTGCATAGTGTTGTATAATTTAAGCTTGATTTGAACTAGTGTTATGTTGTTGAAATTTTCCAGCATATTTGGTTCTTAAGCTTCATCTTTGTTAGCTTCTCTTAGAAGTGTAGCTTAGAAATTCCAATTGAGAGTTGACCTAACCTCTCTTAATCTCCTTGTTCCACTAATTCACTCAACTACAACATGTCATTGCTTCCATTTCCTTGAAGTTTCCACTGCTTTGAATCACTCGATTCTCATCCACACTCACTGCATTGTTCAAACTGTTATTTGCTCCATTTTCCATGGCTTAATTGGATTGAAAACAGCTGCATACAATAAGAATTCCATCATCTTTACCTCTATTTAGCTATTAAAGCTATGTTAGCCTTTTCAATATGTCTGATACCTAACCCTCCCTCTAGTTTTGGTTTACATAGATTGTCCCATTTGATCAAAACTATCTTTCGCCCCTCAATTCCTCACCCCCAAAGGAAGTCTCATTGTATTTTCATTATTGATTTGCATACACTTATAAAGGCTTTAAACAATGACAAATAATAAAGTGGCAGGATTGTGATAGCAGACTTATTGAGACATATTACGACCAACAATTGACAAAAGCTTACATTTCCATCTTGTGAGTTTATTCTTAATTTTATCCACCATGTGTTGCCAAAATTTTTGTTGCCTTGAATTTTTCCTACAATCATTCCTAAGTATTTGAAAAGTACTTCCATGTGGTGGTAGTATAACGTCACAGCAAAAGAGTCTGATGCATCCTTCTCAACATGCACCGTGTGACGTCTAATTATAAATTATATATATATATATATATATATATATATATATATATAAAAAATAT
>Ga0209700_104593_pt1 | contig 24606 bp, 13 predicted proteins | sample SiratroredBW_FD_187528 | JGI IMG/M metagenome (GOLD analysis project Ga0209700, IMG submission 187528) | Root nodule microbial communities of legume samples collected from California, USA - Siratro red BW (SPAdes) (version 2) | ecosystem: Host-associated > Plants > Roots > Nodule | place: USA...
TAATATTATTATTATCGTTTTTAATAAAAATCATAATAATAAGAATAATAAAAATATTATTAATGATAATAATAATATTATTATTATTAATAATATTAACAATAATAATCATAAATATAATCATAATAAAAATGATAATAATCATAATATTATCATTTTGCTTGTCTAGTACAGTGATAGATAAAAGGTTTTCTTCAACATTCAAAGGTTCTGGTTCAACTCTTTCTAATTACAGTTTTGATAGTATTTTATCTTTAATTATTCGGAATCACATTTTTAAATGTAAAAAAGTTATATATATTATGCTTAGAAAATTATATAAAAGTAAATGTGAGCGGATAACTAATAATGGATTGATTAATAATGTGGCATAGCTAGCTATTGAAGTTGTTTACAGTGTATATTATGTGCGTTAATTATGAGGAGCGATCATGCCATCATTTTGTTTCTAGAGAAAAAAAGTATAAAATATGGGATTATTAATAAATTTTGTTACATAAGATTTTTATTAATTTTTTTAATTAAACTTATAAATTATATTTAAACCTTAATTTTTCCTTTTAAAATTGTGTATTACTTTTGTACTTATATTGTTTTCAATTTTATTCTTATAATTTTTTAGTCCTTTTTAGTCTTTCTATGTTGCACTGTCCTTGACATTACATCTTTTTCTGTGATTTACCATGCTGATAAAAGTTAAATAGATTTTTATTATTAAAGATAAAATAAAAATATCCGTAAACAATTATGTTAAAAATAAATAGAAAAGAATTAAACACAATCTATTTATATTTGATAAGCTAATCAATCAATCCGTATATTTTTTTATGTTTGTGTTCCATTTATATTTTTAACTTTTAACCAATCTCAAGATTTCTGACTTCACTCTATTTATTATTAAAAAAAAAAAAAAGTCTTTAAAGTGAGTTCTGAGAATTCTTTAACATCAGTTTCAAAATGGTATATCACATTGGTTCTTATCAAATAATCGACGTGGTTTTCATAAGAGAGCTTCTATAAATTGTGCAACACTAACGCCTAGAACCTCTCAGCAACTGGACAGTGCCTATGACAGTTAGACTTGAAGAAATTTATTGGCTTATTATGCTTATTATTATATTTATTAATTTGATAAAAATTATTGTAGTATTATGGTGCGTAGATCTAATCTCCGCTGGATTTTATTTTTACGTTTTTAATTTTCTGCTGTATTTTACGTGGGTCTAACCCACACTGTTTGAAATTAATGTGATACATGGGTCTAGTCCCTGCTCGATTTTACTTTTATTTTTTTGAATTTTCTTTTGTATTTAGTTTGGGCTCCGCTTGATTTTAATTTCTTTTTAAAATTTTCTTTTGTATTTTGCGTGGGTCTAGCCCATGTAGCTTGCAATTAATTAATTACACATAATATTATGCTGCATGGGTCTGGTCTCAGCTTAGCTTTATTTTTTTTTCAAATTTTTTTATTCAGATTGCGAGGACTATGACATTTTAGAGTGAGTTTGGCCTACGCTTCTTACTTGAACTATTAACCCACACATATTTTTGGCAGCTATTTGACTGATTTCTTGTATTGAAACCATTGTCCCGGACATAACTAAAATCTGGTGCAGTTTTCCGATCAGCAGGTGGCTAGTTTGGCATACTCTAGTCTTCCTTCTTGGAAAGATCTGTTCATTTGCTGGTGGGACCTGATATGAGGTAAGAAATTTGGATATATAGTGCATGACCTATTTTTTTTCTCTTACTCTGCTTGCTGTATGTTTCCCTTGTTCAACCTAAATTATTTCATAATTTCCATGGACTTGGCCCTTTACACAAATATAAATATGTAATTTTATCATAGAAAAAGTAAACAAAATTAAATTTCAAAGAAGAACAGGCTAAATGAAGAACAATGATATGAGACCTATCTGCTACTGATTGATTGAACAAAGTCTACACTTACAAGTTGCCAATCCCATTTGCTAGAGAAAAATTTAGTAGCACATTAATAAGCACTGCAAAATATAGCTGACGAGTTCTAAAAGAAATTAGAGTGCAGGTGATGGCTCAATAGAATCTACCTATGTTCAAGCTCAAACAATTGGGTTCATGCATGATATGCTTTGACTTTGGCTTAATTAAATGAACAGAAATACGATGCATTAACATGTAATACAAAAATCTAAAGTAAAGCTAACACTAAAAAAAAAAAAAAAAAAAAAAAAAAAAAAAAAAAAAAAAAAAAACGAAAAGCAATTTGCAAAATAAACGAATATTGAAACAAGAAATAAAAATTCAAAAGCTACCTAAAGCAAATTTAAACAAACTTCTCAACAATCACTTAAAAAAGTAAAACAAATCGAACTTCTATAAGGATCCAATTGGAAGGTGTGCGATTCAATGAGTTGAGTCCTATGTTAAAGTATGGGGTTCAAGTGTGAGATTTATAAGGTCTTGAATTCCCCCACTATAATGACTAGCTTCTGTGATGCGATTCTCTCAATATTCTTATGAATTGATATTATCAAAACGAATAGCATTTAGCATAATCAATGATAAATATGACAGAACAAAGTATGGCGAATTGGTGAAAACAGTAATGATGGTTGGGTCAGTAGGAACATCCAAGCTATAAGTAACAATCTTTACTTATCTATACTACCCTGTCTAAACCCACACTCCAAGCCACAGATAAAGATAGAAATTACGAAAGCATTAGATAAAAATCGCTATCCGGATAATTTTTACACCAGCTATGCGTTCATCAAACAATTTTTCATTTCAAAGATGATAAAAACATATCTCTTGAAACATAGCAAAGAATTTTTCACTTCAAAAATGATAAAAACATATCTCTTGAAACACAGCAGTGACGCCAAAAGACAGTAAAGCACGCAAATAAGCTAAATGAACACTTTCAAAACCACCCAACCCAAACAAAAGATCAATAAAATACCACAACTAGATAAAGAAAACGAAAATGGAGGAGAAACAACTGAAAGCGTGTGAATATAACTAGTGAAAACTTAAAACGAAATAGTAAACGAAAATAGTACGTTTAAATGAAAGAATTAAAACAACATATACCACGTAATTTATCAGGCCTAATTTATTCAACTTTTTACTAATTTATCAGACTCCAGGCCTTCACCTTATGTCAGTTGAACTCTTAAACGGCCGTCATGTTTCTATATATATCACGTGGGATATATGATAATGTTAATTAGTATTTTTTTACTAGGGACTAAACTAAATCATCATCATATTTTTTCTCTTTCCTTTTTTTCTCATTCAAACTAAATGTAAAAGTGAAAAAAAAAAAAGTAGAGTTTACGCATATACTTTCAAAATAATAAAAGAATGAAAAATAAACAACAGTAAAATATAAGAAAAAATTTATTTAAACATTATAAATAAATTATTTACAAATATAATATAAAATACTAACAACATATAAAAATAAAAATATTAGTAAAATGAGAAAAATAAAATATATCACTACCATAATAATGCAATAGTCTAAATTAGTATAATAATATTATGAAGTAATAATAGTAAAAATCTCACTAACAATTAATATTTTTTATATTGGATAAAAAACTAAATAACATTACAAAAAAGTACTTTTTTAAAATTTAGTTTATAATTTAATGTTTGTTCAATTGACAAAAAAAAATATCAAACTACAGCAACTTAAATTATGTACTGGATGAAAAAACTTAATAAATTAGATTGAAATTAGATTAATCAATATCATTATAATATTGAAATAAAAATAGTCTATAATAAAATAAAAAATTAATAATATTAAACAATAGTATAATAGATGTTTGAAATATCATAAAATATTATTAAATTTGGGTTAACATAATGATCAAACAAATGTAAAATAAATAAAAATAACCCTAGTAATTAATATAAAAATAATAATAATAATAATAATAATAATAAAGTGTACAAAATAAAAATAATATTAAAGTTATAGTATAATATTTATAAAAATAAATGTTACTGCATAATAGTATAAAATTAAAAATAATTAAAGATCGTAAAAAATATAGTAAAAATTAAACTCGACAGTAAATTGTTATTATGGTATTAAAATAAAAAGTAATACAAAAAAATTAAAAATAGAAATAGATTGCGTAGGAAAAAAGTTTGTTCCGGGTATGAAGGGTAAAAGACGCATTTAGTTAGTTGTGTCTCCAGCATGACTGATATGGACATGACACGTTTTGGCATTTTAGTTTGGCACTGCTTTTTCCTTACAATTTGGGCGGAGACTCTGCGTAAACGGTGGGGACGGTGGGGCACTGGAGTACAAATCTTGCAAAATCTAACATTTTCCAAAATAAACAGCTTTATCTACACTTTAAAATTAGAAGTTTTTCTTCTTCATGTCTACTTTTTTTTCCTTAAGAAAATTTCCAACCACACCCATTAACTAAACAATTACAGAACTAAATAATTATAAATATTATTAATTGTAAAAGAATTATTGCTAGAATATGACTAAACAATAATTAAAAATTATTGTGTATGTAAAATAGTAAATTTAAATTAATGATATAAATTATTATATTAAAACTTGAATAACGCAAAACATAAATATTATTAACGAATATATAAGACTACCAGAAAATATATTAAAAGCATAAACTAAAGAAAGTGGAAATAACTTAATAACACTCTTTTAATAAATTATATTAAAGGGATAAAATTTGAATTATTATTGAAAATTGTGTTTTTTTAGACATATTGACTTTATGAACTAGTGTATAGCATATATTATTAAAGATTTTGTCAAGTGCTAAATGGAGTGACATGCTAGAGAGGTCTAATTTTGACCAGGTGCCATGTTACCATCACTGATTTCAACCTCTTCCACAGGTAACATTCTTGAATTCAAGTTCTATGTCAGTTTATCTTGCCTTTTACACTTAGAAGTAGAACTTTTAGGGTGAGCATGATTTCTATTGAAGAGGATATTTGTGAATAAAGAAGTGAAGTTGAGTTTTTGAGAAGAGTTGTAGAATCCATGGTAATGGAAGCACTAATACTCAGTATGGTTTCAAGGTGAGTATTGTTAATGAGTGGGTTAACCCATGAGAATAAATTTGAGTTTGAGAAACGAAATGGTTTGCATTAATGGAGGATCGATGGTCATTCGAAAAAATTCATGCTACGTGCTCCTAATAAAGTGATAAATTCAGAGAATTTGACGATATGTTTAAAGTCGGTTTGAGTCTGACAAGATATGTTTTAATCATGAAAACATTAACTCGTGATTAAGTGTCTAAATAAAGTAATTAAAGGTAATCATATATTTAAAAGAATGATAATTGTGGGGGCTTAGTAAATAGTAACATGGTCTAATATCACCCTTAGAAGATCTTGCAAAGGTAAAGCTAGTGTCATTTTTATTTCTCACCTAAAACAAATACTAAAGCTTTGTTTGGTTGGAGGAGTAGATTTGAGGATATGAATTTGAAGGGATTTGAGTGGATTGTATGGAATGAAAAAATTATTTGGATTAATGGATAGATAGTAAGATTTGAAGGGATTTGAGAGGATTGATTATGAAAGTTTGAGAATGATTTGATAGATGTTATAAATTTGTTTTCATTTTTTTAATTGATATATTTATGAAATTATTAATTAACCCTTGTGAAATAAGATGATAAAAAATCAAAATGAATTGGATTAAATTGATTTTAATATAAAAAACATTACTAAAATTATTTAAAATTATTTAAAACATATCTTTTAAATTATTTAAAATTAAACATAAATCTTAAAGTAATGCAATAAAATCACAAATTTATTATTCTATTAAAATATATAATTTAGTCTAAATCATAATTAACTGAAATCTATAAAAAAAAAAAAAAATCCTACAATTTAAACTACTTTTTTTTATTGAAATTTACTCCTATTTTTTTAAGTATAAATTATTTTTACATTCTACTTAAATTGAAACTTTTAAAATTATTAGTCTAAATAAAAATAGTTTGCAATTTGTATTTCTCGGATACTAGTACATATTAATAATAATTGTAAATGTTTTCTAAATTTACTTTTTTTATTAATTCTCTTATTTAAAAAGTTAAATATTTTTTTACTATATTTTTAAGAGATTAAATATGAATTTTTTGAATTTTTATTTTATTTCTATAAAAATATTAATAAGTTATAATAAAAAGTATATAAATAGTCTACTTAAATTCTTAAATTGACTAAAACGAATGAAAGGTGTACTTAAATTTGAAATAAAAAATATTAATAGATAACATTTAATTAAAAGTAATTATTCAAAATTAAATACTCTTATTAACATATATATGATTACCAATGTTATATTTGATATTTGTTTACTTTTAATCATTTTGCAATTAATTGTTCTTAAAATAATGATTAGTAAAAATATAAATAATATTTTTTATTTTTTTATTAAATACTTTTTGTTTTAGTTATGTACCAATATTTCAAAATACTCTACAATTTATTCAATTTAAAAGTCATCAGCCACTTAAAAGGATATTTTTTAATTTCCACCTCATTTATAAAGGCTATTTCCTAATTTCCAATTTGATCCCTTCAAATCTCTTCACATGATGGAAGATACCATCCTCCAAATTTCTCCTCATCCATCCTCTCAAATTAGGTCAACCAAATAGACTTCATTCCTCTAAATCCATCCTCTTCCAAATTGGTTTACTGTTCAAGAGGAGGATGGATTTGGGTGGATGAAGGTTGTTTGGTAGACCTAATTGGGCAGGATGAGATCTTTATTCATGTGAAGAGATTTGAAGAGATGTAATTTGAAATTACAAAATAGCCCTCATAAATGAGGTGGAAATTACCAAATACTATGTAAGTAGGTCATGACTTTGGAAATTACAAAATAGCCCTTTAGGGTGTGTTTGGTTAAACCAATTTGGGAGGATTTAATGTTCAAGAGGATGAATTTGGCGAGATGAAGTTTGTTTGGTTGACCTAATTTGAGAAATGGATGAGGAGAGATTTGCAGGATGATATCTTCATCATGTGATGATGAAGAGATTTGAAGGGATGTAATTTGAAATTACGAAATAGCCCTTATAAATGAGGTGAAAATTTCGAAATATCCTTATAAGTGAATCATGACATTGAAAATTATAAAATATCCCTTTGAAGTGGGTTTAGGGTTTGTCATCTGAACTGTAGCATTTAATAAAAAAATATAATATATTATTTATACTTTTACTAATCATTATTTTAAGAACAGTTAATTACAAAATGATTAAAAGTAAATAAATATCAAATATAACATTTAATGGTAATCATATATATATATATATATATATATCTTAATAATAATATTTAATTTTAAATAATTTCTTTTAATTAAATGTTATTTATTAATATTCTTTATTTCAAATTTAAGCACACCTTTCATACTCAATTTAAATAGACTGTTTATATATTTTTTATTATAACTTATTAATATTTTTGTAGAAATAAATTAAGAATTCAACAAATTCCTATTTAATCTCTTAAAAATATAGTAAAAAAATATTTAAATTTTTAAGTAAGAAAATTAATAAAAAGATAAATTTAGAAAAGATTTGCAATTATTATTAATATGTACCAGTATCCAAGAAATACAAATTAAAAATTATTTTTATTTAGATTAATAATTTTAAAAGTTTCAAGTTAAGTAAAGTGTAAAAATAATTTATACTTACAAAAACAACAGTAAATTTCAATTAAAAAAAAAACAGTTTAGATGGTACCATTTTTTTTAGGGATTTCAATTAATTATGATTTAGAGTTAATTATGATTTAGAGTAAATTGTATATTTTAATAGAATAATAAATTTGTGATTTTATTGTATTATTTAGGATTTATGTTTAATTTTAAACAATTTAGAAGATATGTTTTTTGTGGGAGTTGTCTGAAATTACAATTTTTAATTAGTATGTGTGTTTATAACTTGAATTTTATAATAATTTCATTTATTTAGTATTTATTATTTAGGATTTATGTTTATTTTTGAATAATTTAGAAGATATATTTTTGTGAGGGTTGTGTGAAATTATAATTTTTAATTATTATGCATGTTTATAATTCGTTTCAATTTTTTACTATCTTATTTTACAAGGATTAATTAATTTCAGAAATATATCAATTAAAGAAATTTATAATATCTATTAAATCATTTTTAAACTTTTATAATTAATTTCTTCAAATTCCTTCAAATCTTAATATTCATCAATTAATCCAAACAATTCTTCAATTTACATACAATCCATTCAAATTTTTTCTAATTCATTCTCTTAAATCTATTACCAAACAAACAAAACATAAGCCTCTGCTATTTTTTCTAATTGATTCTCTTAAATCTATTACCAAACAAACAAAACCTAAGCCTCTGCTGGACTTATGTCCAATCATGTTGAAGAAAACTACGAGTCAATCTACTTGTCCGAGAAGAATTCCAGATTTTGACGTCGGTCCCACATTTCGACCTTGTATTTATCCTTCAATTTTTTCCCGGAACACTACCCATTATCAAATCCCTGCAAATCAAAATTTTATTTTTTATTATCTCATCCCCTCAAATTCCTGTACTTCCCATTATCATAGGCAACCCTAATTATAAAAGTTCGAAGATGAGGAAACTGAAAGAAAGGGAAAAGTCAAGCGTGCAATTTGCAAATAATTTCGCATATGTGGGGAGATTGAAAGGGAGTGGAAGTGAGTTTTGTCATATTTGATATGAATGTGAAGATCCACAAGTTCTGCATCCATGAACGTAAAGAAAAGAAAGTTAAGCTTTACTTCCGGTTAGATTCCAGTGAGAATATGAGAACAATAAGCTCATTTTTTGGTGAGATTTTGACTGAATTAATAAAATGTAGGTCCCTACGCGTTGTTGATTTTGAAGAAAGCTAGTTTTTTTTGAGGTTCCTTGGTCTATAGGAAATTTGACAGTGTTGAAGGTTCTCTCTTGGTGTGAACCGTTTCTCTGGTTTCATTCTAGTGAGTTTTAGTGGATTTGTTTCTCTTGAAACTATGAGTTTAAGGGGTAATAGATTGAATGATACAATGGCAGAGGAAGTGATGGGGTTGAAGAATTTGAGAGTGTTGGAGCGAGAGTTGTTGTTTAAAATCTATCATCATGTTATATTACAATACAGTTTTGAAATATGGCAAATTCATTAACATCGTCTATTAGTGAAGATGTGTTGCATAACTTTATAAAATACATGGATACAATTTTTTATAATAGTTCAAAGATGAAAAACATATATATTAAATTATCTTTTAAAAAATTGTAATTAAACGTCACTATAATTGAACCGATTACATAAATATTTTTATTGTCATTTTTAGTTTATATAACAATATAAAATTACTCATGATAATTCTTTTTTATCTCCTCTTGAGATAAAGAAGCCAAATACTTTTTAATATTAAACTACTTTTGATTTTTATGAATTATTTTTCAATTATTTACTCCTAATTATAATTGTTGCGAAAAAAATTGAAACCAACAAACACATAAAGAGAAAGAAAAAAAAAAGTATACAAGAACACAAATAACGTAGAAGCTAAAGTCTCATATAATCACAAGATACAATAAATTTTGATAATACGATTATTATGTCATTATTACCCTCTATAAGTCACCTATATATGGTTGATAAATTTAAAAGGGTGCAAAGTTCGTTAGAACTGAAAAAGAAAACTAACTAATAAACAAAACAATAATATATTACTATTAGCCACTAAATTGTCTACCTAGTTAGATGATCTATATAGAGAGAGTTTAGGTAGTCATCTAACAAACTTCATTATGACTTATAATGTCTAGCATTAACATTATTTCCAACAATAAACCTTAAACAAGCCTAAGCCAAGCATATTCTTCGCTTAAATTCTTTCCTCGGTATGAATAAAGTTATATCAAATGACAATATGTTAAATGCACTCATGGTAACATTATCTTTTAACGAAACAAATTTTACATAGATTATCATAGAAGATAATAATTTTTTGTTGTGAAAACCCGAGGTGATGTCATCGTTAGCTACTTTTGCCAACACTATATACTTCACTTCAATAGTTAACAAGACTATTAAGGGCTTTAAAGATGAGATGAATATGCACTACAAGAAAAAAGCTATTTAGAGACCAATTTTTAGCTACCAAATGAAACGGTTGCTAATTGTGACCAAAATAGTCACCAAATTAAATTTTAATTGTTAAATAACTACAAAATATAAATTTAGTGACCAATTGAGTCAATATAATTGATATCTAACATTAGCTACCAAAGTTTTAGTGACCTATACCATTGGATACTAAATTGGTATCTAATTAAGTTAGAGACTAATTTAGAATCTAATGGTGTAGGTCACTAAAACCTTGGTAGCTAATGTAGATACCAATTATATTGACTTAATTGGTCATTAAGTTCATATTTTGTAGTTATTTAACAACCAAAATCTAATTTGGTAGTTATTTTGGTCACAATTAGCAACCATTTCATTTAATAACTAAAAATTAGTTTCTAAATAGCTTTTTTCTTGTAGTGATGTTTTATTCCCTTAATATATTTAAAGATATGTTTCATGACCTATTGTGTTCCTATTTAGGATTGCTCAAATACATACTCACCAAATGGATTATTTATGGCAAATGCAGTCTTAAAAAAGTCATTAATATAACAACTTTTCAATTGCACTTGCACAAGGAACACAAGTCATGTACTCCTTCTCAAAATCAATTTGAATAGAGTTGAATTCAAAAAGAACTTTATGAAAATGGTGTTTACAACTTTAGCACCATTCATTTTAAATCATTTAACCACATTTTGGATACTGCTTTTGACACAAAAAGAGTTTTGTCTGGGTGAGATCCCTCCTAATCTATGTCCCTTAAATCTTCTTAATTGTCCCATACCCATAATTTGAAACTCATTACCAAGTAGTTCCTTCAAGTTTTTAATCTCAATACCGTCTCGAGATGTTACCAATATGTTTCTACATACATCAAGTTGACAAATACACTATTTTCCACCTTCTTATGTTAAACATATTGATCATAAGAACTTTTGTTATATCCTTGAAAAATGATAAGTTGATTTAATTTTTTATACCACTATCTTGAAAATTATTTTAGCTTGTACACTAATCGCTCTTGTATACATAGTTTTCCTTACTAGCAACCTCAAAATAGTTCAACTATCTCACTAATATATTTTCTCTAGTTGACCATAGAGGAAGATTGTCTTCATATTAAGCTGGTAACTCCATTCTAACATTGTTAGTAAAGCAAGTAAGACCTAAATGAATGTGTGCTTGATTACAAAAGTGAATGATTCATTATAGCCACTTCTTCTTTTTGTTTATAGCCCTTGGCTACCAAGATATTATTAAATCAACAGATTTTTATGTAGACAATCTATCACATGATCTACCATCTGAAAGTATAAAAGTGATCTTCTTCTTGAAGATCCACTTACAACCAACAATACTTCTACATTTAAGTGGTTTCACTAACTTCCACCCCTCATTCTTATACAAAGACTCCATCTCCTTATGCATAACAACCACCCATCTCTTGGCTTTAGCATAGAAAATTACATCATGGAAAGTAACTAGTATAGACAACTCCACCTCTTCTATTTCAATTAGTGCATAAGTTAGGCTACCATCAAATTCGTAACACTCTAATTATCATCACTGCTTTTAAGACCTTCCAATATAGGTTTGCAGGTCGTACAATTGTTATTGCAACTATTAGTCCATTAGGCACTTCAAGTCCACTAAACAATCTAATAATTTATTCTTCCCATATTATGTAGAGTCTTCCCACATGATCAAGTTGGGCCTATGTTCCACCAATACATAAGGCCCATATCTGGTTGTGATCATGTTAAGCAAAGTTAGGTTAATCCCATATCAGGTTTATTAGGTCAATCTTACATTCGATTTTATCTAATTGATCTAACGAATTTAATCTAAATTTAATCTAATCTAGATTGGATTAGAAAAATCCAAATCAATTTGATCTAGTTAAAATGGATTTGGATTTGGATTTTAGATCCAATATATTTTATTTTATTTGAAATAGTCTATTATTTGAAAAATCCAATCCATATACTAACATTACCATATTTAATATACATGTGTAAAGAGCTTTGTCTATTGGGTATGCTAACAATGTCATAATCATCATAAGGAAACATAAGTCAATTTTATATGTTATAGGCGATTTGATGAATCCAAACAAATTTATATCTTACGTGTTATAGTGCGGCTAACATGTTCTCTTCTTAGACTCATATGCTTTGTGTATTTTATAAAACACTTGTTATGTATACTATAATGTCTAATGTCTTACTCTTCGTGATAAAAGATTTAAATAAAAATAATAGTTCATAAATTTATACATTTTAATGATAAAAGATTTAATAAAAAAACAACGGTTCATAAAACTAAATATTATTTGTTATGATCAAAACATATGAAATGAACACAACTTATTACACTACAGAAAACATATGTTTTAGTATCGGTCAAAAATCGACGCTTATGCAACAGTTGCACAACAAACGCTAAAATCCTGAAAACTATTATGAAATTAGCGTCGGTTACGAATTAGATGTAAATAGCAACGGTCAAGCCGTCACAAAAGATGTCACTATTTTAAAAGATTTTGCGTCGGCCAAACCTATATAAGGATATAAGCGAGGGTCAAGCCATCACAAATGTTAAAAGTAGTTGCGAAGGCTATGCAGTTGCTAATATCACACAAGGATATTAGCAAGGGTCAAGTCGTCACAAATGCTGAAAGTAATTGTGACGTTCAAACCGTTGTTAATACCCTTGCATGACTGACACAAAATGCCACCAATATAACATCAGCTCCGCCATTGAAAAGGCCCACGCAATATGAAATTCGGATAAAAAAATTATAAAGAAATATGCAAACTAACCAAATCCTAAAAATCATAAAAAAAAATCTCAACATTCATATATATATATATATATATATATATATATATAAATACAATTACAATGAAATTTTAAAAGGCATTTAAAGTTGTAATTGTAATTAACTAGCGTTTTAAAATGTCAATATTTACAATACAATTCAACTAAAACTTAAAATAAAAAACATAAAAACTTAAAATGAAATACAAGATAATGAAAAAAGTCTTCGTGCAATCAAGTGTAGAAAACACCTATCATAAAAATGAAAAATATTTCAATAATAGTTATTAAAAGTTAAAATTTAATATAAGTAAGAAAATATTTAATAGTAATGAAACTCATATATTATGAGTGTGATGGTCAGAAAAGGGTATGGTAGTCATCGTCTTCGGTATAATAGAAGTGAACCTAACTTATATTAGTAGAAGCATTGTCACGTTGTTGCTCCATCATCGTGGCAAACAACTCTTTTATCATCCTTACGTCATCCTCCAATTAATAAACTTTTTCTATTGTAATCCTTCAATGTAATCCATCAAATGAGCACTCAAATGAACAATTCTTATTTTTACTTATTTTTACTTAGAATAAATTAGATTAAAACAAAAGTAACAAAAAGAGAATAAAAGAATACTAATATATTTTACCAGTTAAACACTCTTACGAAAAGATGTTCATAATAGTATTTGTTGTTAATACATGCTTCGAAATAATAAACATCAAAGTTTAACAAAAACATGTTGAGAAAAAGAAATAAATACTCAATTAGTATTTTTTTATTTGTTAAAATCATTAAATGTCACAATAATTCTAGTCGCCTTTTTGGTGAAATTCAAAACAAATCTGTTAAAACTTGAGAAAAAAAATTATTAAGGCCGAATGTGGTGTATGATTTGTTAGTATCCAAGCAAACATTTTAATGATAGGATGGAACTAGAAATAGAAGTTTGCGCCTAATTTTATCTATTAATTGCTTTCAAAATATTAATCACATAAGATATCTAAAATGTTAATTGTAATTATTCAAATGTTACATGTATTAGTATTATAAGTTAAATTCCAAGATTACAAATAATAATCATTATATTCATTTAGCACGTTTCTTTTATATCTTTTAATAAAATTTGAGTTTAAATTTGTTAGAAAAGTCATACTAATTATGTTACAAAAATTTATTAAATTATAATAGAATTTATGATAGTAATAAAGAATATTGATATATGTTTTTAAATTTATAATAATCATTCGTTAAAATATAATTTTGATAATATTCTAATGTTTTTTATTTTAAAAAATTAAAATCATGTTTTTAAATTTTTATATAAACAAATTATAATCTAACTGATATTATACAATTAGTTTGCAAGGTGAAACTTTATATTAATTAATTGAACGACAATTCAGCAACCTGAGTTACAACGACAAGTGATAAACGATTCTCAACAAACTCTCATCTTCCCCTTGATATGGATTCAATTTCCCTACAACTACTAAAATCCTTTTGGTGGCCAATTCTTGATCGAGAATTGGTAATTAGCAAGTCACAGCTAAGCATCCTAAACGTATAACACAAAGCTAACTGAAACTGCAGATAGCAACTCTCAATCATACATACGTAATCACACATAACCTCTGGTAAAGATAAAATTTTTGGGAGCAATCAGAACTACCCACGTCGCGAAACATGATCAAAAACGAAAAAAAAAAAAAAAAAAAAAAAAAAAACTGCATACCCATTGGCCTTGAAGACTCAATGAAGAAAAAAAGCATGAAACCCATATCTTATTTTCTATCAAGAGTCTTTGAATCGAAAAAGGAGAAAGAGGTACCCGTTATGTTATTGAGAAGCAACGAAGAAGGTTGGGGGCGATGAGAGAAAAAGCTAAGAGAGGAAAATGTTTAGAGGTTTAGAGAATGGGGGCGATTAGACGTTTTGGGGTTGTTGGTGGTAATGTCACCGCCACCGACCACCACCGACGATAGCAGCTACCACAATCTGAAGCCATTATTTTCATTCATCACAAACCTTAGACTAAAAAAAATACCCAAACCATAATCAATGGAACAATTCGAAGAAGAGCTTACCTCTATCCAAACTTTGCAAGACTCCGTTGGTTGCCACGAACTCTTCCAACCACAACCACCTCATGCACTACCCTTATCAGAATTTGGAAGTAAAATTAGTTATTGAAAATCTTTCAGAAGTTCAATAAGTTAGAAATGATAAGTTAGAAATGGTAGAGAAGAAGAAGAACTTACTTCTATGCAAGCTTTGAAACATCCATAGGCGATCACAAGCTCTCTAATTAATATATATATATATTTTTTTTTCTTTAATATTTTATTATAATTAATAAAATTATAATTAAATTGAGTTATAATTAATAAAATTCAACTAATTTTTTTAATAAGAGATATCTTTTTAAAATTTTAAATAAATATATCATTATTAAATAAAGTTTTATAATTAATTTCAAATTAATTTTTCATCTAATTTTATTCAAAATTAATACAATTAAATTCTTATATTGTTATATGTGTTTTCAGTGTAACACCAACCAATTAAAATTAACATATAATTAAAATTCAAAACAAATGAATAGTCTGCTTTGCATGTTCATTCCTGTTCTACACCAATTTCAAATGCGAGTATCTTATGTTACTATGCACCCATGTCAAATGAAAATTCTCTTATGCCTACACGTTCAATCCTTTCTTAACAAATTAATTGATTTCGCTATAATATTTTAAAATTTACTTAGTTATACATGTATATTTTGTTTGTGTTTATAGGATTTGTGACTTGAATTTGGATCTCTTTTAAATACCAGATATTTTTCCATTGTTATTACTCCTTTATAGTATATCAATATATTATTTCTTCATAGTATATCAATATCTCTTTTAGATACTAGATGTTTAGTTAACTCTACTATTTATCAATATATATTATTACTTACTATTAAATTAATAATAGTAACAATATACTAATTAATTAAGTATAATTTGTGACAAATAATATTTATAATATGAAAATTCAATTAATTTATAAATACAAAATGCAAATCAATAACTTTTAAATAAACATGACTATCATATGTAAAGGCTGTCAAATGAACATAACTATCATATGTAAAAGATGTTAAATAGACATAACTATCATATACAAATTAATTTCTTCATATTTTTCATAAACCATATGTTGAACATAAATCCTATCTTCAATCCAATACATAAGTTTAACATAAAACATATCTTCAATTCAATCATATATGTTTACTATATCCTATAATAACCATATTCATAAAATCATATTTATCTTTGAACATACAACATTCATTTAACATGCTTTCTCTTTCTCTAACTGCAAAGCAAGTTTCACAATTTAACATATTCAATCAATCATAATTATTTATTACAATTAATTTAAATTAAAGTATTCATATTTTAATTTTTATTATTATATTTATATATCAAATAACATACAAAATTATATTTATTTCAAATACACAAATAAATTTTAAACATTATAAGTGTAAAAATTTTAATACAAAATCATTAAATTGTTAATAAATTTTACTGTTAAAGGTTGAAAATTTCCAAACTTTACTTTAAAAAACTTTCTTAAATCATCAAATATTATTTCTACTTCATCTTAATGTCTTAGTAAAATTTTAAAACATTTATATGTTTATATAAATTTTGTATCTAAATACTTATTTTTAACATTTTGAACAATTATTCTTTACTGTTTACATATCTAATAGACATACTATTTTGTCTTTCAATCAATCATTTAACATGCATCAAATATGAAAAAAAATGTGTTTAATATATTTTAGTAATATTAAAAATAATACTAACTTTTCTTTAATATCACTCATTTTTAATTATTTTACATTATACTTTATCATTTTATTTTTGAGTTACATAACTTTTATCTTATTTCCATTTTTTCCTAATATTTTCATATTTTTCTTATAAAATTTGTTTACTCCTAAATACTTTAACATTAATACTAAAATATGTTTATCTAATTTCATAACAATCAATTTCATAAATATACATTTATAATTATTTTTCAGCTTATCTTTATCCATACAAAATATTTAATATTTTATTTATTTTTCAATATTTTGATATTTTTCGAATTTAATATCAATACTTATTATTTATATAATATTCACAAAATATTGTATTATTTTATTTATTTCCTTTATTTATAAATTTTTTTATAATAATAATTTTATTTATTTATTATTTTCAGTCATAAACAAATGAATTGGGATAATTAAATTCAACTGAGCATAGCGTTATTCCAGTCGACTCAAGTTATTTTTTTCTTAAATTTATTTTCTAATTGTGTCGTCTTGGTCGATGTATCTTTTATTTTATTTTACGCTAACGAGTGTTTTTTTTTATGAGTTTGGCTGTCACTATTTTTTACATTTTTTTTTTATCAATTTTTGTTAGTTTGACTGACATAATTTGATTTTTTTTTGTAAATTTATTTCTTGATTTTCTAATTTTTTTTTTCGTTTAACAAGACTTTTGTGTGAGTTTGGCTGCTGGTATGGCCGATGGAAGTTTTTTTTTTTTTTTTTAAATAATTATTCTCTGATTGTCATCGACACAATTTTAATTTTTTTCGTTTAACGAGGATTTTTGTGTGAGTTTGGCCACCGTTATTTTTCACTTTCTTATGGTTAAATTTTTGTTGATCTGGCCGTATCTGTTGTTTAGCCGACACAAATTTTTCACTGCTATTTTACCGTTTTATAGTATTATGAACATACTGAACTGAGAGTAAATATCATGAGTATATTTTTATGAACATAAATTAAAAATGAGTACCATGAGTATATTTTTGAGAATATATTGTCTAAATTTAACAATTTGAAGTCATCTAAGTCACAAAATATGTGATCAAAATAATCTTATAGTTGACATCAAAACAGAAATGAACATAAAAGGAGTAATGTTGTTCAAATTGTTATTCCAGTTATCATACACCCAATCACACCGCCAAATAAGTATTCCTACAATTCTGGATTGGAGGCATCAACTTCAAACAACTGAACATGTTATATTTCATTTCATCTTTGTGTTCGTGTATTATTTAAATAATTTTTTTTTTGTGCATTATTACAATCTCGTTGCTAGAGATTATAAACCTAATGTGGTAACCTTATATTTAACTACATAAATACAGCACAAAACATCTAAGGATTAAAATAACCTCTATTTCAATTCCATAAAAAAACAAGAAATTTAATGATTTTTTTTTTCAACCTTTGAAACATTGTTTAGACGCTTGTGGAAAGAGATTATGATTCTGTTGATGGTATCATTAGATTTAGCGACTCTACATATAACATTTAAGGTTAGTAATTTACCAACATACCAATTTTTCCTAAAACCTTATTTCAGACACTTTCTGAAAAGATATGATAAACTCGTTTAATCATATCGTTAGATGCAGTGACATAAATACTAAAAAGAACTATGCTTCAAACAAATTAACTCTCCAATAATTTTGAAATAATCCCAAGAAGTTACCTAAGTGATAAAAAATTTTCTATAGACCTTTGGTTTAACTTTTAGCTACTGTTTTGAAGTTTTTTGCATAGGTAATACGGAGCACAAAATATTCTTAGCTTTATTGAAATAAATACTAAAAATACCAAAATTTAAAAAATTATCTCTAACAAAATTTGAAAAAAAAAAAGTAGAAAGAAAAGTTATGTATTTGACCAACTAATTTAATATAACAGAACTAAAAAGTTATTTATAAATAACGTATACAAATGATGTACTGGTGAAATTTCTTCCTTAAAAATTGCTTAAATTAAAAAAACGAGTTTAAATACAATTACAAAAATGTAAAAAATAGGAATATTTGCATAAAATTGTATTTAAGGATGAAAGTCAGATATGAACAATTCTAATGAATCATCCCAAAAGAATTCCTAAAAGCAGAAAATAATCTACACGAAACCATGCATGCATACATAATATCGCTATCATGGCCAACGACGGGTGACTTGAAACATTCAACCAAAAAGTGAACAAGGAATGCCCATCTGACTGGTTCCAAAGCAAAGTCCCTTAACCTCACATGCACCATCAAACATCTGAACCACCAGCATTCACTTATAAATATCTACGTACTCATTCTGTTCTACATAACATTCGTCCAACACTGTCTACCTTTTTTCATTATGACCCTATTTAGACTCATTTTGCTCTGTTTCCTATTTCATCATTTTCATGGCATCTCATGCAACACACTAACACAGATACAGATGCCATTCTTTCTTTCAAATCTCAACTCACTGACCCAAAAAATGCTCTCTCTGGGTGGTCTGCACACTCCAGTCACTGCATCTGCTACGGTGTGACATGCTCCAAAGTGGGAAAGAGGGTCCAACTCTGAATCTAGCAGGACTTTCCCTCTCTGGCAGACTGCCAGTTCAGCTTTCGAAACTCACTTTCTACACCACTTGACCTTTCCAACAACAACTTTCATGGCCAAATTCCCAGAGACTTTGCCCATCTCTCACTTCTCAACGTCATTCGATTATCTCCCAACAATCTCACTGGTACGCTCCGGATCTATGGAAACCATTTGGCTGGGGAGCTTCCAAAATCTTTTGCGAATCTGTCATCCAATCTTTAACTTTTATGTGTTGCTTATAACTTTTTTATAGGCAAAATTCCTCAAGGAATGAAGAAGTTTGAAAATATCATATCCTTGTCTTTTGAAAATAACTTTTATACTGGAGAGTTACCATCAGAAATAGGAGCAGTACATAGTCTTCAGCGACTTGTGATATACAGCAATAATAGATTGACCGGAAATATTCCAGACATTTTTGGCAATTTTACAAATCTTTTATGACCTTGAAATGGGAAATAACCAGCTCTCGGGTAGAATTCACCCAAGTATTGGACAATGCACGAGATTAACTATTCTTGACTTGGGAATGAATAGACTTGGTGGGACCATACCAAAGGTATTTCTGGCTAACAGTCTTGTATTTAGCAGGAAACTCTTCCCGCTAGTGAATAACTTCTTAAAGTAGTAATTTGATGAAGAAATTGTTTCACGACATATGTTTGGGTTGGTTTTAACATGGACTAGGTTTGTTAGTGTCTCTTAATCATTTGCATTGCTCTTGTTACAAAATAAGTGAAAATATTATTTTTAAAATCATTTTAAAAATATGAGTGGTGCAGAGAAAATTTAACACTAAATTTCGTAACACGTTTTGGGTTGGGGCGAATTTAAAGGACTGCAACGCACGTTTTGGACTTACTTTTCGAATTAAAAGGGTTTTCAATCATTTTCAAAAGATTTTTGAAGTGCTTTTTGGAGAGAAAACCCACAAGTGAGAAAGAATCACAAAAGTTTGCAAATCCATCATGATTTCTCTCATTTGAAGAAGAGCAAATCATGCATTTGATTGTTTGGTGTGGCAGCTGCAATACAAGTGTTCCTCTTCTGAGTTTTTCATTGTGTTCAGCTGCTACATAATTGAATTTACAGATTGTATTTCGTTCTAGATGTGTTTCTTAGTTAGATAATGCTTAATAAGTGTTTTTAAGCATTGTAATTGGCGAAAACGTGTAATTGGATTGGTATATTGTATTGTTTGCATTCAAACTGCATTTGCACTAGGAGTGTGCATCTTGTGCGGTGGGGAGCTACACAAGGGTAGAAGACCATCTTGTAGGGTTTAAGATTGGGTCTTAAGCATGTTTTGGTTGTAAACGTGATTGATAAAGTGAAAATCCTTTCAATATTGTGTAAGGGACTAGTGAAAGAGTAAACCAAGATAAAAAGTTTGTGTGATCTTCTTGTTCCCTTACTTTTCAAATTTTCGAGTTGCATAAGTGTCATTTTCATTTCTGCTGTAAAAAACAACCTGTTAAAATTCAAGAACAATACTATTAAAATTCTGGACAGATTCAAAATACTCATTCTAGTAGTGTTTTAATCGGTTAAAATCAATTTTAAAGTGTTGAAATTCGGTATTTTACTCAAGAACTTGTTTCTTGGCTTCTTAATTGGTTTATTTTTTGATTTTGGATATCCTGAATTTGTTCTTAACCAGTTTTATTGTTTTTGGTATTTCTGGATTCGTGATTCTGAATATTAAAACTGGTTTCTTGCTCTGCATAATTGTTTACTTATGTTTCACATTTCTTGGTTAAAGTTGATGTACATTTCCTTTATCTGCAGCTACATAATTGTTCCAATGATTTTGTGAGGTGATCCTTGATAGTGTAAAACTGTTATTGTATTAGCATTTTTACTGGAATAGTATATTACATAGTTTCAATTCTTCTGCACACTTGAGTTTTTCAATTTATATTTCAAGCTTAAAATTCTTTGAATAATCTGATTTGTGTGCTACTGTTGCTCAGCCTTGTTGAATTAATAAGCTCATCCTTGATATTAGTAGTTCTATTATAATCTAAATCTTAACGGGCTAGACAATCCTAGAAATTTAAATTGTGTTCTGTGCAAAGGGATTTTTCAATCTGTTTTGAAAACTGTAATTGAATTAGAAATTGATATTTGGTGTATTACATGGGTTAAGTGCTACTAATCTTGTAGTCTATGCTTTGGCTTGTAATTTGGTTTACTTTCAAATAGTATATAAGTAAATTCTTGTTGTAATTGACACTGCACTATAATAGTGATTCTGGACATTATATTGAATTTCACTTTATCTTGATTGTGCTATACTGTATTCATTTTTCTCAAAACTGATTTTATTGTTTTAAATTCACTACTGCAGTATTGGAAATTCAACCTCTTAAAATTTGATTTAATTGGTTAAAATCTGCTGCTGATCGAAAATAGTCTAAGTGTTAAAAAGGTTTTTCAACAGTCTGTTTTAATTTTAACCTGTTAAATTCGTTTTTCCAGAACTGTCAAAAATATTTTAAGGTGTTGTTTTAGATATGCAAGAGGCTATTTTTACTGATTTTATACAACTTATTTTTAACATGTTCTCCGGGAATATTCCTAAGGAAATAGGGGAGTGTTATAACTTGAAGTGGCTAATGATGGCAAGAAACAAATTCAATGGTTCAATCCCAACTAAAATTGGGAATTTAGCATCCCTTGAGACTTTGGATTTATCATTAAACGGTCTCACTGGTGCTATTCCTGAAAGTTTATAGAAAAGCTCGAGTATATACAGAAATTAAATTTCTCTTTCAACCATTTGGAAGGCGAGGTTCCTGTGAAAGGTCTTTTTACGAACCTTACCAAATTTGATCTTCGAGGTAACAATGAACTCTGTAGCCTTAACAAGGAAATTGTCCAGAATTTTGGAGTACCCCTGTGTGTTGTTAGCAAAAAGAAAAGAAGGATTTTACTCCCTATCATACTTGCAGTTGTTGGTGGTATTGCTTCGTTCATTTCAACGCTCTTTGTATTTTGAACAATGAAATCTAGAGAAAAGAAAAGAAAAGAGGGGAAAAGTAGTGTGTCATCTGCCCCTCTTAAAGGGTTGCCTCAAAATATAACTTACGGCGATATTCGCATTGCCACAAACAACATTGCAGCTGAAAACTTGATCGGAAAAGGAGGCTTTGAAGGGTGTGTTCAGCTTCAGCACTGGCACTGGCGAAAGCGCCACTCTCGCTGTCAAAGTCCTGGACTTGCAGCAAAGCATAGCTTCCAAGAGTTTCATTGCAGAATGCGAAGCTTTGAAAAGTGTCAGGCATCGGAACTTAGTGAAGGTTATAATGGAGAGGAATTTAAGGCTCTTGTCATGCAATTCATGCCCAATGGCAACTTGGACGTGAAAATACACCCGAAAGATGAAGAGTCAGGATCTTTTCTAACCTTGATGCAAAGGTTGAACATTGCCACTGATGTTGCTTCTGCTATGGACTACTTGCACCATGGCTGCGACCCACCAATAGTTAAATTAATGCTTTTCTTCTCTATTAATTACAATCGACTTTTCTTTTTTATTGCAGTTTCCTTTATTTGTTATTTGTGCATAGCTGACATACGCACATAAAATATGCTTCAGAATATGGTCAAGGAGGCAAGGCTTCAACTGAGGGCGACGTGTACAGTTTTGGGACTCTACTGTTAGAGATGTTCACAGCCAAAAAACCAACTGATGAAATATTCAAAGAAGGATTGAGCCTGAGCAAATATTTATCAGCCATGGATGAGAATGAAATGGTGAAAGTTGTTGATAGAAGGGTTATTGATGGTTATGAATATTGGAAAGAAAGCTCAAGTAGTGATGATGAAAGCGGTGGTTTTAGAGGCAAAACACATTGGATGGATAAAGCGGAGGAGTGCATAGCTGATGTGATAAGACTTGGGTTGTGTTGCACGGCTGATCAACTCAAAGAGCGATGGAGCATGAGAGACGCCTCATCAAAATTGCAAACAATTAAGCACAACTCTCCGGTCCTTTGGACTTAGATCCATGCCAACTGCATACCTCTTGCAATCTTTTAAAAGGAAAAAAATCAGTGAAAAATTATGTATTTACAGAAATATAAATATTACATGTAATATAATAGAGACATAAAAGATAAATAAGTAAATCAGTTTCGAAAATATACCTGTGGCATAAACAACTTCATATATCCTTCCTAATGTTTCTATTATAGAAAAAATAAAAAAAATGAACAAAGTTGAAAAAAATTAACAAAGAATATGAGAATGAAAATATTCTTTCTATTTTCTGTGTATTTCATAAAAAAATATAAAACTGAATATATACAAGTACTGTACCTATTCTAGGTATAGCTAAATAAAGAAAACAAAACAAAATTATTACAATCTGATAATGTTATAAAAATAAATAAAACAGAATTGATGATAATTTGATTCTACCATAAAGACAAAATTACATAATTAGTTTTCTTCTAGAAGCCTTCTATCCATATCCTCTGAACCCCCGCAAGTTGGAGAACAAATATTGATGAGACCCAACCTGGAACAAATATTCTTGAAAGACTGAGGACCTAAGGCTTTGGTATAAATGTCTGCTAGTTGCTCTATGGTGGAAACGAGAAGCAAATGAATGAGACTCTTCATCAACTTTTCTCTAACAATGTGACAATCTATTTCTATATGTTTGTGCGCTTACGAAACACTGGATTTGCTGCAATATATCTTGTTGAGTCATTGTCACAATATAAAAGAGATAGATGGTTGCTCAAAAGGAACTTTCAAATCTTGAAGAAGATAAACTAGTCATCGAATTTCACAAGTAACAGTGGCCATTGCCTTGTATTCAGCTTCACAGGAACTTTTTGATATTGTTCCTTGCTTTTTTGATTTCCAAGATATAAGGGAAATTCCATACAGGTGTCCCAATCACTATCACAAAAAGCTTTGATAAGATGGGTTGAATTGTTGGATGAGAAAAATAATTATGTGATTTTATCTTTATGGTAGAATCAAATTATCATCAATTCTGTTTTTTTTTATGACATTATCATATTGTAATAATTTTTTTTTTTTATTTAGTTATACCTAGAATGGGTACAGTACTTGTATATTCAGTTCTCTATTTTTGATGAAATACACAAAAAATAGAGAGAATATTTTCATTCTCATATTCTTTGTTCATTTTTGTT
>Ga0209700_104595_pt1 | contig 24598 bp, 15 predicted proteins | sample SiratroredBW_FD_187528 | JGI IMG/M metagenome (GOLD analysis project Ga0209700, IMG submission 187528) | Root nodule microbial communities of legume samples collected from California, USA - Siratro red BW (SPAdes) (version 2) | ecosystem: Host-associated > Plants > Roots > Nodule | place: USA...
TGCAGATATGCTGACCAAGGTAGTTACAAGGACCAAGTTTGAACACTGTTTAAACTTGGTTAATATCTTGCACATTTGAGTTGGTGCCTGAAGGCGCAAATTGGAAGCATCGCAAGCACTATTTTTTATTTTGTTTGTTTGAGAAGATTTGTATTTGGTGGACTTGAAATTAGGCCAAGGTGGAGATTTGTTGATTTTGGCCTAACTTCAAGTCCCACATCAGTGTGTTTATTCTTAGGGGGGGAGGTTGTGAGTTATAAAAGAACTCCTCCTCCTCCCATTTCAATGTACCAAAACATTCTCTTCTCCCTTTTAATAGAAGTAGTGCCATTGTGTGGTTCCAGGAGATTAAGCTATTTGCTGAACTCCGTTCAAAATTTTTTTTTTTGTCTAGTTTCTCTATTTTTAATATTCAATATTATTAGGGGGAAATCTCAACATTTCCCAACAATACACTGTCCATATCTTTCATCCCCACTGAGCCCCATCACTGAACCAACTATGATCTTCCTGGTTTTGGCGAGAGTGATCTTCATCCCATACAGAGTCCCAACTCGTCAACTATGGGTGTTCTGCATCTAGTCAATGCGATCAATGTTAATGATAAATTCTTGTTTTTTTGCCGCTCCAGCAGACGCATTCATGCTTGAGCTTGCCTCAGAAATACTTGTACGATAATTCAGACCAATTCAAATTCACTGGTAAAGAGGCAATCATGCTGATAGTAAAGAATAATACTAGATTTAAGTTCAGACAACTTCAGCAGCCTATGCGAAACACGTTATTTTGTTTTCAACTTCAATCTTAGTCAACTACAGCTTCGAAAAGAAAGCGTAAAGTAATTAACAAATCAAACATGCACACTGAAAACCATCCATCAAGCCTTCACTAACTGCATCAATAAATGAGATACATCCCTCAAGTATTCTTTTATACATGATACTCTCAATTTTCCAAATCATAGGTTAGTTTACGGAGCCTGTACTCAGCTTACCGAGAGCCGCACAGCCGCTAACAACATTTGATAAAAATGAAGCAAAATCAACCCTTATCTAAAAAAAGTAAAAAAGAATGGATCAATTCATTTGATTAATTACAGCTTCCACAAAACCCCACCCATCATCAGCATCTGGTCCCACCCAATATCCAGATATAACTATTTCAGTGCAATAATCTACATCCAAATTATATGAATAAGCTTCATGTAGAAATCTTGTGCATGAAGTCAAGCAGCGATGACAGCTTCCATTCAAGGATAGTGTGTGTTTATTTGAACAGCTAGATCCAATAATTTTTTGAGCTGCAAATATAGTATATACTGTCATATTAAAATGAATATTTGAGTACACAAGCATAATAAAATTATTCAAAAACACTCCCAAAAGCAACTATCATATAACTTCCAAAAGTTGGCTATGTTTGTATTCTAAGTAGAAGTTGAAGCTATCACAGGTATGTATGATAGACACACATGGTTATATGGGTGTATGTAGTGTCGCTAACATTTACCCAATATGATAAAATTATCCACATTCCAATTTTGCTTTCTAATTTCTCATATTCATCACAGCATCTCGCCATGGACGTTTCCGATAAACATATAGTAGTGGATGGGGGTGGCAGAGTATTACATAGACCTAGAAGAGCAAATTAACACCTCCAAGAACGGACTCATGATAATTATGAAATCTGAAATAAATTCCTGTCCAAGGAAGCTAAGACATGAGCAATATTATTACACAATTAAAATTCTACAAGAAAAAAAGGAAAAAAAAAAAACGACAAAATTATGTACCAGAATGCTGCTTAGAAAACTTCAATATTGTGTATAGCTAAATTTCACAGAATCTAAGTAAAGCTAAACCATGTTTATATAATACGCAGGTTTGGGAATCCAAGATGTCTGTTTTTCCTTTACTTCGTCTTTTAAGAGTGAGGAAGAATGTCAGAATGAGATAGGTCACCTTTTAATTCACAAAATTTGGCTTTTCTTTTACCCTCTTATTTTATAAATCTTCCTCCCCACAGATGATCCACCTCCACAAACTGGAAACTTATAATACCTTCCAGACATTTCTTTTCAGTTCACATCTAAAAGTGTGCGACTAAGATGCAGATGCAAAACTCTAATCCAACCTAAACATCAAATACCTGTAATATTTCACTCCCAATAAGCCAGCATGACTCAACAAAAAGATTACATAGTTTGCAAGTTTAAAGCAAACATATTAAATAACTAATAATGCAACCTTACAATTTCAAATTGTGCCAATTACTGAAAGATCCTGGCAGTGAGTCTAAGGTAATAAATAACTACTAAGCGACCATGAGAATAACGAAGTTATACAGCGAAGACAGGAAGACCCCATTGTCAAACTCTGGTGTGTAAAGAAATTCAAATCAAACAACCAAAAGTTATCAAACATCATAAAGTAAAATACAGTGAACAGTTCTATCGATCAAGCTACTAATGGAGAAGGACACGGTTATTAAGCAAGAGGTTGAAAAGAAAAACCTGCACGAATTGTTGCTTTGCTTACAAGTCTATCCAGAGCAAAATTTAACTGAAGTCGATGCACACCCTGATAGTAAGTAATCAAAAGTAACGGCATTTCATTCAATGTGAATATACAAAAGAGGAAAGAGAAACTTCGTTTCAGTATCTAAATAGAAAAAACAGCATCACAGAAGCAAAGCAAGTTGCGCAGCATAGATTTGTCATGCAAGTAGAATTGTCAAGTTTATGCACAATATCATACAGAATTACAAATTGAACTGTTCATTCATTTTGAGATTTAATTACGTCAGTACAAGGAAATGAAAAGGAAAAGAATCAAGAAAAGTGAAATAAAATTCGGTAGTAGAACAAACGAACGACAGTGTGTGGTTTGGTACATTGTGGAACGAAAATGGGTTTTAGGCAAAAGATACTTTAACAAAATTTGAGAAAGCTAGGGTTGTTTTATGTGATGTTGAAAGACGAAAAGGTGAAGAATTTGCCTTGTTGAGTGGTGAAGCGCGCAAAGGAAGGGTGAAGGTGGAGGAGGCTAAGCACGCCATTTTGATTTTGAAGGATTCCACTTCGGACCCTGCGGGAACATTCGCAAACTAACATTGGCTCACGAGAGAAGCATCCATTCTGATTAGTACAGCCCAATCTTCCTCTTCGTTGTGGGCTTGGCCCGCTAGATAGCGCTCCTATTATAGGGCGCTGCATTCTGCACCCTCCCAGTGTACCTAGAATGACTAAAGTACTCCTCCCTTATATTTATATTTAACCTACTACGTTTTCTCTTCTTCTTCCCTATTTCTTCTACTTCCATCTCCTTTGCCTCCCCATTGCACCCCTTTGCTTACACTCTTTGAATTTTTCGTCAACAACTATGTTGTACCGCCACCCAAGTGGAAGAGGTAAGTCTTTATTGGGATTTCTTCTTTTGTTGGTTATGTTTTATTTCTAATTTTTTTATCTATAAATATATTTTGGAATGGATAGTGTGCATATATATATATATATATATATATATATATATATATATATATATATATATATAGAAGGGATAGGAAACAACTTACCGATATGATGTTAAACACCAAGTTACTATAGAGTTACGGTGATCACGCGACTCGCAGATTGTGGGAGGATGAAGATCGAGAGAAAATGAAGTTAGTCTATGAAAGCTAAGTTTGGGATTCCTCATCCCACAAATTGAAATTGTAATGCTTAACACCAAGTTATTGTTACTATGCAACATTAGTTATGAAATTGTTGATAAAGGTTTTATATTAGCCTTTGTTGAGAGTTGGCACCACAACACCAACACTTTCCACATCCATGTTGGTGAGATGACCATCACTCTAGACGATGTGTCTATATGTTGTATCTCCTTATTGTGGGATAGTTTTGTTCATATGTGTCACTGGATTTCACATCAACGTCATCATTGTTAATTAAACTACTTGGAATAGATTTTGTAACGTCGCAATAGAGTTGAGATAGTGTTGTGGTGCTCATGCCTGACTAAGTTGGCTGCATGAGATGTACAAGAAGTTCATTATACACACATATGGAAGGTCGTTACTCTCGTTTATTTGTTACATTTAGTTTATGCACAATTTTTGTTGATAAAAGTGCAATATCGGTTAGCATTGTCGTACTTGTTGCTATTCAACAATTTGAGGATATGTGGTGAGTACTTATGAGGAGTTGTCGCATTCATCCACATGTACAACTACCTTGGGGATGCTTACTCTATGTAAACAAAGTAGTTAGAAGGTTGTGTCATGCTGTTACAAGTAAATAATATACATAAATTGAACAATTTAGACTTGTTTTCAATTAAATATATGGATAATATTCAATTCATAATGGATCAGACATGGATATATGAACATTCTCCAGTGATGGAAACGAGGGACATCATTCACATATATTAGGAGCTCCTCCCTCGAACATGTTGTTATGTTGTTGGACACCATATATGTATAATATATGTATAGTTGGCCTTGTGCATGTCCAGATTGATGGTCTTACCCATGTTACACCCTTACATACTTCCTCGGGCCGATGACTGTCATCGACCACATAGTCCAAATGATGGCTAAACATGACTGTCATCACAAGAGAAGCATGCTCGTTTGATGAGTTATTTTTATTATGTTACCACGACTTTTTGTTTTAATTTTTCTAGTGGCTAATGTAATTTCAATGAATATATGGTATATTGTTTGATGAGTTATTTTTATTATGTTACCACGACTTTTTGTTTTAATTTTTCTAGTGGCTAATGTAATTTCAATGAATATATGGTATATTTAGGAGGAACGTCAATATTTTGCAATGCAATCAACTATTAACATGTGGAAGAAGATACTCCAGCATGGGACGAAACCCACAGTTTATTAGAATTAGCTCGTGGTGTCACGGATGAGGAAATCGTTTATACCAAACGTCCACGTGCTATACAAGGCGAGTGACAAGAACATAGTTCCAGTTCATATATGTTGGAGATCTCACATCGACTAGAGATGAGGCCTTTTAATAGTTTCAGTAGTTTATAAATAAGCACTACCTCACCTTACAAGCCGGTTTAGTAAGGTTGAGTTAGGCATCTCTAGTCGATGTGGGATCTCCAACACACCCCCTCATGCCGAGACTCTTCAACTCGAGCGTGAAACTTATATATAAGGATGATCCGATAACGGCCTGATAGCGGGTGGCCCGATAGGCCCAACAACCTTGTTAGGATAAACTCTTCATAAGTGGACTTTAAGGCTAATTCAACCTTACTAAACCGGCTTGTAAGATAAGTTTGCATCCATTTATAGATTACGGAAAGGTCTCATCTTTAGTTGACGTGAGATCTCCAACATTATATAATTTTCCAATGATATTATATTTTGTATTTTTAAATTTAGTAACGACGTTGTACTGAAATTTTTGATCAATAATATATCAAATATTATCATCATTTTTCATGTTTATTTTAAGTGAATATCATTTCTATTAAAAAAAATTGTATTAAATAAATCATTTGTGTTTAAAATATAAAAATGACTCTTCAAAATAAATTAATTGCATTCAAAATTAATTTAAACAAAATATAAAAGCATTTAAAAAAAATCCAAAAATAATGAATTCTGAAATACAAAATATGTATTTTAGAATATACAAATTCGAAATACATTGTGTTCCTCCGTGCTTCTTACGCACCCATCAGGTTTAAAAAAATCTAAATTCGCCATGATTTATATTGTAAAATTTAAAAATATATTTTAAATTAATTTAAAATATATTTACAGATTCAAAAATAAATTTTAAATTATGTAATTCTGAAATATTTTAGAATGCAAAACATTTTCACCTCAAAAATGCTTTCGAAATTTAGATTCCATAATCTGAATCAGAAAATGTATTATAAATTTAGATTATATAATTTGAAATAGATTTCCAAACTGTATATCTCAGAAATTTATTCTAGATTGAAGAACTATTATAAATTATACGATCCAAAATATGTGTCTAAATTATGTAATTTAAAATATATTCTTAAATTTTGGATTCATAAATTTGGTTATTTACCTATGAATCATTTAAACTTTCTTCGTATCTGTGGAAATGCACGAAGAAAAAGTATCTGAGTGTCGAAAGAAACTGCCCTCTTATAAAATACCACAGTTAGGGTGGGTTATTTTCTTTTCAATTTCCAGTTTTTCTCATTTTATCCCGCTTCTGCGTTGTTCCTTTTTTTTCAACAATATCCCTTCCGGAAATTAATCCCAAAATATTATTTTGAAAATAAATAAATAAATGTCAGATATTCTAATGTATCAAATAATTCCCGAAACTATTTTTGAAACTGTAAAAACTCGGGAATGGGAGTCATATTTTTGCAAATTGGAAAACTATTCTTCAATTTGAAAGTACAGAGAGAGTCACTCAAACTTGTTCTATTGGTACATTCAACAGGTGAACTAATGCTAGACAAAATCAATATAAAAAATATGAATATTTCATTTGAAAATGAGAAACATTCATATAATTTTGTCAGATCTAATGGACAGTTTACATAACTAAAACAAATTAAAGACAAGAGAATTGATAGACAAGGGTTTTCAAAATTGTTGGAATAAAGGAATAGAACGTATAAAGTAAACCGATTATCAATTAAAAAATGTCACTTTTGATCAAATAAACCAATTGTTAACAAATTATTGATTCACAAACACTCCGCTATCCATCCTTAAGAAATAGGGAAGTTGGGGGTGGGGGGAACATGTCAACAATTAAGACTATTGTGTACTTCATCAGGGAAGAAAGATACAAGACATAGGCGACCATAATAGCTTTTAGCAGAAATGAAACTACGGGGAAAAATATGTGTACTTCGACAGCCATATATTGTTGATCGTTTCCGAGTAAAATGTCAACGACAAAATATAAATGTCAATTGAGGAGCAGAAAGTGAACAAAATTAGACTTACTAGTAAGTAGGCAGGAGTTTTCAAAAGGCTCCTTGCCCTCAAACGCTCTTGCATCAAGGATCAGGTAACGTTTTACGATAATAGGACATCCTTCGTATACAAAAAGAAACTTAAAAATTCCAATCCATTTGAAATGAATATAATGCTAGACAAGAGATGGCATATTTTGTGCTTCATTTGAGCTCCGTTTGGACTTGTGCTTTGATTTCTTCTCCCGCTTCTTGCCCCTGTAAACAAAGCCAAAGTTATTAATTATACAAAACAAAAGATTTTTTTTTTTGGTGGATTTGCAGGTCGGCATGTAATTCAATATAGGGTTGAAGGAAGTACTCGTCGTGAGAGCTGTGACCCCAACAAGACTTCAGTTTTCGGTTGATATGCTTCAATTCCTTATCAGATGGAATTTTGTATTTTTTAACCTGCGTACATATCCAATGCCACAATGGTCCACATGTAAAACAGAAGAAAAACCACAATAGCTGCCTAATACAAAATGTCTATTTGGAATTTCACATCAGTAGTTCAGTTTAATTCAGTTTAATGACAAATATCAGAATGAGAAACAATTACACAAGAATCAATTGCATGCAGTGCTTCAGCTAGCTCGGCCATTGTATGCATGGAATTCTGACGGGAAAAAATGCTCCCAAGATAACTGCAATTAAGTGCCGGCATAAAGAGTGAATATATACTACAGTAGAACATCTCAGGCAGGCCCTTTTGTTACATGATTTTGTAACAGATAATAAAAGGGAAAAGAACAGGGGGAAGGTTCAGAATAAATTATCGGAAATAAACATGTGAAGCAATTATATGTACCTATCGAAGTCAATGACTTGGTGCACTGCATTTGAGTTACCCAGAGCAGCCAAGGCCAACTGCATCAGAACACACAAACAGGTTAGATTTTGATGTAAAATGGTTTAAAACAAAGCTGAAGTAGAATATTGATCTAGATGGACTAGAAAATGTTTAGTTACAAATCAGTAATTGAGAGGTATAGCTTAGGTTTTTTGTTTTCTGACGATATGGAAAACCTGGCAAGCATATTTCTAGTTTTGAAACAATCAACTGAAAATAAAAAATAATGATAACGGTTAATCAATTTACGTGAAGTGATTAATGGTTGACTCATCTTTCTTAAATTTAGTTCATTGATTTTCACTAGCTTGGGTTGTGATTTGTGACATGATTACTTGATTTTGGATAGCACACTGACGTAAATTAATTACAAAACAAGCAATTTTTTTTATTTTAAATCCTAGCTAAAGGCAAGACAGAACAAGGAAAACTTGTGTTGTGGCTGCTGTCAGTAACAAAAACACTGCCAAAGGGACTTTCTCTCTCTCTCTCTCTTTTTATCTATATATATAGTTAGGGAGATTATTTTTAGAATACCTGCCCAGGAGGAAATAAAAGTGGTGCATCTGTAAGCATCATTTTATCAACTTCCAACCTTGCTGTCTCTTGCAAAGTCTATATAACATCAACAAAAAATTATCAAATGCCAGCGAACATGTCCAAATAAAGAGGATGCATGAAGTTTTTATACCCAGGGAGGAACAATGGTTAAACATATACAAAAAGCACTACTCCGTATGAGAAGGGAATATAGGAACCCATCACTACACACATATTGGAAGTTCATCACGAAAGAATCAGATGTGAGAATGGCCCATGTTGACCTCTTCACACCTTTCATTTGATATGTCCCGGGTGTATACAAAGAAATTGACTCAATACCTTTTGTTTTTGTAGTCCTTTATAGTGCTCAATATTTTGCTAAATGCCAATTAAAAAATAAAGCAATATATTTACATTTCAAGTAGAACAATGAAAAAATGGATGGAGACCATTTACAACTGCAAGCTATGCAGTTCCCAAACATAAATTATTTAAATTCATTATGTTTTAGAATAAAGTTTAGCCATAGAAAACGAATGACTGGGCATGTTTGTTACATATAAAAAAAATGATTCTGGTACAAAATAATCTAGTGATTAAATTTTAGAGATATTTTAGAAAAGCAAGCAAAATTATGTTTGTTTACAATCATAAAAGACACTTCTAAAAATAAACTATTATTACTAAGAAGCTATTAAAAATACCTAATAATTTCAATCAAATTATAGATTTTTCTCGGCTTATTATTTTGAAGTTGAAGCACATGAATGAAAAACTTTTAGTAGTGATTTAATTGAAAACAGTTACTTTTATGAAAAGAGCAAGTAGCAAACAGCCCCAATAACCACCAATTGTCATCGAAATGGGGGGAGGGAGGGAGGGAATGTTACAAGACACAAGTCTACAAATAAATAAAAAGCAACATCTGCTCACAGTCACGACAATGTGCTCAGCAAGATATCAATCAATTTCTTTGGGCAATAGGAATATAAGTACCTTGAGCATTTGAAGCTGATCATCACCAGCATTGCAAAATTCCTGTCTATGCCGATAGATATAATTTTTAGCATAAAACAAAATCACTAAAAAACAAAGTTTATATCAGCCAAGTCATGAAATTACTAACCCAGAAAAAGAGCAAGTATGATATCTATTGACTTTCTGAGATGCAAAAATAATTTAATAAATTAAACATTTAAAAAAAAAAAATCCACTCAGGCCAACCAGACAAACCTCCATATCATGTATAAAACCTTCGACTGAGCGATATGGTGCATAAACAATTAGATCAAATTCCAAACTCTGCAAAACAAGGGTTTCATGTCATAGATGAACAAAAACAAAAAAGTAAGAAATAGATCATTTTCTTATTCGGGGCCTATCCATGCCTGATAAACTATCATCTCATTATTGAGAATCATTTGATGATCCTGTGAGATCCCCTTACCAAGCTCCTCAGCCGAAACATGATTTTCTTCAATCTTACAAGCAGCATATATGCAGGTCAACCTGAGAAAAATTCAGTCTGATATACTGAAAACTAACAAGTAAACAAGAAAGATTGAAAAATAAATATATAAACAATCATACAAATCCAACAAACTTATTACAGTTGAACAGATGATCACTAAAACCAAACCATAAAAAATAAGGAATTAGATCAAAAGGATAAAAGTATTAATCAAAAGAAAAACTAATGACTAATCCAAGGCAAGTACGCAGTGCACCAGGTGCAATCATCCTACCAATATCAACATCTAAAAATAAATAAAGTAACAAAGCCCTATAATTATCAATTTAAATTCCAACGTAATATTGTCAAAAATACAAGTGTGATACATCCTTCATCCTTAGACTAGAGGTTCTCATAAGACAGACTGAAAGCGAATCTTACATAATATGTTTTGGTTGATGTTCCATCACCGACCATTGTAGATAGAATCTTTTAAAATAGATGAGGGCTGTTGCCTGTATATTGCAAACTTATTAAAAAAATGATAATAGAAAACAGTGTTGCCCTAAACAACTCAGTACCACAGACTGCTTCACAAATCACAATTACATTTAAAAATATCTGGAGGACGGCTTGCATACCTGGATTTTATGAGGGAAGTGGAAATTGTTACATACTTCTTGTAGCTTGTTTTCATAAAATACCCGTATGCATTGTTCTTCTTCAATACTAAGAGGTTTTGTCCGAGAATGCTTCTCACCTAACATAAAATACTACCCATGTGAACAGTAAAAAATAGAAATTCACATAGACAATCAGGGGGAACAAAAACGTAGTGAAATACTTTGAAAACAGTTAGAAAATTAAAAGACACATTGCTGTCTACATATTGAGAGAAAAATGAATCAAATTTGTGGAAAAGACATTACCAGTGTCTTTTGCAGTCATCTGGGCTTCGGGATATGACAATGAACCATCAACATCTACTTCCATTAGAGTTGCACCATACTTGAATAAAAGATTAATAGTCATCAGCAGCCAAATAACAAACGTTTAATGATACAATGAAATATTATGCAGTTGTTTATATGGATCTTATTTAAATTTATGAATCCCACAGGCTCTTTTTAGGTTGTCCATAAATATTTTGGTGTACCATATTAAATAAACCCTTCAACTAACTTATTCCAGAAAGGTTTTCGTAAAATTTATGGCATATGCTCTCATGTGACAAGAGCTTCTTGAATAAACGTCAAGTTGTGCACCCAAACCCACCAACACTACCTCTGTCTACAAGGTATAAGGGGAAAGCTGCGCTGAAAAGGCCACACTGTTCGCAAAAATATGCAACAACAAATACTATAAGGTTGTATGGTCCTAAACCTTGCTGGCTAAAACTTGCATTAGCGTATGAAGATATTTATAAGGCAGGGGAAAAGTCTGTATACCTTCTCTAGAATTTGTTTGGCTCTCTGATTAGCTGCTTTATATTTCTCAACCTAAAACCAAAATAGATATAAGAAAAATGAAACAGTAAACTGTACAAACAATATAACATAAAATAGATTTTCTATTTCCCCTAAAACCCCCTCTTGCACAGAAAAATTATATCAGTCTCTGATGACATAACAAATGTGACTATGAATCTTGATTTTAAATGAACAGCAAAGGCAGAAGCGAAAAAAAAAAAAAAATTACCAGCTGTTGAGGGGAGAAAATCCACTTCACTCGATGAGTAGAAGTCATAAAATCAGCCATGGAGAATCAGAAGCCCTAATTTGTTGTTTGATTCACAAATAAAAAAGGACAAGCACTGATAAAGCTCAAGGTTCACCAAGCTGAGATCAAGTCAGATAGCAATGTCCGTGCTGAGGAGCGTTTAGAAATTAACATTATCAAACATATGAAATTTAATCGGTAAGTATTGTTGAATACCTAAACCAACAATAAAACTAATAAAAGAAATAACCATATACGTGTCTCTTTTAGAATGACATATTACAACTACAATGAAGGACTCTGGCCATCAAAGTATCAAAAGAAAGGTTTTGAACTGATTCTGAGATTTTTAATTAGGGGTAAGTTAAGACAAAGGTATAAGGGCTAAGCAAGATGATGAGGAGATTGAGTCACTGTTACAGGATTTTGTATTAAAATGCACTACAAAATACAGTTGTTCCGGCCTCCCACAAAGTATCAGGAGTGCAGGAAAATACACAATAAATGAGCAACAGTAGCACGGCATCAGAATTATACATTATTCTCGGCTAACTAGTTTTCCACAGTATCAGAATGAATAACACATGGTACGATACGAATATAGGACAATTTTCTTAAATTTAAGGATAAGATTTATTGGTGCATACGTTATAAAAATATACAGAAAAATCTATATACAAGCAAACTATTGGTAAAGAAAGAGACATAAATCATCTTTTACGATCATTCATGAATCTGTAATAGAACTGCATCAGATTCTAAAGAAAAGAATGAATTTCTCTGGTGAACCCTACTATTGAAGCAATGCGGTAGCAGACTTGGGCTAGGGATGAAGATACAAAATACATGAAAACAGCTCTAAGAATTAGTATATGCATTCCAACCCTAACATTGAAAAGAGAAAACGAAAAGGGATAAGTGCGAAAATTGTGACAAAGCCGAAGGAGTCGAAATTGCAGAGTAACAAACAGGCAATAGAACCAAAATCTACACAAAACGAGCTGAAAGATTCGAATTTATAAAGATTAAAAGAAGTAAGATAACTGAAGTGAGGAGGAAAGTGATTTACACAGCAGAAGAACAGCGAAGAAGAAAGGGTATTGAAGAGATTGTGTGCTGGAAGAGAGTTGGGCAAAGGAAGCGCAGACAGAGGTCGAGGACGATTATTTTTTTTGTATTTGGCTTATTCTTTAACCAGCAAAAACACAGGCATCAATGAGTATTTACATTTTTTTTTAAATCTAAAAAATAAAGTGAATTATTATTAAGTATTGTCATTAAAAAGTTTTTAATGTTAATCTAAGAAGTATTTAAAAATAAGAGTTAAGTAGAAATGTTGGAAGAAAAGTATATATTTTATTCCAGAATTCAAGAGTTATATTTAAAAAGAATATTGAAGAAAAAAGTGTACTTTAAATAGTATAGATAATATTATATACATAAACAATATATATATATATATATAGGTTTATATGAATTGTTTTTCTATCTTATTATAAATAATATTTTAAAGTTATAATAGAAAAGACATTAAAATAAAAAATAAACTAAGAAAAAGGTAAAGTAAATAAGGTTTAATTTTACTTAATAAAAATTATGAAATACTTTTAATATAATAGATAATAAAAAGTTATTCAATTATCTTGTTTTATATATAAACAAAACTACATAAAATAAAAACTATATGTATACACTTCCTGTATCATATATTGTAACTGTATAAAAAGAATACAATTTTTTAATATATACATTTTATGTAACATTTTTAACTATGTAATTATTAGTGTGGACTTTTTTTTCTCATAATTTCAATTGTTACTTTTTTTTCTCTCACTCTACTTCTGCGATAAATTATATTTTTTAAATCGCTCCGATCATTCAAAAGTACATCACAAACTATTGACTATATCATTTAACTTTCATAATTTTTAATTTAAAATTATTTAAAAGAAAATACAACTTGTGACAAAGTCTCTCTAGTAACACATAAAGAGATACCAATTCAAATAATTGCTTTTAGTGTACATTTTTTCACAGTGTTATCTTTACTAATTTGATAACTATGGCAGTAATTATGTCTCTACTGGTAATAATTAAATGGAGTTTCTTCTATAATTAAATGGAGCCTCTTAGTCTTAGTAACAACTTCTTTTACTCTTTGTAAAGAACTTTACTTATAATGTGATTTTAATTATCTGAAATTTAAATCTTTTTATTTATTATAATAAAGTGGCACTAATTATAAAAATTATTTGATTTTAATTTATCAGTCACCATCTATACTTTGACTCTTCCCAGCAAATAGAATACTATAATTCACTTAGTTTGTTAGACTTTGAAGTATTACAACACCAAGACACTAAAAGAAACAGTGAAAGTCATCAATTATTGGTGAAATTATCTGTTTTAAGAATGATAATCTATTTATTGATTCACACGTTAACAATAATATTATCTTTCCTTTGGGTAAGGGAAACAACTCAGTGGAAAGTAGTGGAAATAGAGCGGGAAGTAAGTTGTTTGAATTGAAAGAAATTTAAGTAAAAAAAATTAGGAAATATAATTCATGTGAAAAAAAAATAATTATATAAGATAATAACTATAAAATATATTTGGTTAATTAGAATAAACCAAATTTAAAAAATGATTAATTATAAAAAACTTATTTCTGTAATGAAAATAATATTTAATTTTTTAAAATTATATATATATATATATAATTGATTGGAAATGAGATTAGAATTTTGTTAAATCAAATTTAAAACGGTAAAAGTGCATTAGAAAATTTGTAATATTTAAAATTTAAACATATCTTCAATAAAATAACAATATGCAATTGAAACACTTTTACAAGATTCGCGCTCTAATCAGTTTTCTATATGAAAGAAATTATTCGATGGTGTCTGGGTAACTAAAATTAAAAATGTTTGATTAAAATTGTTTATATAAATAAGTTTTATAATTAATCATTTTTTAAATTTGGTTTTTGATAATATTCACATAAAAATTCAAAATATTCGGTGGTACGATTTTCTATTTTCATAATTATATTTTGATAATTTTACTAATTATTTTTATAATATATTTATTGAAGTAGTATAATAAATATAAATAAAATTTTTTATTTATAAAATAAAACAAAGAATATAGAATAAAATAATAATTATCAAATAAATATAGAAATTTATTAATTGTTAAAATATCATATTCTTTTATAATATAATTTTGCTTTTTTGGAAATCTTGGCCCTTTTGGAGTGCTTCTTTCAGCACCTCCATATATTTTTCCTTCACCTTCATAACATAGGTAAAAGGAAATTTTGTCCTTAAATTAAAATATAGTTTAATCTCATCTTTCATTTTCATCTTTAGTATTTGAATTATTTGAAGATTTTAAATGTATGGGTGTAATCTTTTGAATTCTATATTCTATATTCTATGTAGATATTATTACTTTTCAAATTCTATAATTATGCTAACAAAAAGTTTGTATATTAAATCATCACTTTTCTGAAAAAAAAAAGAAAAAAAAACTTTGCATGCATACAGTGTTCATATATCTAAATACATCTCAAAACAATTTTCAGGATTTTTTTAAATGAAGGAGACAAAGGAGAAATCTATCTATTGCATAACAACTTCCAAGAGTTTTACAATAAAAAAGACAAAAGAGGTGCGTATAATGAAAGATAAAGATTGAGTGATGAAAGTAGATGATTAATATATATTTTTTACCTAAGGACAAACTTGTTATTTTGAAAAGATATGGGAATGCAGGAAGAATCTACGGAGATGCAGAAAAAAGTAGTCGCCTTTTTGTTTTGTTAGTTTTTAAGCCCATTCCACCTTGTTGGCCTGTCTTTTTTTTTTTTTTTTTTTTTTTTTTTTGTTTATATTAAGGTGTGGATGACTTCTTCCTGCACTTTTATACTTTCTTGGGGCTCCTCCATACATTTAAAATATTCCCTGAACTACCCCATTTGAAAAGACTCTTGTGCCTCTGTGCATATTTGTTAAACCACTGGAATAGTGAGAGATGGAGGTTCGTGAGGAAGGTGAAGGTGTTGTTATTGTTGATAGTCACGGTGAGGGTGTTGTGCCGGTAGCATCTTTCAATGGTGGCTTGGCATCATTGGTAGCGGCGAAGTAGCGGAGGTGGCGGCGAAATGTAAGATCGTCTGAGATAAATTGGGTAGAATGGGTTGCAGTTGTATTCCGGAAAGTAAGATTCGGAAAACCCCTGAAATACGCTTTTTGGAAACGTTTCTCATTTAAATTCATGTTTTTAGAAGAGGCCAATTTAGAAGTCATTTTTCACGTTTAGGCCATTTTGAAAGAGTTTTTGAAAAAAAAAACAAGTAGCTTTCGGAAGAGCCCATTCTCGAAACGTGAAAAATATCTTCGGGGTTGGCCTGTTTTGAAAGCATAAGTATGGGTTCCAAAACAGGTTATTTCGAAAGTCATTTTCCACATTCCGAAACAGGTTGTTATGAAAGTTTTATGAGTTTTTCAAAATCACTTATAGAATGGCATGTTCTGGAAGCATAAAATGACTTTTGGAATAGCTTGTTCCAGAAGTATGAAATCACTTTCCAGAACAGGCTATTCCGAAAGTTATTTTATGTTTCCGAAATAGACTATTTTGGAAATTATTTTATGCTTTTGGAACAAGCTATTTCGGAAGTCATTTTCAAAAAAAAATCTATATTTGCATTTTATTTTTCAAAATTTGAATTCGTTAGTCATTATATAGTGGCAAATCTAGGTTATTATTGCAATTGAGGATGAAGGAACATGTTTGGACAAGAATATCCGATGAAGTTGATAAAATCTTGAATATAGAACAATTAGAACCGAGTTCAAGAGGGGGGATGAATTGAACTTTCAAAACTTTTCGCAAATCTGATTTATTCTTGAAGTAGAGAATGAAAATTCTTTATTCAATCGATTGACTATGTAATTCTGGACTGTCAGGTAAACAATCGATTATGCACAGCGGAAGATATCAGAGATAAACCCAGAAATCAGTTAAACCCAGAAATCAGTTAAACCCAAAAAACAGTTTACAGTGTAAAAATGTTTTAACCCAGATTTAAGATGTTTAAACACAATCCAGTAGATTAAACACAATCCAGAATCACAGTTGATTATGAAAACAGATGTTCAAAGTATGATTAACAGTATGAACATATTTTAATCCAGTTAATTTTAAAGATGTCAGCAGTGAATAAAAGCAAGAACACAGAATTTTTATCCTGGTTCACCCTTCCTCAAGGACTACGTCCAGTCCTTTGCAAACTAGCAAAGATTTCCACTAAAACAGATCACAAGATCAATTTACAACCCTTGCTCCCAACAACTTACAAACTGCTCCTAGCAATAAACCCACACCTCACTGAACCCCTTAGCTAGTGTGTAACCAGTGTAGAAACTCACTGCATCACAACACTTGCAGTCCGCAAGCAACACTGCTCCCAGCAGTACTCACCCTCTACTAAACCCCTCAGCAGATGTGAGACCAGTGCAGAATCCACTGCACCAACTCAATTACAAACCCAGTAAATGAAAATAGAAAACAGATTACAGATCAACAGGATCAGAAAAGATTACAGAGTACTTCTACACAAAACAGATTACACAGAATGAAGATCAGGTATAGAAGACTTAGCTTTGGTCCAGAACCAAAGTAGCAAGAACCTCACTTCAAGGATGCTTCAAAGATTCACGTTCTTGGAGGTTTCTTGATTTGAAAAGCTTTGCCAAAATGATGATCGCACAAAAGGGGCAATATTTCTCTTAGAAAATCTCAAGGAATACTTTTCGAAAGTCTTTGATTTGATAATTTTGAAAGTGATGATTCTCATTCCTTTAAATACCCAAATCAGTTTTAAAAACAGCTTAGCTGTCACAATTCAATTAATTGAACAAACCATTCAATCGATTGAATTTGACCGTTAGTTTGACCCAGTCAAAGGTTTCAGTTGTAACAGCAATAACTGTATTTCAGTTGTAACAGAAATAACTGTCACATTCAATCGATTGTTTTAGAAATTCAATTGATTGAAACATTTTTCCAGCAAAAACATTTTGGGTTATTTTTATTAAAAACAGTTTTAATAAAAATATTTGTGAATCTTTTTAGCACCTCAGAAGTGATGAATCATGCCACTAGTGATTAAGGACTAAGCCAATCACCAACACACAAGTCCAACTAAGGACCAAGACCTAATCACCCAACTATCTTCATGTTGGCACAAAGTCTTCACTTGAATAATTCTGGTCCAGGTTGGTTCCAACAGATCCTTCATGAGGCAGTCTTCATCAACTTCACATGTTAAGCCTTGGTGCTCACAATATTGACTTCATCAAATCACATGCATAGCCTTGGTGCTAACATATTTGCATTTTGTTTTTCAAAATTTGAATTCGTTAGTCATTGTATAGTGGAAAATCTAGGTTATTATTGCAATTGAGGATGAAGGAACATGTTTGGACAAGAATATCCAATGAAGTTGATAAAATCTTGAATATGGAACAATTAGAATTAGTTAACTTTAATGGTGGTGATTTTGCTAATCATTTCACAACAGATGATGTAAATTTATTTCATGGTGTAATTTGTGTAAGAATTTAGATATGTCGTATGATGACATGCAATGTATTTTGTTGTAGGTATTTTTAACATGAGATGTTTTACTAGAATGGGTTCGTAGAATTGTGTTTTAGCTTGGTTTGTAATTGTGATACTTAGATTAGACAAAGCAAACAGACAACAAGAAAGAAAAACATTTGTGTTATTAGGTTATGAATGGAGTAATCAATACAAGAAATACAAATAAGTAGTAGATGTCAGTGTTACTCGTTCAAGAAAGTGTGGTTGTCCTTTCAAATTGAGGAACAAACCAATTTTCAATGGAGATGGTTGGGTGTTGAAGGTCATATGTGATTTGCACAATCATGCATTATCTGAGACATTAGTAGGTCATCCTTAAGTATGAAGATTAAAAAGTGATGAACATGCGTTACTTGTAGACATGATGAAAAGTTAAGTTAGGCCACCAAACATCTTGCTAACCTTGAACGAGAACAATGTGGATAATGTGACCACAAATCAAGCAGTTGTATAATGTTAGATATACTTATAAGAGTTTAGTTAGATGACCAAGAACATAAATGCAACAACTTATGATGTTGCTTGAGCGTGACCAATACATTCATTAGAGTAGGCGTCATATGTCTTTTGAGGTTGTAAGTGATGTGTTTTGGACACACCTTGATTCAGTAAAATTGTTAAATGCATTTCACATTGTTTTGTTAATGGATATCACTTACAAAACAAATAAATATATGTTGTCGATGCTTGAGATAATTGGTGTCACTTCTACTAGATTAACTTTCTCGGTTGCCTGTGTGTTGTTATCCAATAAACGTGAAAATAACTTTGTTTGGGCATTGGAAAAACTAAAAGGGTTGCTTCTAACTAATGATGTACACCTTCTAGTAATTATTTGTGATAGAGACTTGACTTTAATCAATACAATCAACATTATTTTTCCACAAGGTGCTTGTTATGTTGATTTCCATCAATAAGAATATCAAAATAAAATATAAAATGCTAGTTAATTTCAAAGAGACTTAGAATCTTATTATACATATGTGAGGAAATGTCATTGATTATACAAATGTTTGATTCATTTAAGAGTTGTCTTTGAATTGCCTATTCCAGAATTGAATTTTTGTTAAAAAATGACTTCTGTTTAGAAAATTTGTAAATGTATGAAGGTGCTCCAAAAAACTTTTGAGATGCACCAAGAAGCAATTTAAGATATGTGTCATGTACTTTAGTGGCTGCAAGTGACGATATTGGAATCGTCAAATATTAGTTTGAAACTGCTATTTACAAATTACTCCCATTTAACATTGCTTTTATTAATAAAATATTATATATAAATAAAATAATAATATATATTAGTATCAAATTAAAAAATGAACAGTAATGTTAAAATATCACCTACCATTGGTGGTTTTGTCTTTTGCTACGTGCGCTGTCATTTCATATTACTATTATATCTTTGTTTTTGTTCAAGACTGCAGGCACGTTTTTTTTACTTATATCTGGCCCGTTTTGGTTTTTATGCCTATTACTTCCATTACCTATCAGATCATTTTAATAACTTTATGGGTTATATGTTATATAATTCATTTGTTTAGATAAAAATTAATTATCAATATGATTATCCGCACCATCTTTTTAAATAAATTTTTTCACACCAATTCTTTCAATGTAATTATGGTTTACATTATTTTTATTTACTTAGGCATTTGTATGGTCGAAGGTGTCACTTCATATTTAATGTTTATTAATATATATTTTTTAATATGATAATAAATTTTAAATATCTTATATTTATTAATATAACATAAATTTAAAAAATAATATGATAATAAATTTTCATCTTATATTCAATATCTTATTTTGATAAAAATTAGAAAAATATTTTTATGCAAATAAAATTCATATAATCTTTATATATAATTTATACTATTTTTATTTATGGTATGACTTGTAATGATATCAATAGTCGTTCCCATTATCTTGTATTCAAAACAGAATGAATTATAAATATCTAAAAATTTAAAAATATAAAAAATTAAAAATTAAAAAAATATCAACACAAACAAAATCTTTTGTTAAAAACTACATGATTTTTTATTTTGTATTATGATTGAAAATATGTAAGAATAAGATTAATCATTATCGAGTCTAAATAAATAATTTTATAAATATTTTCTTGGTTTTGAAAAAATAAAATAACTTCAAAATAGTTTATTTACACATGCTTTATTAGTTTTATAGAAAAAATAAACATTTTAAAAACTACACTCATTTAATTAAAGATAATTGTCTTGAGACAGATGTTATAAGGTGTTAATACATTTCTTACATGGTTAAATTATAATGACGACTCTTATGTCATTTTCATTGTTTCATTATAATCCTGATAGGTGAGAGAATAACTTTTCTCTCATAATCACCATAATATCTTATATTTTTTTCATTTGATTTTCACTTGTGAAATATTGAGCATGATCTAATAAAAGTGATGAAGAAGATAAGTTAGGATAGATAGATTTGGAGAAGGGATTTGGTTATTACCGCTAGTTCTTTGCCTTTTTGTTGTGGAAGATCTCTTTATTATCATAAAATTTACATAATTAATTTCTAGTTTTTATATAAATAAATAAATGTGATAATATTATTTGTATATAATTTTGTTAATATTTTAGGTTTATGACGGGTTAGTATAACAATTATGATTTTTTTTCTTTTCTAACCAAAGATAGGAGTAAAGAAGTTTAAGCATAATGAAATCAAAGACATCACTAACATAGTTTAATATATTTGTTTAATATTATCAACTTTACAAAATATTGAATCATGATCATACAAAATATATGAGAAATAGTTGGAATCATATAATTGATTATGCTTGCTTGCATGATGTGTTATACTGAGCCACATAATCAATTATATTATGTCGTTGTTATGCACCAAGTCGATGTCAATTGTTGAAGGTCTCTGTCACAACCAAAATGCTCAACATTATAACTATAACCCACAATCAAACCAAAACTAGAAAACAATTACCTTGACAAAGTTTACATCGTCTTACACGGAAGTGATATGAAGATGATAGACCTTCAATGGTGTACAAACCAATTACTAGATGTTGTTTGTCCCTCAATCTCAATGACACCCTCCAATTGACAAGGTTGACAAAAAAATGCAATTAAATGTATTTAAATGAAGATGTTTAAATGTAAGCATACTTTATGTAGATCTTGTCGAACTACAGCGAAGGTGGTGGATGTTGCAGGGGTTAATTGGCTGAATTATAAGTTTGTATAAAATATTGTATAATCAGAAATTTTTTAATTTAATCTTGATTTATAGGCTTCTTTATTTAGCTTTTGATTTGTAGAAGTAAAATAGTATAAAAATAATGTATTTATATAAAAATGAAATGAATGAAAATTAATGATTTTTTTTTTTTCAATTTGGTACCAAAGCTAGGATATTTTTTTCTTTCATTCTCTGGATTGTTGGAGAACTTAGCTGATCTAAAGTGTCTTTAATGTAGGTATAGTTCTAAATAATCTAATTATAACATATGGTCACAACTAATCGAGATGCACATTGTAGAGAAGACAAAAAATTGTCCTACATATCTGGAAAGGCGAAGCATCTAGCAAAAGAATGTGGGAATACGAAAAATGGTATGCTCAAAACAAAAAGTGAAAAGATGGATGTTGATGTCCATGAAGCCATAAATCATGAAGAGGTATATTGGCTTACCTAATGCCCTCAGTATTTGGAATGATTTGTCAAAAGCTTTTTATTATAGAAGTGATGAGTTATACGTGTTTGGTATGAATCAAAGAACATTAGAATATAACCTTAATTCAATATTAAGGAGATTTTTTTAGAGAATTGGATCATCCTGACAAAGTAATCATAAAGGACCTTAATTATGTGAATTCATGTTAAATGTCAATTGAAAGATTAAGGATACATATATTCTTTGCTAGACTGAATGATGATTTTGAGCAAGTTCATGAAAAAATCTTGAGTAAGCAAGTGACACCTAATTTAAAAGAATGTTGTACATTGATTTGGATAAACACAGTTCAGTAACAATATTTAGAACAAAAGATATGATTTCTGATTCTGCAACTATGATTTTTGCTACAACTACAAATAATAATAATTCCAATAATAAGACCTTAATAAACACATCTACACTTTTACATTTTTAATAATGCATGTATAATTAACTTTGCATGTTGTAATTATATGACTTTTTATATTAGACTAACTAAATCTTTAAACATTCTTAAAAAAAAAAACTATTTCCATAGTTAATGACAATAAATTCATTATCATTGGAGAAATATCGTCTCTATTATCAAATAATCTATTGTAAGTCTCTTAAATAACCAAAGTTTTATTATGTGTTGTAATTTTTGGCGTTATAAGAACATTCAAATAAAAAAAAACGATTGGTTATGATATTCGGCAACGAAGGACTCTATTACCCATATTTGATAGAAGGGTTGTATTAGTAGTCAACATCTAATCGGGAACAAATTTAGCTTTATAATCGGAAGATAAAATTAAAATTTTATAAACTTTGTTCTCTTTTCCAATGTAAAAGGGCCAACAAAGTCACCATTCTCTCCTTTTTATCCCTTTAAGCAAGCGCAAATACATAAATAAAAACACCGTCGATCCGTAATTTGCTTTCTGCTAAAAATAAACCCACTGTAAGTGTTAGAACCACTTAACATTACTTTAGGCCTTGTCATTTACAAATATATAGATAATTTATCTAGAAATCGTAAAAGTTTATCCATACTAATCATAATCATCGTAATATCTCAAAATATAATAATTCCATCATCATATTCAATGGCATAATCACCTGCAACTAATAAAAGTAAAAAAAAAAAAAACTTTTTTGTTTCTATTTCTATCCTAATTACCAGAGTGACTTAATAAAATACTCCATCCCAAAGCAATGAAGGCGTACCAAAATAATAATAATAATAATAATAATAATAATAATAATAATAATAATATTATTATTATTATTATTATTATTATTATTATTATTATTATTATTTCACTGGGTACACTAATTACTTACAACTACTGGGTGACGTCGTTTCTGATTTAAATAACTTTCTCCATGATCGTGTGCCAAGAGATTTGAGAATTTTGAAAGAAGGGAATGAAAGGAGTGTAAAAAGTGACAGGAAATATTTAATTATATAATAATTTATAATTGAATGACGGTATACATTTTTTAACTATGCTAATATATAATAATTAAATGTTTCTTTGTTATATTTTAAAAATAGTTTTTAATTTTATAAATTTATTTTATTCAAGTTTTAGTTAATACGAGAAAAATAAATATCGTTTTATCAAAGAAAGTGAGTATCTATTTACTAATTAAAAAATGTAAATTTTATTCAGGAAAACTAAGTAAGGTTAGTTTTCTCTTCATAAAAGCTTAATGTCACGATTTAATAGTTAACTTTTATTTTTTACTTTAAATATTTCAAATTTTCGCATTTATTATAAAAGGATAATTTGCATGCATTTTATCAATCTTTGAATTTCTAAATAATGATGAAAATAAAATGAAGTCAAAACATTTTTTTTTCTTTCAACTTTTTAATAGCACGTGAATAGTTTGTTATAAATTTAATAAGTTGATAAAATGTGGGACTTCCAAAGTTAAACATCGAAATGAGCGAAAAAATAGTAATAAATTTTGTAAAATGATAAATATGTAATTAAATGTTTTTCTTAAAATTTTGTAACTGTCTTTAATTTTTTTTTTATAAAACATCTTATTTAAAATTAGGAATCTAATTTATAAATAATTTATTATTATGTTGCTCTTCAATTAATTTCATTCTCATTGTATTCATTAACAATTTTGTTATTCACTTTTTATACGAGAATTTAATAAACGATTTTAGAAAATAAATGTTCAAATAAAAAGGAGATAAAAATGGGAGAATCCAAAAAAAAATTGTAATGCGCAAGACTCTCTTATTCAAAATTGAATATGAGAAGGAGTAAAATGGATAAAAAAAAAGAAAAGAAAAACATAATAATTAATGAATATAAAAATAATTATAATTATAATTGAATAACTATTGTCTAAGGTTATATAAATATCAAAATATATTGATATAATTTTTATGAAATATTATATTTTAATTAGATTATAAAATTAGTTTAAGATAATTTAACCTAATAAAATTAGCTAAACAAAGATGATCTTTTTCATATATTCCTCTCATATCCAGTAATATTAATTTTAATATGCGCATTACATATTGAATGCCTTTTTTCTAACATGAATAAGGGCTTAAATATTATTTTTAAAAATTTAATTCAATATATATATATATATATATATATATATATATATATATATATATGTGTGTGTGTGTGTTTTTT
>Ga0209700_104597_pt1 | contig 24585 bp, 8 predicted proteins | sample SiratroredBW_FD_187528 | JGI IMG/M metagenome (GOLD analysis project Ga0209700, IMG submission 187528) | Root nodule microbial communities of legume samples collected from California, USA - Siratro red BW (SPAdes) (version 2) | ecosystem: Host-associated > Plants > Roots > Nodule | place: USA...
AAAAAAAACGAAAAGGAGAACATAGCTACTCGTGAATGAAACCAGTCCACAAAGCTAAGGAAAATTCTCCCTAACATAGAAAACAAAACATATTGACAGCAACACAACAATAACCTGAACCGCCTGTTAGAGCTACAAATAAAACACCAAATAACACTCAACGCCTGATCCCAAGTCAACGATTGGTACTGCACCGAAAAAACGTATCCGCAACATCACTTCATCAAAATGATAAGACCGGTCATAACCAATATTTACAACATGAAGATCTGAATACTCATCCCCACATCAATTTCTAATCGAACAAACAAAACAACCAAATGTAAAGAAACACAAACCCAGGTCAACGCCATAACAATCAGTCAATCATCGACTAAAAAAATTATAAGGTATAAAGAGGAGCGATCAAATACCAGGCAACTCCTCAGGATCCCACTTGTACACATCGGTTTCACGAATAACGTTGAGCTTCAGCCTCTTCCCACAAATCTTCCGCTTCAGATAGTACATAACCAGCTCCTCATCCGTGGGATGGAAGCGAAAACCCGGCATCGATGACATCATCTGGCTGAAACAGTCAGTGGAACCATCTCCCGAAGCTTCACCCATTCTCGATCCTAACCAAAAACCAAACAACCAAAAACTAACACTTTCAAAATCAAAACCAAACCCCCAAACAATATAACACGACTGGAGCCTCGGGTACTCGTAACCGGATATCGAATCGTGGAATCAAAAACCTAACAAGGGAAATAGAAAGCTAATTTCTGGGTAGAAAGAAGTGGTGAAGCCAAAATTCCACAACTACATGGTACGAATCGAACCTCTGGGTGAGAGGATTCGAAGACTGAGCCGCGGAACGGAAAACCTAAGCGAAGGGTGTTAGAAAGGAAAGAAACGCGTAAATTGGGAAAATTGAGATATATGAGAGGTTTTGGTTTTGGTTTTGGTTTGGGTTTGGGATAGTGTTGCGGTCAAAGAAGGAAGCCGATATCAGTGGTTGTAGGAACCTTCCTCAGAGGTAGATCAAGTGGCCTCGAGTAAAGGAGTGAGAGTGTGAGACCATCCACGTGATGCGAATGCGTGCGTTTCAAGCTTCAATAGTGTTGTGATGATCGGTGATTAGAGCGTTGGGGTCAAAGGTGTAGCGGTTACACACGAGTCCGGGTGTAGGGGATTGGGATATTGTGTGTGAACACTGGATTCGGAATCAGACCCTACGAGTCATACTTTTCTTATCTCATACTATGGTTACCATTCCTGACTATTAACTGAATACCTATAAGTTAATATGTTGATAGTTTTTTTATTATAATGTAAAAATAAAAATAAAATAAAAATAAAATAAAATTTTTATTGTATATAGTCAAGATCATATATTACCGAATAGATATGATCGAAACTAAATAATTGAGAACATCTTACTGTATATAAGTAATAACAATGGAATTAACTTAAATTGTTTTTAAATTAACCTCAAATATACTTGAAAATTTTGACAAGATAATATAATTAATAATAATGTTAATTTTAAAATAAATTTTAAAACTGATCGTATCGTCGGAATCAATATAGAATTAACTATAATATTTGTATTGAGAGAATCATTGCAGTAATCCAGTATAAATTTATAAATATGATTTCAATTCTAGAAGACAGTTGTAGGATTAGAAAAATAAATTATCCTAGAAAACTAGAAAAAAAAAAACTCTCTGATCATACAATAACAACAAATTTTATAAATATTTTATTAAAATCAAGAAAAAAATTTGTATTGTTTTACGTCTAACCTCATAGGACTAGCTATTACTCTCACTGTTAGTGTATAATAATCATTTAAATTTATTTCACCCAATTTAACGAAAATATTTAATTTTTAATTTCAATAAAATTTTAAATAAGTTACTTATATTTCTTTTTCATTTTTTTCAATTAATTTTAAATGCATAATAAAAATGGAAATAAAATTATAATTACAAAAATGATATCTTTAAATCTTAAAAATGGCATATAAAAATTTATTGACGGATTAATTAATCATTAATTATTGATAAGATTTGTTATGGATAACTCAAGATTTGTTGATAATTACTAATGATCTTATATTCATCGATGTGTTGGTAACTAGCGGTGGTCAAATATAACAAAATTTATCGGTAAAATATAACGACAAGGATTTTTACCAATAGAATCTTGCTCACCGCTCTTTCATAAAAAAATGTTAACTAACTGATAGATTTTGGACTTTATTGATGGATTATATCAGTTGGTAATGTTATGTTTCTTTGTAGTGTTTATGAAATGTGGATATGTATTGAGACATGAATTCCATGATTACAAATGTTTATCATTTTCTAAATGATGGTTTTGAGTTAAAAATATTGAAATTTGAAGTTTAAGCCTATAGATGAACAATTTTAAACTTGTTGAGCGTATTGTAAATAAAAGAATATATGGGTGGTCTTTTTTAGTTGATGTATATTGATTATTGTCGTTCCACAATCAAATTAAAATAATTTAAGTATGGACTATCTATCACAGTGTTAAACTGTTTAATACCAAAAAGATGATAATATACATAAGGTCACTTGACTCCAAGTGGTCTCCCAAAAAATCCAATTATGAATCTAGTTAAATAATGTTTGAATCTTGTTTGCAAACAATAAAAGTTAACAATAACCTTGAGGTAAAGGGGGTTGAGATTATTTAGCAAAAAATACAATAGATAATAGAAAAATGATAAAGATAATAGATTGACTCTTAAATTGATTAACTACAAAATCTTCATTAGTTATTTTTCAAACAAGAGTCAATCAAATTCAATAAAATATTATCAGTAAAACAAGCACCTACCGGTGTATTTAATGTCTCATTTGTTTGTCTGCTCATGAGATATTTATCTTTTATCTCTTGAACTAAGTGAACCAAAAAATTATTATAACTAAGTGAATTAATCAATAACTCTTATAAGAGAAAATAATTGATTTTTCAATAACCATTAAAAATCAATTGATTTTTTCAACAAGCATTAAAAAACAATTCCTTTGACATAACCTATATTTTAAAAAGACAGGCAATAAAACATAATTTGTTACAGAAAATTAAAAAGCAAAACTTTATTGAACAAAACCTCAACATTAAATGAAAAATCATAAAAGAATCACCTAAAAAGGTTTAACCTTCCATGGGAAACAACAAAATTAAAGAAATGAAATAAAATTAGGTATATAGTATGTTGTATCTCCGCCCTTTCTTCCTTCTAAAGTCTATATTTATAATATCTTTTTCTTCATGGAATTCAAATATAAATTATCTCAGACATCGTTTTTGTAATCACTTGCATTCAGTCTTTATTCAATTAAGCTCAGCACAATTGAAACTATTTCAATAAATATTGTAAAAGATTTGAAGGAGGTCTGTTATAAATCAAGTAACCAACACATAGAATTATATCTATAGAAAATTTGAAGAATATATATGTATAAAATTTGATTTGAAGCCTGAATCTTCAAAAAATATCAGAATCACATTACTCATGTATGTCCTCTTTAAAGTAATGCACTCAATTGTAGACACTCTACTAAAATTGTCTAATGAACTGGTTAGTTATACTATGTAGTCCTTTGTTAGCATAATTTTTAAGACTTCAAAATACTTTAATTCTTGGTTTGAAATGTCATCATCAAGACATTGAATCCTTGCATATAATTAGAAACAAAAACAAGTTAAAGAATATACTTAACATTTAAGTTTAACCAACAATATCAATAAAGGTCTAATTAATCTTGATTAGATAAATCTTATTTAAAATAGTGATTTTATTCTCAATTACAGTTTAAAAAACATAAAGATTAAACACTTTAAAGTTGAATAGAATGTACTCATTATAAATATCGATGCATGTTGAGATGTTTTAGTGCATGTTGGATTATGGACAAAAGACTTGTATCACGTGTTTAAACTTGAATTTTGTTAAAGAAAGGTTGTATTATGATATATGCACTCAATTTAAATGAGTATTTTATTGAGATTAATTAGTTATGTTCAACTTGAAATTGTTTGAGTAGAAAATTTATGAAATACATGCTTATGTTTTGGAAAATTTAAACTTGATAAGAATTTTGTTTATGTTAGAAATTCGGTGTAAGATGATTCAAGGTTTAAACCTTTATGGGATTTGTAGAGTTTGAAGTTAATTAATTTACAAGGTGATAAAATTGTGTGTGATATACAAAAAGTCAATAAAATTAAATGTTAGATTAAGTTTTGAATTGAATTTTAAGCTAGATGAATCTCAACAGGAGTATTGAATCTTAGTTTTTTTTGTTTGATATTTTTGAAATTGGTTACATTAGTTTAAATGTTGGATTTCATTTCACAATTTATTTTATTTTCAATGATACATTATGTTTTATATGATAATTTTTGGTTTAAGGAGTATAAATGAGGAAGTAACATGACATGTGATTGAATTTGAACATGTTGAGCTTCTTGTTAGGATAATAGTTTATTAAAAATTGAATGCTTGAGATGAATTGGTGACTTATCCCATGATTGTTTTTTTTTGTTTTATATTTTTGCTCAAATGAGGTTCCATTTGCTTTAAGTAAAAATGAGCACGAGTGTTTTGGTTGGTCTTTATTGTGTTCATTCAAGTAAGAATAACCTCTCCCAAACAACACATGTCATGTTAAAACAAAAACATGATAGAAAATGACCTCTCTTCTTAATTTGATTATAGTTTAAGTGAGACTTTATATCTTTTAAACTTAAAATTTTATATGTAATTTAACTATTTCATATTTAAGGGGTGATTATGAATTACTTCGTAATTATACAATATACACGAGTGTGAAAATATTAACGATAAATGTGAATATATGAAAATTATTTATTTAAATTCATAACCTTAAAATGTTGTGTATTAATATATATATATATATATATATATATATATATATATATATATTTATTATTGAAATATATATTACAAACATAATTTGCTTTACATATATTAAAACATTAAGAGTAAAAAGTTGATAAAGAATTCATGCCATCTTTATAAGTGAAGAAGAACACATGTTAATGTTTAAATAAAATGTCTTAAAACATACTTTAATTGATTAAGATATGAGGTATAAATGTAAGAGATTAGTTATATTAACATTTAATAGAATATACTTAATATACATATTTTGGATATACTTATAAATATCATTTTTATAGTATAAATTTTATATATAAATATATGTTTGATATGTGATTAAAATTAGTTAATTGAGATCAATATTATAAATTAAAGAATATTTGAGTTGTTCTCCATAAGTCTATATATACATTATCAATTTATTTTGTTTATGATATGTTGTCTTCTTTATTTTATTAAATTCAAACTTTATCATAATTATATTTAATATACGAGCGGATTATGAATGCAGGATGAGAAATAAAGTTAAAAAAAAATAAAAATATTTTAATTGAACAAAACTTGAATGAAAATACTTTTATAATAAATGTTTTTAAAATAAATAAAATAATTACAAATATAATATTTTGTTATAAAAAATTATTATCTATAAAGTAAAAGTATTATTAATAAATAATTATTTTAAAAAAGTAAAGAGCCATAAGCATCACCAAAAATTGTCTTAAAGATACCAAACGGGTATAATATATTTAACAATACAAAACAATACATGTAAGTCAATGCTTATTCCTAACTAAAATAATACAACACAGATAATTAAGAAAAAATGTACCTTTTCTACACTACTCTACTTTTTTACTTTCTCTCATTTTTCACTTTTTTTTTTCTTTTACTTTCAATTATACCACTCAAACAAACCATTAATTTACCAAAAAATATATTCAGGGTCGCAAACTTTTTGTTAAAATTAATTAACATTCTTATAATTTACAATTAGTTATTTAGTTCTTATATTTTATGAATAAAATAATTTTCGCAAAGCTAAGGTTACACTAGCGTAATAAATGAGTTTTTTTGTTTTTTCTAATGTTGTAATTTTTTTTCCAAATTTCCAAAATAAGCAACTTTTTATAACATTACTTTAATTCAATTTTATTATATTATGATGGTACTAATATGACACGATATGATATTATAAAACACAATTTTATTAATTTTTCTTACGATTTACTTATAGTGAAAATAAATTTTGTTTTGATCCATTATAAATTTTCAAACAAAAATGAAAGACAATAAAGAAATGCCTAATAAATGTTATAAAACACATAAGTTGTAGATATATATAAATGTTAACTGATTTGAACCAAAAGTTCATCAACCCTAAAGATATTGTTTTCTTAATTTATTATTATATTATATTATATTTTAATTTTAAGTGACAGTAAGAATATATAAGACAACGTGTTGTTGGTTGTCCAATTACGAAAAATGGCAAAACAACTCTTCAGGAACGTTTGCGATGAAAGGAAGCCTGATCGGGATCACGGCCTTGCAACACGTGTATCCATCACTATTTCTCTCATTTCCTAACATCAAAATTAGGTCAGGGAGGGGTGAAAAAGAAAATGCCTCAATCATTTTTGCGTCTCCCAAAAACGTTTCTTTTCTCTCCGAAGGGAGAAGGTACAGAGAAGGGAGAGAAGATAAAGTGCAAAAAGCAATAAAATTAGTTCAAGTTTGAAATAAAAATTCAAACTTTTGAAGATCTTCGGAATCTAACAACTGTCACCACTGTGTATCCCGTTCGGATTACGCTCCAGATCTGATCGAGCAATGCGCTGAAAACATTTTGAACATCTGGGTATCCTGTTGTGGGTTTATTCTGCGTTGTTGGAAAGTTTCTTTCTTTGAATTTGGTTTCTGAGAACTTCTGGGGAAGTTTCAAAATCTTCACAATTTCAGGTTTTGGGAATTCAACGCGGTTTTATGCAAAACTCTGTGGCCCTTATTGTTTTTGTTTGTTTTGGGTTTTGCAAAGTATAAGAATAATGTGAACAAATATATATGTGAAGCTGTTAGTTATTTTTGTTTCTTCTTGTGTCTGTCCATCAAGTGAACAGTTTTGATTTTTCTTTTCAGGGAGTGAAGGAGCTTGTCCAAGTTAAGATCTTTAGCTGTAATGCAGCTTTGACTTGCTGAGTTTGTTTCTGGGTTGGATTGCTTTTTGCTTGGAATTGACTTGTTTCCACATTTGAATCTGTACAATGGTTTTCTGGGAAGGATATGTGAGCGATGAATTAATGGGGACGTTTGCCCCTATTGTGCTTTATTGGATATATGCTGGATTTTATCACTTGCTCCCACCTTTAGACAAGTATCGGTTACATACTAGGAAAGACGAGGAAAACAAGAATTTGGTTCCCTTTTTAACAGTTGTGAAGGGTGTTTTGCTTCAGCAGCTTGTTCAGGCAATTGTTGCTCTATTCTTGGTCAGTTCTTCTACATTTCAGTTAATTTCTACAAATAACATTTCTGGTTGACAGGTTTTTAGTTGAAAAAAAACTATTCAAGTTTGAGCACCGTTGCTTGCTGATGCTTTTCTTCGCATTTGTTGTTAATAGCATTTTTAAAATGAGTCTGTCATTCCATTTTCTAGCTTCTGTTTCGTTTGATTATCCCTACTTCTAATTGTTCCTTTTCTGTTGCTTTCATCTATTTTTGATTTTTGGACAGATGACTCTTTATGTTTTTCATATCCTCCCTTCTCATCTTAAAAGGACAAGAGCCCCTTTGTTTGATTTGCAAAATGATATGGCATCAATTATGTTGAAGTTACAATCCATGCATTAAATAGAGAAGGCGTTACATAAAATACCCTTGGCTCAATTAACTGATTAAACAATTTTAATACCCAAAATCAGACCAAAGAAAGAGTAATATTAGTAAAACGAAAAGTAGAAGAGCCCAAGTGACTTTTCTGTTAGTGCTAAGTGATTTTAATAACATATTGTCAAGCACATTGCATGGAAATAAGAGAGAGAGAGAGATCAGTGACTTCAATTAGTAGTTGTTTCTTTATTGTTTTCATCCAGGATTACAATATTTTGAGAGTGAAAACTCAGTGAATTAATGTAAATATAATCATTTCCCATTATGTAACGAGTTTGATTTTTCCATCGCAAGCCAGTAGTCTTTTGCTAATTCCTTGTTTTGAATGGATTTGCACAGCTTCATATATGAGCTCTTTATTGGGTAAAATATATTTTCAGCTTGGCAGGGTGGCATTATGTGTCTCTCTATATGGGATCTACCAAATTGCATGGTGTGGCATATTCATGGAGTGATCTATCCAATTGCTTGATATGTGAATGGTTTGATGTTAGATATGAGCTTCCATCTAGACATGTTAGGTGGCATATCAACAGTGAAGGTGTGATATGAAAATATAAATAGAAAACAATATGAGTTATTTCATAGCTGTTGATTATCTGCTTATAAATAAAGTAGGACTGTTGTATACAAGGCAGGCTGAAACAATAACAGAAGTGCAGTGGATGGCCCCTTGATCTCTTTGTTTCTCTTATATCTATCCCTTCTGTTTTGTTCTTTTTATCTCTTCCCCTCTTTCTTTCGGTCTTTTTGTTTCATGCTACTTAATAGTTGATTATTTGGAAGAATCAATCTACATTATAATTTTTTTAGTTGAATATTTTCTTGCGAATTAGGTTTGGCTTTCATTTGAGACTCTGCCTTTTGCCTTTTCATTGATGAAAGCATCCAATCATGGGAGTTTAGGTTCCACTTAAGTATAAAATTTAGTCTGATTTTGTAATCCACTTTTCTAGCCCTGGCAAAAGAAGAGATATTATAAGGAAGAAAGAGAAATCACATTTGGAGACAGTATAGGAACACGAACACCACCACTGCCACCACCACCAAAGCCTTATCCCACTAGGCGAAGTTGGCTACATGGATTTCACAATGCCATTAAATGGTTAAAGACCAATGCTTTTGGAGATGTTATTTTACCATGAGACCCCTCTTGACAACTTCCTTTAGTTTCCTTCATGTTCTCTCTCCCCTCCTCTTCACAGGACTAAAAATACATTCTATTCTGTTCACTGTGCCTCTCAGGGCATTTTTATATGTCCAAACCATTTTAACCCATTTTCTGTCATTTTTTCCTCACTTGGCGCTAAATCTGTCTCTTTTCATATAGTTTAATTTTGTATCCTGTCTGTTGTTGTGTACCACACGTCCATCTTAAATTATCACTGTTTTGCTTGAGTTTTATGGGAAAATAAGTCTTCTTTTTTCATTTGAAATGAAACTAATAAATACACGCAATCTTTTGCTCCATGACTTCCCTTTTACTTTGTCACGTGAACCGTAGAAGCAGCATTATTCAAGAGCTATTTCGTGCAAGTTAATAAGGTTAATCTTTATTTAACGGACCCTAAAATTTGCTCTAGCTATAATTTTGACTAATGAGCTTTTTTGTTCTGTTCAAAACATATTAAGTGTTTGTCTTTTGTGGATCTATCTTTAAGTTTCATCACCTTGTAGGATAAGGATTGGTTGTTGTTTTGTGGTAGATTTATATTTAGTATCAATTGAGCAGATCCTATTGCATTTTCATTGGTTGTTTATTACTCTAGGCTTTCCTGTTTGGTTTGGCTACCTGATGAAGCTACCATGTAAACCAGTTATTAATAAGCCTGGCCTCTAATACTTGAAGAGGTTCAAGTTAAGGAATTGAAGTAAAAATAGTAGGCATTATATTGATAGAACTTGGCTATTACTTCTTAAGTGATGTGTTTATGTATGTTAAACAATTAAACAAAACGCTTTGAAGTTTCTAGGTACCTCACAAGAATTATAGTGGACCTATCTTATTAAACTTCTGGAGAAAGAGAAATTACCTATGCTATGTTAAAAATCAAACAATTTTCTGTCGACAAATTCTTTAGCTGTTTCTGATAGTGTCTGATGATACGCATCCTGCAACTTTGCAGTTGACTACAACGACAAATGCATCTGGGGTTATAGTGCAGCCTTCTATCCCCAAGCAAATCTTGCAGATCCTTATAGCAATGTTTGTGATGGACACATGGCAGTACTTTGTGCATAGGTACATGCACCAGAACAAGTTTTTATATCGCCATATCCACTCCCAGCATCACAGACTGGTTGTTCCTTATGCAATAGGAGCCCTTTACAATCACCCAATTGAGGGTCTTCTACTTGACACGGTTGGTGGTGCCATATCATTTCTTGTCTCAGGGATGACTGCAAGAACAGCAGTTGTATTCTTCTGCTTCGCTGTGGTGAAAACTGTTGATGATCACTGTGGACTGTGGTTGCCTGGAAACATCTTCCATTTACTTTTCCAGAACAACACAGCTTACCATGACATTCATCATCAACTGCAGGGGCTGAAGTACAATTACTCTCAGCCATTCTTTTCGATATGGGACAAACTTCTTGGGACATACATGCCTTTCAATCTTGTAAAGAGGCCTGGAGGGGGGTTTGAGGCAAGGCTAGCAAAGGAATAGTGACACTGTAATTGTTGAAACTCACATCAGAGGGCATAATTTTCCCTTAGGACCAGACCAGACCAGAGGCTTTATTTACTATAGGCATTTCTCAAGTTGATTGGAGCTTAGTGGCTTTTTCAGTTCATCTTGTTACTGTAGGTTTACCAACCCACCTTGTGTAGCATAACTATGATGATGTGATTACGGAGTTTTTTCATTATTTATTATCATGTACTTAAAACATTTTTTGAAGCTCTAAGTTGCTAAAAGAGTACTAGATTTTTACGCTGTCATTATTTGTTATTCCACTGCTACCGGTTCACTTGTATAATTTATTATGAATTTTCATTGTAATCCTGAACACCGTTGGGTTGAAGATATCGTTATATAGTTCATTTACTTTTGAGTGGTTAAAAAGAAGAGTAAATGTATAATTGTCTTTGAAAATGTCAACTATGATTGAAAAGTTTGAAAGTTCTTGTGTATGTAATTTAGTCTTAAAATTTGTCTGTAATAAAGTGTAACAGATTGATCCAGCTTAGAGGCTATATTTGTTATGCAGTTGGTCGAAATATTTGGGATGAATCGATCAATTGGGATACGGTTCTAGACATTAAATTATATACACAGAAATATTTAGGAACCAAATTAACATCAATTTCTAACACAAAATTGTATACTTACCGACAAAAGTAGGGTGCATGTATCTATATATATTCTCTAAGAGGTAGAATAATTATTTAATATTTATTATGATAAAAAAAGAGTAATTTTTGAATTTTTTTTCTTGGAAGATACTATTTTCAATTTTTTTTTTCTTAATTTTTAATCTTTTAAATATATATTTTTACTACTTGATTTTTATTTTTTTAAAAACATTAGCTGTCGAAAGTAATCTTATACCGCAATATAAATTGTTATCATAGATATAAAATATAATTTAAATGTTAAAAACACTTTTTATTTTATATTTAAATTATGATCAGATTTATATATTTAGGGCGTATATTTATTATATTTTCAATTATTTTTTTAGGATGTTGAATTAAGTTGAGATTATTAAGATTTTTTTTATAATTATGTGAACTAATTTTCAATCTATTCTAGTTTACAAATAAATATTAGAGTAAATTATAAATGATTATCTTTGTCTAAGTTCTTAAAACTGAAAGTAAAATCTACTTCTATTCTCTCTTTACTAAACAAAAACTATTTGTAACACATCATTAAATACGATTTTTATAAATTTTATAGATATGTTTATTTCTAGAGTTTAAAGTTATAATAATAAGTTTTCATATTAGTATTTTGCAGGTTTGAAATGATTCATTTCATATATAATCTTAGAAAAGTTTATTTATAATATTTATATTATATTAATTCGTGATTGAAACAACATGATAAAATATAAAATACGTTGGTTTATACTGAAAATATTAAAAAGCAAAAAAAGTAGTAAATGATTTTCTTTTCTATTTGTTTAAATTAGTTTATTTAAACTTGTCACAAGTGATCATTTAATTAAAAATTTTGAAGAAACAAACTTTTAATCTTATTATATATATATATATATATATATATATATATATATATATATATATATATATATATATATATATATATATATATGTGTGTGAGATTTAAAAAATAGCGATCTTAAAATATTTTTATCATCTTTTATCGCAACAAAATCTGAGTAATAAATAATTTGTTAAAATTAAAATTGGATTGGAAAACATATCAACTGTCTCTGCCAGTGTACATAAGTTTTGTCCTCTAGTCATTTGTAACATTTTCGGATTTGCTTTGACAAGAGTGAAATTTTAAAAATTAATAATAATAATAATTAAAATATTATATTATAATACAAATCATTTACCACAAATATAATTTTAGTTTATATGTCTAGAAATATTTACTTATGAAAAGTTTTAAGCATAATATAATTTATCCATTATAATTTTAATTATAAAATAAGCATTTCTTCTATATATTTAATAAGAAAACTACAATTGAAATAGGATTTTTTCAAAAGGTATAAGTTCAGATTAGTTACCTATTTAAATGAATTATTGTTTCCTTTTTTACATTTTCTATGTTTTTAAACTAAACTTTTAATGAAATAACAATATTATTTCTAAGTTTTGTGAGTTTGATTATAGTTCTGAGAGTTTACGAAAGTAAAAATTTATATTTATCTTATTTATAAAATAAAAATTCACTTTTATTATCATTTAGTAGTGAGTATAATTATAGTCTTCTACTGTTGTTATATGTAATATCCCAAAAGTAACATGCATAAACTAAATATTCTATTAATCTTAGTTAAGATTTTTCAACATATAGTAATTCTTTAAAAACTAAAGTATTACAAAATTCTACTTCAGAATTCTACTAAAATATAATTACAAAACATTTCCAACTTATTTTCAAATTTAACCTATGACTAATAGCACTACTTATTCTTAAGTGATCCTTCACAAATCCATTTGTAACACCATCTGCTCTCGTGTCAAATTAAAAGACACAATCATTGAATACAAATATAAAATCATAAGTACAACAAAATAAAAGGTAAGCTAACTAAATTTTTAATAATTTTGAGTCATTCAATTAAATCACAAAGATTAACACCACTCAAGCATTTCATTCAGTTACATATACCATCACAATATAAGACACTGACACACTACAAACTTGACTCTATTTTCGGAAGACTCGTACATTGAATAGATCCCGAGATATGCACCTGTCATACATCTCCACACTGTGAATCCACACAAATGAATCATCAATCATGTCTGGCAGGGTTAGTCCTCCTAAGACTTTCCTGACCAGCTATGTTTCAAACTGCAATCACCCAGTTTAGACATCCTTTGACTCTCACCACCTAGTAATGACCATCTATTTGATTTCTATTACTAGTAGAATCAGGATATCAATCGTTATTGATAAGATCCTTAGATGCACTTCTTAATTACCCAGACAGGGGTGTTTTCTTTCCTGAAAATACTATGCCTAGGCTTTGACCAACTTTATCAACACTTTTAACAATATCACATCACAATATAAATCTTTACTCATATATTCACTCACTTTTCAATCTCAATCTCAACTTCAATCTCAACATTTAAAGAAATTACTAAATCATCAATACAATCTATTTTATTAAATCCATACATTGCATTGCCAAAGAATCAAACAATCAAAATAAAAAGTAAAAAAAAAAAAAATTGTTTAGCTTGAGTGAAAATTTCTAGCTTGAGCGAGAATCCCTATCGCTTGAGCGAAAATCCTCTCGCTTGAGCGAAATTGGTCCAGAGAGCACTGTTTCTTCAAGGCCATTTTCGCCTAGGCAAAATTGGACTCGAGAACACCTCTCAAGTTTCCAAGTGAGTTCGCCTGGGTGAGAATGCTTAGCCTGGGCGAGTTATGCAGAAAGCAAAGATTTCACAGATGAATTGCAACAATTCCTACTATCTCAGTGCTACCATACATGCCTCAGATGACTAAATTGGACAACAATCAACTTTCACATATATAATTCACAAATATATTTCACATACATTTCTCATATGACTAAATTGGACCTACCATGCATGCAAAAACGAAGTCAACATTAAAGTTTTAAATTTCAATTCCGGTATGTAGAAGATCTTCACATATACAATTCGTATGTACATTTCACATATGTTACTCTATCAAACCCTAAGCTACAATCACACCCAATTCAGACAAAATGTAGGTTAGCTTCCCTTACCTTAATCGTAGTGAAAGTTCTCCCTAACAGTCCTAGGAGCCTAAGATCATCAGGAACTCAAATCTGCACCAAGGACCTCTGATCAATGATCAGACTAACACACTAGGAAACTGAACTCACAGAGGCACCGTCTGATGGCTCAGAGGCCACATGCAAGCTCAGTAAGCACAGAAAAAACGAAAACTTAAAACTGACTCTAAGTAAAACTTACTCTAACGGGTTCTGGTCGAATAGATTTGCTTTATTTTTCGCCACGAGTCCAATGGTGGGCTCTGTTCGATAAACTGATGAAAGACAGATGCAGAGGCTTAGAGTGAAGTCAGAGGAAAGGAATGAGCAGAGGTTTAAAGAAATTGTGACTCAAGTGAAAATGAGACTTGACTACTAGCTTTTTTTATAAATACTTGTTTTCAGTTTAATAATAAAATAATCAGGTGTTCATTTCACTTTTTCTACTTCTACTCAAATGACAATTTTTTATGTTGTTACATTATAAATATTAATTAAATAATTTTTATAAAAAGTTAAAATTCATAACAAATAAAAATAGATATTATCAAGAAATAAGTGTAAAAAAATATAATTTTAAATACAATATAATTTATTTTAAAAAATAAACATAAGTTCCTCATATAATTAATAAATATTTTAAATAAAGTAAGAAATATCTTATAATTAAATGCTCTGAGCATTGTAGGGATAAATTATAGTGTAGATTTTAACTAAGTCTTCATGAGCAAGAACAAATGAATTTAGAGGAGCAAGAAAACTTAATTACAATCAATTGATCAATGATGCAGACAAATCTCACACTATTAAATGAATTGATAATTTTATCAAATTTTAAATACAAACAATTTGCATAACATTTAGCTGATAGTACTGCAAATCTTTCTTACCATTTCAGTTGATCCAGTCAATGGTTGAATATCTCTAATAAAAATTGATTTAGGTTTGATCATTCTTCATCAACTATATAGAAACACGTGTTTTCATAAAATATGGAGCCTAATTAGATTGCATATAAGATTTTAAACAAACATCATCACTTTTTTTTAGATATTGCCTTATAGGAACTTGTATAGAAGTTTAATAAAAAAAGTATTAAGTAATTTATATTCTAACTATATTAAAAGTTCAATTTTTAGTCATGTCTATAAAAGAATATTTGTTATTGTTTTTTACTTTTTGGAAAGATTAATCCCATAACATTATCACTTGGTCCAGTTTTGGATTAAACCAAAAAACTTGTAGAGAAGTTTGATGTGATTTGTATGTGTGAATGTGAATAGAAATTTCAGCACATTAGATTATTTTATTATCATTGATCATTAGAAAAAGCTTCTTTGAAAGAGACTCTTATCCATTTTGTCTTCATGTTTTTAATAATTAACAAATTCGATTTGATAGTTTCACAATTTTGACTAAAAGGAATTTGTCAACTCTATCTAAATAAACCTTTGACTAATAAAATATTCTCCATGTCAAAGAATGAAAAAAATATTAAAAATTTATCTAAGGAGGAATTTGGATAATTAACAAACAAATTAGACTAATGATAAAAAAACTAAAAAATATACTTGATGCATATGAAATCATGCCATATGTTGAGGAAGCGAACCAAACAATATAAATGGAGAATATAAAAAAAAACATCATTTTAAAAGAAAACGATATAATACAAAAGAAAATTTTGTTAATAATTTAATACTTAACATTTAATGAATAAGTAAATTTGGTTACTTTTGAATATATGCTAAGTTTAACAATGTCAGAACACTTACATATCTTACTAGAATTATTCTATGTCAATACTATTCATTTAAGAGTCATCAAATTATTATCATAATCAAATTACTTATTTATTAAATGATAGCTACAAAATATTAAATTACTATAATTATTTTATTTGACTCAAATAGTATTATTTTTTATAAAAGATACCCATGGTTTATAAAACTAATTAATCACTATAGAGACAAAACAACCAAGTAAATGTAAATAATAGTAAGCAGGGATGCAGTGTTATGACAGAAAACATTTTTACTTTAGATATACTATTTTTGCAATAACTTTTCACTTTTTTTTTTGTATAATTCATTTTTTCTCCTTTTCTTTCTATGAAATGCATCAAGTCTGTGTTGCACTTACATAATTTTTTATTATTTAATATTGGTTATTAATAGGTTAATATTTTTTTATTAATAGAGTTTTGAACCACCGTTGATCTTACTTTTGCATTTATTTATACCACAAAACCAACCTTTGTAGCATTTTGCAGTGCATATTAGTGACACTTCTTATAATGCATACAGGTGTACACATACCAGAACAAGACAAATTTGTTTAATTATATATAATTAGATCATAATTTCTTTTAATTTATTAATTGTCAATTCATATTATTATATCATAATACGATTGTTAAGTAATTATTTTACTTTGATAAAGTAATTTCATTGGAGAAGCTCAAAGCTTCATAGTTTTTTGGGAAGATTATGACAAGAAATGCATGCTTTCAATTGGTTAGGGAAGTGTTATCATGTTTCTTAAGGGAAGGGAGAAAGGGATAAATATAAACTACTTCCTCCAAACCAATACTTCTCTCACTTTTTTTTTTCTATATATATATATATATATATATATATATATATATATATATATATTTATGTATATTTTTTTTTTATTTTTTTTTTTTTATATATATATATATATATATATATATATATATATATATATATATATATGTATATGTATGTATATATTATTTGTATATTTTTGTTTTTATAATTTTAAAAATATAAGTTAAATATTTAATAGATAAATTATAATATAATTAAATAATAAACTTAATACTGTACAATGAACTAAAAATTGAATGTAGTTTTTAACTTTTTAATATTTTTTTATTAATTTCTTTTCGTGATTTTTTTGGGGTTAACATATAGTTAATAGTTTAGAAACAATTTATTTAAAATATATATGTAAATTAAAATTACAAAAATGATATGTCAGGTTATTCATGAGTTTATATAAATCCAATAGAATCATATGAGAATGAGAATGTAGATTAAAATTTAAAATTCTTTTAAATCTAAACATGCACAAATCTCATCTTTTGTAATATCTGTAATATCTGTAAGTTGCAATGTCTATTTATAATAGTGCTGAATATTTATATTGATCTATTCAGTTGTAGCTTATTTTTTATTCATGACTTTTTTCTATTATTTATTTATTTATCTTATTAATATGCTCCTTATAAACTCAAGCGAATGTATTTCCAATGATACATTCATGTGATTTAAAAAAAATATATATTAATTTTTCACATATAAACGCCCTCAAATACATTTTTAAGAGCCACAATTCACTGAATTTAGTGATATTGAACTTGATAATCTTTAAGAAAGGTCTTAAATTTGAGTCTCATGGAGAAAATGTAATTGAAATGAAGGTCCCACGAAAAAGTGATTAATAAGTAGGTTTTCTGGTAGATTAGTTATAAAGCACGCACTTTTAGATAAAGTGAAAATTATATTAACAAACTTTATTAATTCTATAATTAATTTAATATGAAACATATTAATGAAGTATTAGTTAATAAACATGTTAGGATTTTAAAATTAAACTGGTGATGGAAGCAATGAAAACACTGACTTATTAATCAATGTAAAAGTGGTTAAACTGATTGTATTTAAATAATAATTTTAATATAATATGTTTTACAATATTAAACAAAAATAATATAATATTCAAAATTTTATAATATAAAATTTAAGTTTTACTGAAAAATAATAAGTGATATTCAAAAATTAAACATCAAACCTCAACATTTAAGAAAAAAAAAATAACAACGCATAATGTTTTAGATTAGCAAATCCCATTAAAAGTTAAATAAATATAATTATAAAGAAAAATACTATTAACAGATTCTTTAGTACATTTTAAGCGCAGTCTTTACAATCAATAGAAAAATATTAAAAAATCACAATTTTATGAACTCATTTTATTTAATAAATCAATAACGTATTTGTCAATAAAATTTAAATTTAGTACAGTGCCTTGGAATACCTTTTAACGCGCTTCAAACCATCAATAACATACTATTAGACTAAAATCACGTCATCAGAATATTCAATCTTTTAATTAAAAATATATAACTTTTTCCACTAAATCAGTCGAACTAATTATGTCCAGATGTGAATCAATATAACTGATTTTACACTTTTTTACAAGATAAACTTTTAGGATTAATCGAATTTGGAGATTAGTCCTGTGATTATTAAAAATCTATTGAATACATACACACACATATATATATATATATATATATATATATATATATATATATATAAAATATATATTTTTATTTTCATACACACAGTCCTACGTTAATTTTGGTTAATAATATCAACAATAGTAAAATAATCCATGATATCGGGCATCTTCGTGGGAACAAGTTTTGTGATTTCACTGTTTCGTTGAACATTCAAGTATCAACAACAAACATGGTGCTTATCCACTACAGAAGACAACAATTGGCACTCAAACAACAAACAGAACTACCTCTATAAAACGATGGCCATCGGAACCACCAATCGTAGTAAAACTACCTACTGCAAATACTGTGACACAAGTTACCAGCCAATTACCCAGAACATATGAAGGAAACAAAGTAATTTCTCTCTGCTACACCATGTAACGGCACATCAGCTCTCGGGCATTCTCATCTGTGACACTTCAGAAGGTGGTCTCAGTGTGCAAACCATTTCTCTTGTTTTCCCAAAGTACACCTGTAACGTGTATTATTTACATACAAAATAGATGAGTAACATACCGATACCTGCAATTTGCAAATACCCAAACCCTTCCCCGACCAAAGAACAAGTAACAGAAAAGGAAAATATAAAAATTTCAAATACAAGAATGAGGTTGAAGCTTGAATCCTGTAATAAAAAAATTACCTGATCTAGTGAGTTCCTCAGCTTACTCTCCATTTCTTCAATCATCCTTCCCATGTTACAAAGATGTCCATCAGCAACTGATAGTCTCATACTCATCTAAAATACAAGGAAAAATAATTTAGGATTAAAACTAAAAGAAAAAAAGACGACTCGAGCTAAAGGCAAGAAAGAATATTAGCATTGTTCATTACTCAAACAAGAACCGTGTAATTAAATCAAATATTCAATCAGGGTGCATTGTTCATAACGTGGCTTGTCAAGAAAAGGCAAAAGAAAAACAGCATACAATTATTAACTAAATGATCTAATTGCCAACATGCAACATGAGCTAATTTTGATTGAACATGCCTGACGTCTAATTGATCCAGATAAACTGAAAGTTCCAGATGACTCGTTATCTGTAGTCAGAGTCAGCATAACTGTGCTGGTCAAACGATAATTGGTGTTTTCTTCTTCCTCCGGTCCCACCTAAATTAACAAAAAAGTGAGGGCTAGAATTACTGAAATAAACTTGCAAGAGAAGAATCAGAAGATTTAGAGCTAAATAGAGATGTTATAGTTCCTCATTGCATTAAAAGTTGTTATACAACCACTTTACCTCTATAACATGTATGGCATCCCATGCTCCTTCCTCTAAATATCCCCGTCTACCCTGCCCTGTCTTTGAGCCATCTTTAGTCATGGAATTGCAAAAATATCACATCAGAAACAAGGTCTCAAAAGTGCAAGTAGTGTCTTCCATTAGAGTTTACTCAAATAACAGGCCCACCTTTCTTTATTAAAAAGCAGGCTACGAAACCTTCATTATCATCTTCCCACATGTAAACTGATGAAATGCCTCCTTCATAATACCTATGACATTATCCATTAATGGTGCATATTGTTTTAAAACAAAATAGCTAAATAATTGTATTCGGATAGACATCAAGAACACACAAGGTAATAAGTTCCTACGGACAAAAGGTTTCTTAACAAGACATCTAAAAACAGCACATAAGCTCTAAAGATGAGGTAAGTAAAGGACCTCACTGGTCACGATATATTGCAAATATGTCATTTGCTTCAACTTCCAGCTTCCGCAGCCTTGAAGAAGGGAGGGACCCATCTTCTAATGGTGGATGGTATTTATTTGACCAAGGTGATCTGTAGAGACATTGAGTCAACAATAAGTTTAAACCATGCCTAAATAGTAAACACGTTAAAAAGGAAAATTTGGGGGAACAATCAAGAGAAGTAAATTACAGATCTGTTTATAGGATAGGAACTTAAATGAACTACCTAGCAACACATAATTAAATATTTGTACTGGTCTCCATTTCAAGACCGAGTTCTCCATAAAATATTTCGTTATTTTTCTACTACACAGCCATATTCATCAAAAGAGCAGCAAATACATTCAATTGTCTTTTCCTTATATTAAAAAGCATAAATTAACCATATACTATTCACGGAAGAAAATCCATTTCTTCATTTCCCCTCTTGTTCTCTGATTCCAGACACAACCAATGTTCTATATCTTTACATCGACATAAATAGGGCTAAATCCCTTTTAAAAGAAAAATGCAAATGTTTTACATTTAAATGCTATAGCAAACTAGGTTGAGGTATACTAGATGTAATCTTCCTTCAGTACATGCTCCTAACGATAATTCCACTAATAAAGAACGACTAAATAAAGTTCACACGTCATTTAGCTTCAAAGGAAACAAAAGCTACTCGATCAAGTAGAACCACACACACACACACACAAAAATAGATAAAATAACATAGAGAAACATGCTTGACAACACACACTAAGCATATTGAATCCAGCACAAAGCAGATACAGCGACGATTATGAAAAATTAACCTGTAAGAGTCTGCATCTCTGTTGTATTCACACAAAATGAACTCCTTCCCGCATTCCGCATCGCACAGAACCTGTTTTGTCATCAACAATTTATAAAAAAAAGTTAGGAAAGCAAATCGCGACACAACATTCCTCCACCCAAAATTATCCTTAACCCTATTTAAAGAGAGAGTAATTATTGTAATTGAATTAAACGGCATTCCGTGGATTGAAGAAAATGGGATAAAGATTGAAGAGAGAGGGACCTGGAGAGGCTGATCGACTTGAGAGAGGAGATCGGAGGAGTGGTGAGGCATAAGGCTGAGAAGTGCAGAGAGAGCAGTTTCTGTGTGTTTCGGCGGAATCCTCCGCATCAGTCCCATCGCAGCTTCCATCTCTCTCTCTCTCTTCTTTCAAATTCAGACCTTACACTACGCAAACATGCATATCACAGACCGCGACGCCAGTGAGGGACAATTCGTGTCAAGAGATTTTAAGTTTTTTTTCCCTTTCTTATTTTTTTTTTATCCGAATTTCCCTCCACCCCCTTCTCTCTCTCTTCCTTGCAGTCAAAAGAATATAATATTTAATTTCTTCCTAAATATTTATCCTGACAGAAAAATATAGTGATATTTAGTTTCCAATATTATTTGTTTAAGAAATCCAATATACTAATAATAGTATCTTAGTTTCAACGCCATACAGCATACATTTTATTTTATATAATTAAAATTTAAAATTAACAAATATATTCAAGAAAAAAATAAACTGTGTATGAATCAACCATGTAAAGAAATCTTACACTGATATTTTAAGATAATTTATTGAATTTAACTTTTTCAGTAATCACGTCAATAATGGATTGAAAGGATGGACAAATTGGAAAAAAAAATTGAAGTATTTATTTGAAGAAAATAAAAGAACAAAAATATTGAGGAAGTTTAATTAAGTGAAGAAAGTCCCTAATCCGGAATTTGAGGTTGGACATGGGTTCCACTCATGAATCATTATTGAAACAATGGTACTAATGGATTTCATTTTCAAATTGAATGAATAGCAGGGGACTGTGACCATGCCTACCCATACGTATGATAACAGGAGAGGGCCATGATTAACCCGCCATCAGCGAGAAAGAGGAATGAAAAAGGTTTAGTGGTTTGGGTGGTTCAACTTTTTGCCACATGGTGATTGCCAGATTAGGAGTTAGCTTGAAGGCACCCAACATTGGAGACATGGATAAGCAAAGTATTGGGATTTAGCTTTTGTCTGTTTTACCAAAGTCATCCCACCTCCACAAGCTTTGAATTTTTTTATTTTTTTTTCAACTCACAATTATGTCATTTTCTCAATCATATAATTTTCAATTCCCTTAACTAACTATGACAAATGTGTGAAACTCATTAAGGGAAAATGGATTTTCAATTGATTTAGAAATCGTATTCTATTATTGGGGGACGTTAAATATTATACTTTATTCGAGTTCATCGCATTAGATGGTCTATTTAGTTTACCTAATGTTGATTTGTTACAGTAAAAGTTTATACTAGAACTCCATACGTAGAGATTTAAATTATGGATTTACCACTCCGAACGAGGGCATTCTGCCTAACCACCACCACCCAACGGAAGGTTAATCTAACAGTTGTATCTGTGAAGATGCCGGGTCAAAGAAAAAAAGGATACAGTGTTTAAAATGCATTAGAAGAAACTTATTTACAATTTACTTGTTTTAAATCATAAATATTTGTGTACATGGTTATTATTTTTTTTAACTTGTCTACCCAAACACATTCTTAGTATTATAAAATGATACATCTATATACTTCAATCTAATAAAAGAGTTAATAATTTGAAAAAAAAAATTGAAACATTGACTAATAAGTTGTTGAATAATTTTTTAACGAAATAGATAATTAAATAATGTATTTATTGTTACAGTTACGACATTCCGTTAAAGATATTTATGTGTTACATTTAAGACATTCTGTTAATGAGATCCTCGACATACAAAGATAGACATGCGTTACAAAAATGAGCAAAGATAGACTAAGGAGATCGATAGTTGACACAAATATGTATGATTTGTTATGCATACACACGTAAATATCAACTACTTATTTTCTCATAATAGTTCATATTGTTTACTCTATCCTCCAACTAAGAATAAAACAAGTTAATTTCCAAAAACTTTAGAAAATCCACATCCGTGTCTGGAAAAACGTAAAATATTTACTCACGCCTTGCAAATATACCTTTTTATTTTGCCATGTTCGGTAAAATTGTGCAGAATGATTCAGCATTCAAAACCATGGTTTTGATGGAAGCACGTTGTTACTACTGCAGTGGAAAAAATCCCAGTAGTGCGTGCAAGGACAAAATCAATCCCATAAATTAATATTATAATTACTTTAATAGGGTATAGATACCCTTCATTGAAAATTTACACATCTAAAAATTAGTTTTACCTAAGTATTAAGTAACATTATACTAAATTACTCCCGTCGAATTCACTTCTAAGTTTTAACCAAAAATTAATTTTACAAAATTAAAATCATACAAAATCAAGTATGCAAATGCTCTCCCAAACACATTATATAACGGAGTTGACCAACGAAATCTTCATGCAAGAGTGTTGAGTTTGGCACGGCGTTCTTCATATGATGCTAGATTTAATTAAACAAAAAACAAGAAAGCAGTCAGATCAGAGGAGCCAATAAGAATATTTTGTGAAAATAATTTGGTATGGAGGTTGGAAGAAAACAAATCATTCATATTCTATCTATAGCATGCACTTAAGTAATTTTTAAATAATTTTCAAAAATATTGCAGGATACAGAACTTACGCTCAGTTGGACGTGACATAAGAGGGACATGGGAAAGTTTCTTCTTGGAAGGCAGCGAGCCTTGATCTGGAAAATTAATGGTTATAAATAAGCATAATAGATCACGGATTCACGATAAATAAAAGTAAGCAAAGTAATTGGGAAGTAATTCGCTAACGCATTTGCAGCACCATTTGATAGAGGTACACAGTTAAGAAGAGCTTCGTGAAAGATCGTAGCTTGAAGCTGGAAAATTTGGCATTCATTCGCCAAGTGTAACCGCAACGCATCTCCAGCATCTAGATACAAAATCAATTAAATAGATTCAAGCAAAGAAAATATTGGAATTTGGATGCAACCGTGGCATTAATATGTTAACTAACTAGTATAAGATCTGCAAAAAGGAATCCAACCAACCAATAAGCCACCATACTCAAGTTTTACAAATCAGAAATACCTGATGAACACATAAACTTAATGTCATCAAATTCGCAGCACTGAAGAACCAAAGGAACCTCTGAAGCCATAGTATACTGGGGTTTCCTTACGATCGTAGTAGTGTCCAGTAGCATATCGATCACCTTCAAATTTAAGCATGAAAACTCGTTATCTTAAACTGCAAAATAAGCAATCCATATGTAGAGATGAATTGTCCTTAGGATTTAATATCACAACGCAATATACATACAGACAAATATATACATATATATATATATATATATATATATATATATATATATA
>Ga0209700_104598_pt1 | contig 24584 bp, 7 predicted proteins | sample SiratroredBW_FD_187528 | JGI IMG/M metagenome (GOLD analysis project Ga0209700, IMG submission 187528) | Root nodule microbial communities of legume samples collected from California, USA - Siratro red BW (SPAdes) (version 2) | ecosystem: Host-associated > Plants > Roots > Nodule | place: USA...
ATGGTATATTATATAATTACATTGTTATTTTCTATAAATTTATTTTGATCATTATTATATTTTTTAATTTTATTATTATTATTATTTTTATAATCTTATTAAAACTACTATCATTAATAAATATTATTATTATTATATAATTAATTATATTTATTTTATTATTATATAAATATTAATATTAATATATTAATAATTAAATTAATTATTTAAAAATATTTTAAAATCACTTTCTCTTCAAATCCTAGTGAAGAGCGAAAACTTTTTCTCATTTTTAATCCGTCCATCATGATAAATCCGTCTTGCAAAGCAAACGGATCCTTACTCGAATTATTTTATTTTTATTGTTTACGCAGTAAATGTCGGCACTAAAATTGGTGTATAAATTATTGAAACAAAAATTTAGTTTTACTTTCCAATACTAACTTTCAAAGAGTTGTTATCTATTATTGTTTTTAATCTAATTGTTTTGACAAGTAATATGTGTTTTATTATTATATCAAAACAAGGGAGAAGTGAGATGGTTATTCTTAAGTGACTTGTAATTCCAAAATTTGACGTTTGCGATCAAATTAGTCTTTCAATGAGACGAAATTGAAAAATAGACTCTAAATTTATATGTTGTTTTCATTAGTCTAAATCTTGACTTGTGTTTATTATCTTTAATGGGTGCATCTAATTGGAAACTTATTTGTCTTTTAGGAAACACACATTCATGTTCTACTTCATAAGGACTAAGGTTATGCATTTTTTATATGTGAAAAAAAAAATATCACAGGAGACTGAATTGTGATTTTAAAAAAATTTGCAAAACTCCTATCAATTAAAAACTTGCATTAAAAAGGTTTTGAAAACAAATTAAGCGTAAAAGATAGAGAATATATATTTATATTTATTTATTTTAACCACTAAAACTCCATGTAGTTATTGAAAACCACCAAGTTTTATTATCATGCTTGATTTACAAGTATTCCTTCCTAAATTACTACTAGTTTAACTATTTTTTTTTTCAATTATTTCTTCAATCAATATTCTAAATTTCCGTTTACAGCCAAGCCATTCGTATTGCACTCCGAGATAAATGGTAGTTTAAGATTACTAAGACTAGGTAAAACATCTTAGTAATTAAATGTATCAATAAAGAAAAGGGGATCATGGAATATTAAATGTCATTAAATATAATTCATCATCCGAAATGATAAAACACATTATTTATATTTGAAAAGTAGGCAACATCTGGTTGCCATGTTAGTTTGACATGCCTTATAGTAGAAACTAAGTTCTTTCACGTTGTATGCAGAACGTCTTTCAATGATACCTTAACTAAAACTAATAAGCTTTCTCTCCATGTAGATATGAGGGTCTTTCAATTTCATGTTTCAAAAAACAAAACATCATAGTATGACAATAAACTATATAAGAATATTTATTTCCATTTGTCTTTTATGCGCAATATATATATATATATGCGAAAATAATTATATGAAAAATGTTAAGACGAACACATCATCTAACCTTTAGAACTAATATTTGGTGTTTTGATTATTTATAACTATTATTTTCATCTCGAAGCTTAAAAAGTTGGAATTCAACGGTGTTTTTACAATTGGGTATATTAAACATTTTGTCTTTATATAACGAAAGTTATTGTCCATTGTACATTATGTTGTCACTACAATAATAAGCTTCTTTTTCTTTATTTTTATTATTGAACTTTTTATATAATTGATATTGTTATTGGCTTGCTATATTTATTTATATGACTCGTCAGATTAAAGAATCGAAGTGATTGATTTTTGCTATAACAAAATTTACTAACAAAGTTCATGAATTATTTGTAACGTCTTTTATTTCTTATTTAATCTATTAATATAATCAAATTATTAATATATTTATATTTTGACATATAATTATTTTCTATCTAATTATAACAAAAGAAAGATAAAAAGTAAATGTTTCCGCGATCTCTTTTAAAAAATTCCTGCAAAAACTTCATGCAAAAAATTCCTACATGCATCATTCACTCTCTTTCTCTTTTAAATTTTTTTCTCTCAATTTCAAAATTCTCTTCCATTTTCTTTAAAAATATCTTTTCATCATTCATCAATTTCAAATTTTAATCATAACTCTCAACAGCTAAGAAATCAAAGACGATTCTACCAAATCAAAATCTCAATCAGAAGAAATTCCTGAATACTCTAAGAATCCTTTATTATTTCTTTTTTTTAGTTTTTGTCATCTACTATAGTAGGGACACTTGAGAAACTTGTTCCTCCTATTTAATTAGAGTCATACTGAAATTTAATTCTATTTTGATAATATGTTCTAGGTTCTTAAATTTTTTAGGATAGTTTGGAACTTTTTGAAGAAAAATCTCCAAATAAGGGAGTTAGTCTCAAAATCTTGTTATAGTATGCTAGGTTAGAGTACTTGAAAGTGAAATGAGATGTGATTTTGAATAGGAATGTTTCTTGAAGGAGAAATGAGATGTGGTTTTGGATAGGAATGTTTCTATAACAAGATTTTGTGGTAATGCAATTTTGAATGAAATGACTGATTTTATGATAATATGACTTATGAAGACAATAAATGTTTGAGTGCTTAGTAAATAACTACTACCTTGATGTGTTAGGTATTCTTGCATGTTTTGTGGATTGATTGAGGTATGTTGGTGGGGATTCTGGAAATTGAGGTCATACATTTGGAATAATGTAATTTATGAGTTGTGCCTGTTATGTGTAAGTTTTGACATCTATGTTTTAACAGAGATCATCCATTAAGATATCATGTGTTGAGAAGTTGATAGGGAGTTCATACACACTAGGGCCCGTTGTAGATACTCAATTTTGGATGTGGGAATTTACCCTCACTCTTCCTCTTAGAATTTTTTGGTAATCATCTAATATTGAGTTAGATGTTATCTTATAGTAACCAACTTAATACGAATATTCTAGAGGATAAGTTCATGTTTAGGTTTTATATATGGTGAAAAATAATCATGTGTGAAGTTTGTGATAATTAAAATTGGTGTTTAATGCTGAAATTACAAAAGTTGGATATGAATTGTTATACTTTCCAATTTAAGAGACTTTGACTCTATGTGATGATAGCCATAATTATTTTTACTAAGTTATTTATGTTGACATGTTTATATATTACTAACTTACCCTTGTCCTCTTGGTTTACTAAATAGTCACTAAAATCTTTATTGTAATCTTGTCAGCTAAGAATTGAGTAATCAAGAACAATTTAGTAACTGAAAAGTTATATTAAGTTCAATCACTAAACATTACTATAAATCTTAGTCCTTCTTGTTTCAACATGATCAAGATGATAAAACGAGACAAATAGAATCATCTATCATACATTTGTTTTTACTCTCTTCTTCTAAGAAGTGTAGGACCCACAAGAGAATATGAACATGAACCTTTTAAAATATTGGAGAAAGTTTTATATCCCTAGTATAGTTTACTAACACTTAGGGGCCAATTTGCTAGACTTTTTAAGGATTTATCAAAAAAGACGGTAGAGTAGGAAAAATGGAAGAATGAGCTATGAATACTACCTGATGTTTTGTTAAGCACCTTCTGATATTTTTTATCTTTATGGGATGCAGATCTAAAGATGGTTGATAAAGCTAAAACTTAAAGCACACACTTAACTATAGAGCTCCACTAACAAATATTATTAAGGCCTTGTTTGGTTGGGGGAGTGGATTTAAGAGAATGAATTTGAAGGAATTTGAGTGGAATGTGTGTGGATGATAAGATTGTTTGGATTAATAGATAGATGGTAAGATTTGAAAGGATTTGAGGGAAATGTTTGTGAAAGTTTGGGAATGATTTGATAAATATTAATTTTTTTTAATTGATATATTTGTGAAATTACTAATTGATCCTTGTAAAATAAGATGGTAAAAAATCAGATATAATGAATTTTTATGAGGTTTTTGTATTGTTTAGAATTATTTTGACATTTTTAAAATTTTAAATTAGAAATATTGTTTGAAAATGGCACACTATACCCACTTACAGAGGTGTTTCGTAATTTTTAAAGTCATCACCTACTTACAAGGGTGTTTCGTAATTTTCAACTCATTTACAAGGGTTATTTCGTAATTCTAATTACATCCATGTAAATCTCTTCCAATGATTGAAGATCTCATCCTATAAATCTTCTCTAATCCATCATCATCGCAAGTTAGTTCAACCAAACCGATTTTATCTAAAAACATGCATCCTCTGTAAATCTTCTCTAATCCATCATCATCGCAAATTAGTTCAACCAAACCGACTTTATCTAAAAACATGCATCCTCTTATACAGTGGAACCACACAAATTGGTTCAACTAAACAAGATATAAGAGTAGTGGATAAATATATATCCTTTCTATGCTGTAGTTAAGATTTTAAATAACCTTAGAATACAAGGCAATCCAATGGATCTTGGGATCATATCCATGATATTCACTCATAATTGCCAAGTGATTATTGTTTTTTTTTTTTTTGAAGTTTTTCTTGCATAATCTCACACTTATACTCATTAATCATTACCCAACTACAAGTTGAATAAACAAATGATAATCGTCCAAATTTCACACATTAAACATCCCCCTTCATAGATTCACCCATGTTTTATAAGTTGTTTTTTTAACATAGTCAATGAAAAAGCTACACAGATATTTTAACTTATAATGCATATCAATTAAACCAAACCCAAAGTAAATAAGAGCTAGAGCAATAGACAATTTGTGAGTCTTCTAATCAATTTCACATTTGGTATAATAATTTGTAGCTTAAACAATATTACTAGAAGATCGAAAACAAATTTTTTTAACAATGCATCCAAATATTGGATGACTTGTCTGTTAATTGGTTGGATTACTCATCATTTTTAATTCATTGTACTTACTATGGACAAAGCATGTTAAAATAGTAAAACCGATAGATTATAAAAAGAAAAGTAAAAACAATAAAATCAAATAGTAAAACCAAATTCAAACACATTATGAATGAGCTATGAATGCTACCTGATGTTTTGTTAAGCACCTTCTAATATTCTTGATTTTTGGGATGCAGATCCAAAGTTAGTTGTTAGAGCTAAAACTTGAAGCATACACATAAATATAGAGCTCCACTAACAAATATCATTAAGGCTTTGTTTGGTTGGATGAGTGGATTTGAGGGAATGAATTTGAAAAAATTTGAGTAGAATGCCTATGGATGGTATGGATGGTAGGGTTGTTTGGATTAATGGATAGATGGTAAGATTTGAAAAGATTTGAGGAGAATGTCTGTGAAAGTTTAGGAATGATTTTATAAATGTTATAGATTTTTTTTAATTGATATATTTGTGAAATTACTAATTGACCCTTGTGGAATAAAATGGTAAAAATCACATATAATGAATTTGTTGTGTGAAATTTTTAACTTTTTTTAAAATGATGAAGAAGTACAATTACAAATTTATCCTTTGAATTAAAATAAATAATTTTAAAAAATTATGAGGTTTTTGTATTGTTTAGAATTATTTTGACATTTTGAAATTTTTAAATTAGAAATATTGTTTGAAAGTGTCAAGGTATAATATACTCACTTACAGGGGTGTTTCGTAATTTCCAAAGTCATCACCTACTTACAAGAGTGTTTCGTAATTTCCAACTCACTAATAAGGGTTGTTTCGTAATTTCCAATTACATCCCTGTAAATCTTCATATGATTGAGGATCTCATCTTACAAATTTTCTCCAATCCATCATCGCAAATTAGTTCAACCAAATAGACTTTATCAAAAGTATCCATCTTCTTATACAATAGAACTACACAAATTGGTTTAACCAAACACGATGTAAAGGAAGTGGATAGATACATGGATAGATACATATCCTTTTATCCTTTTTGTAGTTGAGATTTTAAATAACTTAGAATACAAGGCGATCCAATGCCTTTTATTAAGTTTTGCTTGCATAATCTCACACTTGTACTCATTAATCATTACCCAACTACAAGTTGAATAAACAAATGATAATCGTCCAAATTCCACACATTAACCCTCCCCCTTCATAGATTCACCCATGTTTTATAAGTTGTTTTTTTAACATAGTCAATGCAAAAGCTACACAAATATTTTAACTTACAATGCATATCAATTGAACCAAACCCAAAATAAATAAGAACTAGAGCAATAGACAATTTGTGAGTCTTCCAATCAATTCCACATTTGGTGTAATAATTTGTAGCTTAAACAATATTACTAGAAGATCGAAAGCAAATTTTTTTGACAATGCATCCAAATATTGGATGACTTGTTTGTTACTTGGTTGGATTACTCATCATTTTTAATTCATTGTACTTACTACACCATGGACAAGCATGTTAAAATAATAAAACCGTAGATTATAAACAGAAAAGTGAAAACGAAAAAATCAAATAGTAAAACCAAATTCAAACACATTAATCGGAACAAGAACAAAATTCTAAATTAACCTTTGACCAAACAAGAATGACCGCATCTTTGCTCAACCAAAAAGAGATGAAATGACGAACTTAGCATTTAAAAAAGTACAAAGCAGTGAGATGATGAGGTTGAAATATTGGGAAGACACAAACCGAGAATAAGTATAAGAGATGGGAGGAAATAAACAATTGAAAGATGTAGAGCGAGAAAGAGATGAGCAACAAACTTATCAAATTCAAAGTTAGGACCTACTTAAATTGAGAGTGAAAAATACAATGGAGAAAAGAGATAATTTAGATGTGAGACCGTCGTAAAGAAAGAGTTTTTTTTTTCTTTTTTTCACATATAATTAACACGTAAGGTTGAAGGATGACCTTATTTTTGTGTGACTAAACCAAATTTCATTTTTAATATTAGGACACAATTTTTTCTTTAGCCCACATATATTATTCATTTTTAAAGGTAGCACTTACAAAAATGGAAAATTTCCTTTTGCACCCATGCCTTCCTTCTACATCTCATAAATATTAAAATCGCCACTTTCAATTTAGAAAAACATATTTAGTGACAAACACATATTTCATAATTTAAAAGGACTTAATTTAATCGTCAATTCAGTTGAGAAAGTAAACACTTTCATTTAGCGATCAAAATCAAAATAGTAGTTAGGATAACATATTTTTGGTTATCAATTAGGTTACTAAAGTCAAAACTTTCTTTCATTTTATATAATCATCAATTTAGCGATAAAAAATTAGATACTAAGATTATAAGTTGTGATTTCAACAACTACACAGATTAATGTCAATCAAATTTATTCTATTACTATTTCGATCGCTAGTTTATAACAAATGTCATTAGAGGACTATTTCAATAACAACTTATTACATCGTTACTTGTGTCATCAAAATCATTCCTTAAATAATATCTATCTTGTAATGAATAACGTTATATTATATCTAATGTTAGCACATTATGTATACATTAGACTTCCACCTGTCGCATGTGTATAAGAAACATGTTACATATCTAATTTCACAACTTACAAATATGAGAAATCTTAAAATGGAATCACTGTTGCGAATAACCTTTAATCTTCTCTATATCTTTAGTTAATGCACCGATCGTTGAAAATGAAAGAACACTTCTAATAAACTAAATATCACAACATTATCACAGTCCGAGGTGAATGAATTCAATTGCAATTTTAAAATCCGAACCTTGATAAATATAAAAAGAAAAAAACAATAAATTTTGATTTGTCCTCTCTATTTAGTACATATTTTAACAATAAATCTCTGATACGTAATCTAGTGGGACTCTTTTACATTTAAATAAATAAGAAAAATAGAGTTAGATATTTACACATAATTTTGACACAGGAGAGAAATCTAAAAAGTTATCCGAAATGGGTGAGGATAGGAGGGGACGAGGCGAAAAACCTGCAACTCTCCATCGTTTGTGTTGAAAATGGTGCTAAAAGAGCATGCAACTGTAAGTGTAGGGAAGCACGTACGGATATTATTACATTACGTACTGGAGAAAGGGGTCGTGTTACATGGCTACTTCAATTACCCTGCCTTTGTTAAATCATTCACCTTTTAATTTCATCTAATTTAGTGCAAATTTTGGACTTCCCTCTCAAAGACAGCTGCTAAACTTGTTGAATACTTCATGGAAACTACGGGAAATTGCGGGGATGCTTCTTCCTCTCACTGTTGTACCTTCGGAGTTTGACAACTGCAAATATAAAGGACAAAATACATTTATTCTTTCCGACTTTTAGTGAAATTGTACTCCATATATCTTTCTATTTTCTATCTTATGTCATTTAGGAAAAATATACGCTTTTTTTAATTAATAAAAATTATAAAGACGAAGGATGTTTCATGTAAAATCACTATTGGAAATTTCAATGTAATAAGTCTGCGTGAAAATTGAAGAACGTGGAATTTCCAAATCTATATTAAAAACACGCCGGCATATATATCCGGAGAAGAGAATCTTGAAAATCTAAACTATTGAAACATTCAGTAGCATAAAATTTATATAACTACTTCAATACTTATAGTTTCCAAATAAAAATTGTTTTTATTTGCATGTATACTTCTTTCTATTATAAGAGGGGATTGCAACTATCATAAGTAATGTATTTCTTTTATTAGTAGTATTATTTTTGTCATGTCACTCATCAGATGAGATTTTTTATGTACTTCATTATAAATACTAGACATTTTAAGTATAAAGTGTATACGATGAGAAATCTTCAACTTTTCAATCTAGTGACAAGTAGTGAGATCATGATAAAATATATTTTGATAGTATACTGCAAAAGAGAGTTGCGGAAGCGCAAGAAATTTTGTAGCATGTTAGAATTTGAATCTAAGTCATTCTCAAGTGCGAGGATGCTTCTTGTGAGAATCGTGTAACGAGTAAATTCATGAATCGGAAAATATCACGTTGTAAGTTGATGAAAGGAAGGGCAACTGAAACGAGAACTTATATTTATGCCTTCAACACATATCAAGAACATCAAAGAGAAAGAAAGGCACATATCAAGAACATCAAAGACAACTAAAAACACATATCAAGAACATCGAAGAGAAAGAAAAACACATTTAAATTCTATGCAATGTGGGCAAGAATTAGTTTTGTGTTTCATCACAAAATACAGAGAAACAAATTGTGAAGTTAATTTTCTTTTAAAAAATTCGTGTATCTTTTTATTGTTGGAGACAATTTTTTCCTTGACACGGTTTTTTCATGTTTATTGAATTACTAATCTCATTTGTAAATGCAGATCAAGTTTTACACAGTAATAAAGAAAAATTTGTTTTATTCAATACTAAGATCAAAACTATCTTCTAAGTATTTAACACCAATGCATAATTAAGACTTCAACTCAAAAGTCAATAAAGTAACTGCAATGATAAATCTTACTTTAATTTCTTAACGTACCTCTTGTCATGAATGATATCAAATAATATTTAGAATATCATTTTTTTTTTCTCATAATGGTGGAACTTGTTGATGAGCACTGCACTCCACATTTTTTAGTTCCTATGAAATTTTCCAAAAAAACTGATTTTATATGAGGAAGTCTGAATCACTTCAATGATAACCATTATACACAATTTTTTATATTAAGAACCTAAGACTCACAGTTGGAATGACCTTAAAGTTGAAATAATTATGTGGCAAATTATTTAAACATTTTGTTTTATTTCTCCTTAAAAGAAAAAGAAAAAGAAAGACGACATTGTTACGTTTGATGGTGGTATTTTTATGTAACGTAAAGACACGTATCTATATATATTTTTTGAATAATAAGTGTGTAGGGAGGGGCCAAGGTGTCTTTGGAAAGGGCAACAAGGGGAAGTTCTTAGCTCCCTTAAGCACCCATAGGACCCCCCAGACGGCCCTAAGCTAATTTGGTTTGTCCCCACAACCCCACATGACTCTGTTTCTCAATCTACCACTTACTTTTCTCCCCAAACCTATCCATAAATACCACCACATTCCCTTTTCCCTTTCACAGCAACCTCTTTCAACTTTTCTCCTCACCCTTATTCTGTCCCTAGCTCTTTTTCACTCCACACAATGGCTTTGAGAAAATCAACTAAACTCCCTCAAGCAGCACTCATCAAGCAAATCCTCAAGCGCTGTTCCAGCTTAGGGAGAAAAGACGATCAAGGCCTGCGCTTGGACGTGCCCAAGGGTCACTTTGTTGTCTACGTTGGAGAAAACAGAAGCAGATATATAGTTCCAATTTCCTTCCTCAGTCGCCCTGAGTTCCAAACACTTCTCCACCAGGCAGAAGAAGAGTTTGGCTTCGATCACGAAAAGGGTCTCACCATTCCCTGCGAAGAAGACGTTTTTGAGTCTCTCACCTCCATGCTCCGATGAGGAACTTACCATTTTTCGTTTTTTCCTTTCTTTAAGGAGGACAAAACGGCTCAAGAGGAAGCTGCTTCACTGCTTCTCTGACATGGTTTTCACCCTCTCTTTTTTATATCTATAAATGAGGTTTGTATTTTAGAGAGACTCAAACCTCACAGAATTGGACCATCAAACAATGTTGTCACTATGTGCTAGTTTAGATTGTAAATGTACTAGAAATCAGCATTTTTCCCACAGAGGTGAACCATCCACTAAATGTACCCTGTTGGAGAATTAATTAATTAAGAGGATATATTATTATCTACATATATACATATCTCTGTCTTCAACTCTTCTCTTCCGTTCCTCCTTTCTCTCTCCTCTGCAAAATTTTGCTTTGACCTTCACCTTTCAGAGCCAACATCTCCCACTAGATGTGCACTCTCTATGCTTTTCACTTCTGCATGCTCTGTTTACACATTAATATATGAGCTGCTGCAAGTGGAAAATATTTTATATTTTCAGTCAATGAAAGAAATATTTGCATTTAAAAAAAAAAAAACTAAGTTTTGGTCTGATCAATGTAAATCAGGAATGCAAATTCAGTTTTTGTGTGTGTATATATATTCTCTATTAAAAAAAGCTGAATTAATTGATAAGTATATGGATCTTCTTACGTTACGCGTGTCTGGTTAGGCACACAACCTAAAACAATAATAAATAAAAAAGGCTTTTTACTAAAAATTATGATAAGATGTGTCAATTTACTCTTTTACTCTTTTATTTTTAGACCCTTAATTAATGTCCTCAAGATAATACTTTTTAATTTCAAACGTGCTCCAACTTGTGTTCTCGAAAATGGTTATCGAAACAAGATATGAGAAATTAGAGATAAAGATGATTATGGATTACATTATACGTTGTATCAATTTCATTCAGTATCTTATATGTTCCATTTTCTTTTGTAAACAATAATGTATTAAAGATAAAAATTATGGATTATCAATTAATAAAGAATTATTATTTGTATGATTTTTATAAAAAATTATATACTTATCTTGTATATTAGAATTTATGTCGAGAAAGTAATGTAGTTTTTTAATATGATTAGTACATAAACTATTTTACTCATTAGCTTAAAAAAATACGTATAATGACTTTGTCAAATTTATAAGAATAGTATTTTTGTTGTCGATTTATTATGAGAGTAGTCTGAATTTGAATAATATGTGCCTATAAAAGGAAGTGGCATCCGTGTTTGAAAATTCGTTTTAACCCTTTAAATATGTGATTAAGGCAGAAGTAACTAAGGGTTACTTCTCTGAATCCATTTTCTTTTTCTTGAATAGCGAAGAGTTAAGCATGTCTTATATGCCTACTCCGATTGAATAATTTCATAGGTTAAACACCTTTATTATATAAAATGAAAGTCTCACTCGGAATTATTATATTAGCATTAATCAATCGTACATTGTATCTGATGGAAACTAGTTAATCAACCTTAAACGCTAAAAAAATCTCTAGAAATGCATATAGCGAACAAAATTTAAGTGGCTTAAAAAAAAGCTTACCTTATCAGGATAATATTTCTCCAACTCTAGATTTTTATTATTTTATTTGACGTTTCGTCCGTGTCTGCTCCGAATAATCTACGCCACACGCACAGTTATGACCGTTGAAACTGTACAACCAGAAACCATTCTGAACGGACTGTTTGATCACGAGCACAAGAATTTTAATGGTAAAGTTTACATTCTTCTTACCTTAAAGTTTTAACAGTAATACAAAATATATTCATAAATTAAATTTTAAAAACACGAAATAGTATTATTTTCATCTCAAGAGATGACGTAATTAGCATCAATTATAGTATCCCATCTATTATTCTTTTAAAGTTTGGAATTCTTTATATATTTAAAAGATATTTTGAAAGAATAAAGAAATAAAGTATATTTAAATTGATCTTAATTTAAACTTATAAATTGGAATGAATGTTTCAATCTCAGTTTCATTGAGATAATATTGTTAGGGTTGATCACTACATGTTTTAAAGTTTAAAGTTCTAATATGATTTAAAAATAGACTTCTTCCTAAGTTTAGAGGAAGTATTGATGTAACGAAACAAGTGTGAATATTTTGCTACATGAAGGAACAGAAAAAGAAGTGATTAAATATTAGGAGATTTTTTGAGCATTTATTTGGTGAGATTGAATTTGGCGAAGTGTTTAGAAGAGTGATATGAAGAAATATTGAAAGGCACATGGAGGAAGGTTGAGGTTTTGATTTGAAAATGGAGGGTCCCTTAGCACACGGAAACCATACTGTAAAGTAGGAAATTGAAGAAGGCCCAGGGTTTCACTTTAACTTGCGGGCCACCATGATCACTACCATACCTACACTACACCCTACACTGTTCTCCTACCCACCTCCTTTTAATCTTAGCTTCAATTTTCATTTTCATTTTCATTTTCTCAACAAATATTTTTATGTATTATTGGTGTAAAACATTATTTATTATGATTTTGGCTTGATCAACCAATACTAATATCATGTATATTAATTGCATAGATCATTTTTAAAATTCTTTTTGTTGTTAGTGTACTGATTAATTACTCATAATTATATCTTTAATATCAGTGACTACTTGATTCAATAAGCCTTATTATTTGTGTGGCTTAATTCATGTTATAGGATTTACTGCATCTGCGTCATGGTGAAAATGTCATCCTCTCTTACCTGTATGTTAAAGAAAAGTTGTTCAGGATTTTATGTGTTTTGATTTGTATTGATTATTATAAAATTATAATTCATTGATTGGTATTGATGGTGAAGGAGATTCTTGATCTACTAAAGGATAACTAGTCAAAGCTGTGAGGTGTTCCATGCATATTAGGTGATAAAACAAGAAGAGTATAATATATCAGGTAGATACATCTTTTATTTCTTACTTAAAAACATGCCCAACCCAAGTGCACTTGAGAGAGAAAATAAAGGAGGAAAAGAAGAGAGTTACAAATGAGTTTCTTTCTTAATTTCAAAATTTCTTATCTCTAGTATTATTCTTTAACTTTTAAAATTTATTATTGTAATTAGAATACTAAAATGGGTTAAGACTCATAAGTCAACCTCCTAATAGTTTGCAATGTCATAAACGAAGAGATTTGAATCGTTTTTTTTTTTTAATTTTTATATTATATATAATTTTAAATTTGATTTATTAAATTTAAATAAAAGTATTATATCTTAAAAAAACAATTTTTCTATTATGTTATTTAAATTGATGCGAGTATGTAATAATATTAGCATAGGATAAATATGTGAAAATAAAACTTACTTAATTATACTTTTATTACTATTAAAATTATACGAAATTTGTTACAAACAACTAAAGTGATACATAATTAAAACTCAACCGTTAAAGACTAAACTAAAGAATTCATAAAGAGTATAATAAATTTGTATCTTGGAATATTTAGAAAAGGGAAAAGGCCCAGAAACAAGAGTATCAAGTACCACTAATTGTCAAGTTGTTAGGGAAAACATAAACATGATATATACGTAATAGTTTTTTATATGTCCGCACATTCGTTTCATTAATCAAATTATATGATTTTTAAAAAAAATTAACTTTCTACAAACATTTTATGAATATATCTATTTACAGTTAAACAAAAGGAAAGAAACTAAATCAATCACGTATAAGTCAATATAATCTCGTGTGTTATGTTTGCCGATCAAAAGAAAATATTGTGTTTTATGTATGGCGAAAAAAAGAGAATTTTATGGAACAAGAACAAGATTTTTTTGGTGGAACAAGATTATATAGGAGAGTAGGAATGGAGGTTGTGGGATTACGTCACATGATTTGTCTGGATTTATAATCTCATTTGCATTAAATATGACGTAACTTATTATTTTAAATAATTTTTTCAAGATTTTTCTAGAAGTGTAAAGTTACAAGTGACGTAATAAAAAAGTTGTGTTAAGCCAAAATTCCTAATTTTAGTCACAGCATAACCACAATTAAATATTTATTTTAAAAATATTAATTTACTAAAATTTATTTTCCACGTCTTTTCTCTTTTCTATTTTCCTTCCCCTTCTTCCGCCTCCTGCCACACCCGTCTTCTTTTCTTATATTTAACATCTCAACGCAAGCAGTGTATTAAATATATTTTAACCTATGTATATATTTCAATAAGAATAATTACGAATAGTGATTAGCGCAATGCGGATTGAATTATATTTATTTTCTTTTATTTGTAAAGGAAAAGCTCATATGTTAACTTGAGTATTAAATTTGTATCATCTTCACCGCAGAGGTATACTCATATACTAGTCATATACTTATATTTTTACCGTTTTAAATATTAATTAAATAATTTTAATAAAATTAATAAAAATATAATAAAAAATGCAATATTATTAAAATTTAGTATAAAAGTATACATTTTTTATTCAATATCAAATAGCAAAAAGAAAAAATCTACATAAATATTAAAATAAGAAAACAAAGCATAAATATATAAATGTTAAATAATTATGAAATTTCTCAATGACTATTTCCTAAACCATTAACATTTGATTTAAAAAATAAACATCTTTCTCAGTTTTACTCCTCAACGTTTTAGTGAATGAAAACTTATAAGAATTTGAAATAAACATGAGGATGTCTTTATTCGAAGTTAGCATGTAAATTTCAGGTCCTTGAAGCATTGATTGGTTTTAATCTCTCTGAACGTGATATTGTGTAATTTCAGTAATTTTTTATTTTTTATTAAATATTTAACGAATTTTATTTATACTAAAATAATGACATAATAGATCGTGTGAAGCTAAAAGTCATTGTAAGGATCAATATCATAACCGTAAAAAATCAAAATAATAAGTCTTTCAATAAGTGTTATAATGTCCGTTTTAAAAGTCATTAACGTAAGACATTGCATAAAAATTATAAATAGAACTTCTACACATAGCTGTTAACTCTTGGAAAAGTAAATATCTTAAAGGTTTTCTATAATTATTTATAAGATAATTTTATCATAAATTAAAATTAACGTATACATACATTAGTTTTAATTTATTAAAAATATATTTTACTTTTTGACGTATAATTATAAGGAATTTGTATATTTTTGTGACTTATTTGGCTTCCACTTTAATTAGCTGTTTTTGAAATTCTAGCAATACTTTTTTATCGTGTCATTGTGGTTAGGGAAGAATTGAGGTGTCACAGTCGATTAGGATTTGGTTGCCAGCTGAAGAAGATGGTCGTTTTCAATGAGAAAATAAGGTGACAATGAAGTTATTAACGAAAATATTGACAAAATTGGACAACTAAAGGAAAACTCTAATGTTGTCTTTGTGAAAGATACAACTTAAAACATCCAAATGAAACTCTAATGTTGTATTTGTTAAAGAAATTTTAAATTTTGAAACCTTATTATATAAAGTATTTGCTAAATTAATTTTTACGAAACTAGCTATGTATACATAATTGTTTGAATTAAATTATTTTGTCATATTATCAATAAGTTGAATGATTAAGAACGCTTCAACTTTAAATTAATCTCAATTAAATATATTTTTACTCTTCTAAATCGAAATATTATATTTTTTTAACTAAAAAAGTTTTTTTATTTTTTATTTTTTGTCAAATACTACTTTTTTTATTCATAGAGTTAGATGATATTATTGATGTCGATAATATGATTATTAAATTTTTAAATATGCTTTTAGTCTTCTAAATTGTATATATTAATTCTTTTGTTTCTTAACTAAACTTTTTTTAGTCCTTTGGTATTGTGAAAATTTTATTTTTAATTTTTAAAGTTTGACAACATTAGCGGTATTCTTTTTATGTTATCATTTCAAATTCTTGATCAACTTATCTACACACTTTCTAAAACCAACCATTTCTACTTTACTAATTCGATCCAAAATCTCAATCAAAGACTCAATATTTCAACATTAACTAAAATCACTTTATTAAAATCAAATTTTAGTGGGTTAACTTATGTCACTCTTCCTCTTTTATCGTTGAAAAATGAAATAACGTTGTTAGTGATAAAGGTTGAATGTATTTCTTCAAATATTCTGAATGGGTTGTTACTTTTCGATAAAAAAATCTTCTAATCGAAAAAGTCGATGGTTGATTAAAATATGAAATTTCATATTTATATATTATTTTATAATTTTGTAGAAAAGGATTGAAAATAAGAAAATATTTTAGAGTTACATATATATAATGACATTTCAAACTGTTATGAAAGATTAATAATCTCACCAAAAAGTAAGCTTAAACAGCCACATATATTGTTAAAAACCTAAAATGCGCTGAAGAAGTTCGTCCACTAATTTCCTTAGTTGTCATCGTATCTGGATTTTTATTTAGTTTAAAAATAGTTTTAAAAAACTTATATAATAAAAAATTGAAAATTATAATTGTAAAAAAAGGTACATTTGTAATAGAAGTGTTTTGAATTGAATGATTAAAAGATGTAGATAAAAAGGACAAGGGTTAGGCTCCAGCCTCAGCAGGTTGATATTTGAAGAGGCAAGTTCACATGATCTCTCATTAGCATCACTACTTTATCATGCCATTGCCTACTTTATCTTATCCCTGTCATGGCCCCTAATTCTATTACGTCCACCTTCCAACTTTATATTACTTAAATATATCATCAATGTTTCGTTCAGATATTTTTCTGTTCATTTTATCTTTTTATAGATTCAGCATCAAGTAAATCATCATCATAATCATTCATTAATTATCAATGTTAGTTAAGACTTTAAAATATTAGCTATATGGTTTTCATTTTACAGATTAAATTAGTAATCTAAGTTATTCACACCAGATAATCAATAGCTTAGTAATTACATGCGCATAAACAACAAACTACGAATGAGAAAATTAATTGTTAGTTTTTCATTAATGACTTATTACTGGAATCTTATGCGTGATTAAAATTACTTATTCTAAATTAATTTACTCACTTCAAGTCTTGTTTATTGTCGTTAAAGAACTAGTCCAAATTTAAGTTCCTAAAATTCTGATGACTAATGAGTACAATTGGAGTTGGGCAAGCACATTTGAATTTAAAATACTCTTAAAAATTTTTGGAGCTTAATTTTTTGAAAGAGAAGTAGAAATGAAATATTTTTCTCTGCTGCGAAAAAATATCACTTACTAAAATAAGAAAAATATTTAAAAAATCTGTAATAACTTTTAAAAGTGAGCAACATCCTAAGAAATATTTCATTTTGAACCAATCGATGTAAAATAATAAGATAAAATCTATAAAAAAAATGTAAAAGAAAATAACAGATATAATAGAAAATATGGGGAAAATAATGATAGATAAATAATTGATTAGAGTTTAGAAATTGAGTGAATGATTTGTGAAAATAAAATTAGGTAATATACTATTATTAATGAGGTGGGTGAGTTTTAAAGGGGCAAGTGATGTATCGTGGTCATTCAACAGGTTACTCACATTTTTAGAGTGGCAAGCTCTGAAAAAAGTCCCTGTTATGTTCCTCCCTCAACCTTAACCATTAAGACTATATTTTTTCATAAAAAAGATTGAAAGAGAAATAAATAAAAGATTTTACAAAAAAATATATATAATTTAAGTATAAATTAAATTTATTTTATCTAATTTGTTTTAATTTAAGCATAAACTAATTTTATATTATAAAAAATTATGTTATTCTTTTTTATTTTAAAAATCCTAACCTAAAATTTTGTCATAACAAAACCTAAGAAAGTCTCCAAAGGATCCAATTCACTCATTCTTATCTTTCATTCATTTATTATATGCATTGCTGAATCGTTCTACGAATTTGATACCACTGTTTTCAGTCAATATGATTGTTCAATATTGAGTCACTGAATTAAAAAAAGTATTTGGATTAAAAAAAAAAAAAAAACTAACAACATCAATGGAAAGCCATATTTTGAGGAATTATGAAAGAAGTGGAATATTCATATCCACACAATCCAACAATTGGGACATTCCAAAACCCTTTTGGTCAACACACATCATATCATAATAATTTGATTCATTAGTTGATTCACTTTACATTGAATATATCAAATATGAGTACAAGCAATATTCTGAAGCAACATTATGATGAAGTAGAAGGTGTAGTGTAGAAGGTGTAGTTTGATGAAAAGAAAGGAGAAGACCAAGTAGGTGGTGAAAGATCTCGCATCATAATCCATCTTGCATTTCCTCGTATTATATAAAAATAATATATAAAATCATTATAATTTTTTACATATTTTACTTCTTAATATCCAATAACATTTTATTTCTATTCTTTTATCTCATCTCCTCTCTCAACTCACACTCAAAATTGACTTTCTCGCACTTTTTACACTCATTTTTTTTTTCCTTTATAACTTTCAATATCTGATATTCCCCTTGTCATTTTTTTTTTTTTTTAACACGTGACTTTAAATTCTTTTACTTTTAAATCTAAATCTTTTATATAATGTTTCAGATTTGAACACAGTTAAGTAAATATAAATAAATTTATAGTAAAAATATATAAAAGTTAATGTACAAGTTAATATGTAAATAAAACGAACAATTAAATTTTAATTCAACAAAATAAGATAGCATGATAAACATTTGGAGATACAAACCTAATACACATGTTTTTCTGGTGTTATTTATAACTTCAATATTCCTCAGTGATCTGTGATTCATCCTTCTTATTCATTTCAAGCACTCATATGTCCCAATATTAGTATAAAAACATAGAATTCGCATCGTTAAAAAAACATCATGAGTTTATAAAAAATTAATATAAAAATATATGCGGAAAATTTTTGTGAATATTAGGATTATTTTTATATTGATTATTTTTGTAATTGATGTAAAAAGTAAATATTACATTAACTTAGAATTGATGCACAATGCATGTTCAAATCATATTGGCATTATATGTAATCGATGTGTAAAATAAATATTATAATGTTAGTAATGAAATATTTACTTTATAAAGTGGATGAAAGAAATTGATGTATAATCTCTTGTATTATGACACAAACTCTTGTCTTCCTCCTTGCTTCTTCCTTAGATAATTTTACATTAATTATATTATTACAATTATGTGAAATAATATGTTGACAAGTTTACAAATGGATAAATTGATAAAAGAGAGTATAAATTTTTTATTTTATATACAATTAGAAAAGAATTTAAAAAATATAATAAAATTAATCGAAATTGATAAATTTAGTAAAAGAGTCTAAAATATACTAACAAGTAGTATAAATTTGATTTGAATATATAATTTTCCATTTGTATTGAAGAGTTGAGTTTAAAAAAATAAACTAACAACGATAATAGCTAATAAATGTGTATTTTGACTTTTAAATAATAATAAAAACTTAGGAAAAAAAAAAGTACTTAGTATAAAGTATAGATCTAAATAATTGAAAGAAATTAAAAATATTATTTCATACTGATTGGCCGACAATCTAATTTATTTTTTCACTCATACATATATTTTCAAAACATAGACATATTAAATAATATACACATGTTTTGGCATAAATTTTTCATCAAAATATTTTGGATAAACTAATAAATATCCTGTTGGGCTGGGTTCTCTCTAATTGAGGCCCAATAATTCAAATGGTCCAACTCCAATTAGGACAACAAATGAAATGTTTCTTTATGATAGTTGTTGCCTCCCTTCTCCCTCCAATTTTTTCGAAATCTAGAGTGAAGAAGTGAGAGTGAGGTTAAAACAGTTCCGTCGGTGACCATTTGAGGATTAGGAAGAGTTTATTAATATGCTTTATGATTAAGTTTAGAAAGACTTATTGTATCTGTTGATTTGGTATTAGTGGAGCATTTACCGTTCCGTGGGTTTTTTAATCTCTTTTGAGAGGTTTTTCCCACGTTAAATACTATTGGTGTTGTTTTCTCTGCTGTTTTTGATTGCATATTAGATATTATTGGATATTATTTGGTTGATTGACTGCATTCAGGGAGCTTCCATATTGTTTGGTTGGTAGTCCATTGTATTGGGTTTTTTAATCTCTTTTGAGAGGTTTTTCCCACGTTAAATATTGGTGTTGTTTTTTCTGCTGTTTTTGATTGCATATTGGATATTATTGGATATTATTTGGTTGATTGACTGCATTTAGGGAACTTCCATATTGTTTGGTTGGTAGTCGTCCATTGTATTGTTTCCGCTACAGGTACCCATCATATCCATATATTGACAATTACTATTCTATACTACAACACACAACAACATAAATTAACTACGTCCTTCGACTTAAGAGTAAAATCGTGTACCAATTTTTTAACTATTTTTTTCTCATTAATTTACTAACTTTAGTGTAAGTAACAAATACCGATTCGGATACATTTAAAAGGTATGAAAAGTATTATAATGTCTTACTTAGACTCAAACATTATAATTTTTATCATAATTATAAATAAATAAAAACACTGGTAAACATGATTGCAGTTTTCTATTTTAATTTTGTTGTTATGTGAAATAACATATAAGACATTTCTTTTAAACAAAAATTAAATGAAATTTCATAGAGAGCAGTCTTGTTTTTAATAATACATCATTGCGATAATCTAGCAATAACGTTTGAATTTTCTTATGAACACTGAGATGTCATATTTGAATTAAAGATTCATGTTGATTAAATAACAATTTAATTCTAATTAAAATTCCATTTAGTTTAAAAACAAAACAACTCCCAAAATATGTAAAGACATTGTGCATTTAATGTAAAAGTTATAATAACGATTTTAATTTACTTGTGAATCTTATTAGGTCCTCTCATCTTTAAAATCTCATATCTACTCTTCTTCAAAAATAAAAATTTCCTAAGATCTTATTTAATATATTATTGACACATCAATAATAAATTACAAAATTATTATTACTGTTAGTGAATGTGAATATTTTTTTAATTTATTATCAGTGTAGAATATTTCTTTAATATAAGAATTGTTTCTGATGTAAACAAAATATTTCTTTTTTATTTCTATAATTTAGAACCTTGTTTAATATTTTAGATCTTAAATTTATTGCTCATTTACATACTTGAATGAGAAGTTGTAATGAGAAGTGTTGTTACAAGATTTTGAAGGGTATCACAGTTTTTTCAAGATATGAATATCAATAACTTTTATCAAAATTGGTTTTCAAATATTAGAGCTTATGGATTAAATGATAAGATAAACAAGATTAACGTATCTTTTTCTCTTAGTTTGTTATAGTTATTTATAAGATATGATTGATTTGACAGTGTTAATTAAATTTAATGTGAGATACAAAGGAAAATATATTCAGTAAATAATTGACTAAAAACTCATCCTTAATTAAAAATATTTAAACCGTATAGTTTAAAAAAAAAGATTTTATTCAACTCAAGTCTTAAAAATAATGACTATTATTCTAAAATATTTATAATTTTTTACATTTTTTATATGCTGTATTTACCTTGTCCTCTATCAGTACAATATATATAGTCATAAATAGGAAAAAAAAGGAGTGACCCTCTAATGTTTTCTAACCACCAAATGCATCCTTATAGAAAAAAAGGTGAAAATATTAACTAAATTATTAAATATTCTTAATCATTTGTATGCATTTAATTAAAAATGTTGATCATGTAAAAATGTTTGTACACTTCCCTTCAATCATACATTTTAATATTAATAAAAAATTGTAAAATTAATTTATAGTTCATACTTTAGTGTATTATGTACATGTTGTGCGGTAAAGATTCATTATTTTCTTAGATTTGTATTAAATAGTTCAAAATTTACCCAAACAGAATAAGTGAATTTCACAGTATAAAAATATAAATTTAATCTTCTCAAATCAGTTCAAATACTTAAGTTATTAGTAATAAATTGTCAAGATATAAGTTTTATTTTTAAAATTTGTTAATGTCCTTGTTGTCTCTTTTTTTTTCTATTTTTCTTTATTACGAAACTAATATTTACGTATGTACGTACGTAGTCTCGTGCGTCTATTTAATATATTGCTTGTTTTATATATAATTTCACACATTAAATTAGTAACTTGTTTTTATTAATTTGGGGATTGAATTCAGAACAAGGAGGGCCACATGTAAGATGAACTCTCCCTGTAAAAGGTTCTGACAACAAAAAATTAAAATACAACAAAATTTGTTTTGATATTTTATCTATTTTTTCTGTCATTTCATTAAATGTAGCAACAGAAACTATGGATGTGGCATTAAATTCCATTTACACATTCTGTGGGAAAATATTTATAGAAACAACCATGGTTTGGAGCTCTTTGAAAATTGTAATTTTTACAAGCAGAACAATCATTCAAACATAACATTTACTTAAGAAATTGAAAGGTAAAATGGTGAGGAACAAAGATGAAACAGTAGGAGGAAAAAGAAAAAACAAAGTCAATTTCTTCTAGCACTTTTATATAGAGAAGTTCTGTAACTTGAGTAGAAATACAAAGCAATAATTTCTTTCTTTGGTTTGGAAGTCCTTTGTTGGGTAAAAGTATTTGTCATGTTTTTGGGCAATGCATTATTACTCTAAAATTTGTTATAAACTCTTGAAGAAAGTAATTGCTTATAAACTGAACAGCAAAAACAAGTATTGCTACCAAAAAAACGGAATTGCATATATTTCATACATTTTTTTTATTATGTGTGGTTGAGAGGTTGTAAAAATGTGGGAATTTGGTGCACTGAGAACAAGTCTTTTCAACTTATTTGTCTTTATTAATATTCTTCAAGAAACAGTGAAATTAAGGACGATTATGACCCAAAACAAATAGTGCCCACTGATGTAGGGTGGTTCTGTGTCGGTGCTTCCCCAATATGCAGAGAGGTATTCTATGAAATTAATAACTTACTTATGTTTGTAAAATAAATATGTACACATGTAAATCCATTGAGAAGCTACACTCAAACTAATTTTCAGTTTGGTTAAAACTTTTTCAAAAAGGAAACAAACCATTTTTAATTAAATGTTTAAAAATTATTATATTTTCTTTCTGAGAAAACAAAAACATTACAGCAGTAATTTTGGCGTTTGTCATTAGAGTTTTAAATAAAATTATCATAAAATACTTACAAAAGTGTTTCCCTTTAATAGTCTTATTAGCTGAAATATTTGTCAACAATAGTAGCTTTTAGTAAAAGTGCCGAAAGGTACAACATCGTATTGCTGAAAATTCCAATGGTATTGGGAATGGAATGCTCTGTTGTAATTGTCAACAATTACACAAAATTATGATATGATTTTAAATGAGAAAGCAGTATATCTTTTTTTGGGCATTTTAGTAAACTTTTTAGTATATTATAGTAAAAAGAAAAAATAACAGAGGGAGATAATTAATGATGAATTTCTATGGTCTATATCTGTAAAAGATCTAACAATTTAATTTATGTAATAAATTAAAATTAGTTTTTATTGAATATTTTCTAAAATAACTATTTTATCCCTGTCTTAAATTTTAATTTTATTTTATTAATAATATTATTATTTTATGATTTTACTTTATATCATCATTATTTATTATTTTATTAGTAATACTATTATTTATAATTGCTAATATATGAATTTATTTTATTGTTGTTACTGATAATAATTTTTTTATGTAATATTATTATTAGTTTTTATTTTATTATATTACATAATTATAACTAATTATATATTTATATTTATAAATAATCGGTTATATGTTTATTTAATATTTGTATTATTATTTTATATAATTATAATTGATTATATTATAACATATTCGATTTTATGTAGTCTATTAATGTTTCAGTAATATAAAAAAAATAAAGATAAATGAGTAGTATTTTTTCTTTCAGCTCATTTTCATATTTTTCTTCACACTTTTGAGGATGATCATAAATCGTATTTTAAGTCATTGTTTTCGTTTCTTCTTCACAAATGGTTGGAGGAATCCTCCCTCTCCTTTCAAGAAAAAAAAGTATTTGCCTGAAAACAAATACTTAAAGATCCAACTATTTTTATATTTAGATTCTACCCATAGATGAAATAATATAAAAATTAAGCACGTCATGATTAGTAACACAATGGATAAAATTTTATAAATAAAAAACATTCAGATGCAAAGTCTATAAAAAAAAAATTATATTACCATTTTACTTTATTTTAATTATAATTATTAGATATATATATATATATATATATATATATATATATATATATATATATATATATATATTTTTTT
>Ga0209700_104599_pt1 | contig 24577 bp, 19 predicted proteins | sample SiratroredBW_FD_187528 | JGI IMG/M metagenome (GOLD analysis project Ga0209700, IMG submission 187528) | Root nodule microbial communities of legume samples collected from California, USA - Siratro red BW (SPAdes) (version 2) | ecosystem: Host-associated > Plants > Roots > Nodule | place: USA...
ACTGAAAAAAAAAAAAAAAAAAAAAAAAAAAAACTTACAATTAGAGATTTTAATTGTACAAACTTAAGAAATCTTGTGATGAACACGGGAATGATAAATTTAGAAAAAAAGTAAAGCCGAAAGAAAAATTTTATTTTAAAATAAATCTAAAAATTAATTTTTCTATTAAAATAAATTTTCATTTTAATAATAAAATATTCATTTAATTATACACTTTTATTCTTAAAGACTATTTTCTAGATCTTATTAGCAAATAGATAGAAGATAAATAATATATAAATAAGAAAATCATTCAAACTTAATGTGCTATGATCAGATTGAATGTATGATGTTCTAGCCTCCTCTTATTAGCAAGGAAATGAGGGTTGAAAAGACTCACTCGTAATCCATTAATTATTAAATTAGTTGTAATTTGGTACTATACTACCATAAATATTTTTATAATAATTCTAAAACTATCTTCCCAAAAAATTTCGCATTTACTAAAAGATATTTATAGTATAAAACGGTAAGATAAGAAGACATCAATACTTATCTTTCTTCAATGGAAGCTATCCATTTTTTACTTTAATGCGCAGTGTCCATGCATGGACAGTTGGACACATTAAATATACTGAATCCATAAATTAGATAAGATTGAATATAGTAAAAACAATGTAAGATATTGTCTTCGATTAGTATCCATGGCCAGTTGGAAACATTGAAAATACTGAATACATACATTCAAAACAATTAATATTAAAAGTAGGAATAATTTAAACGTTTGACTAACAGATTAGAAATTATAGTAAAGAGTAATGTTTTGCGTGGAGTGCAGGTGATTTAGATTAGGGAGTAAGATGGATAGGTCCATAAGTGGAGGAGGGAAATAGTATAAAATGAGATTATTTATTGAAGATGGGATATTGAAATGGAAAAATTGACCAAAATAATAAAAAAGAAAGACGAAACAGAGTGACAGGCAAGAAAATGGTGGGAACATCATGAACGTAGAACATTAAATTGAAACAAATATGCGGCTATTCGAATGCATGAAAGGCTGCATGCTTATGGCCATAAATGGCTTCCGCCATTTGTATGTGTGCCCTATCCTTTGCCAAATTCACCCTTCTTTTCTTTATCACCTGCATGCCCTTTACTTTCTATGCACACTCGTTTCACCCTCAACAATTTAAACACTGTTATATCATTTTCTGAAGATATAAAGTTACTAGTCATTTTATAATATCCGGCTAGATTAAAGATTAAATCATGGGTTACCACCCATTTATTCACTCCATTATTAAAAAAAGTTATGTATATTTTACCTGTGATGTGATTTTGTGTTGAGTGTGTAAAAACTACAATTCAATGACACGTCTCTTCAATGACACGTCTCTTCTTCCTTGATACAATGACACGTATCTTTGCAGTCCTGCTTCTCAACACCCAACATTATCAATAGAGTAATAAATTGATAGGTAACTATCGGAATGAAAGGGAAAGGTTTTAGGCTCTTATTCCTAGTAAAAGATTGAAGCATCACTAGATATACAATTTTTGTCATCATAATTTTGAGGTGAACATTGTTCTTTGTTTCTCAATCTTCATGTTTAATTTAGTTTTCTCACCTTAATGATTCAAGGTTGAAGGAATGTGTAAACTGTAGTATCAATGTCATCAATATTTCAATCTGTGAACTTTTTAAGTTTTCTTTTAACTCATTGACTCAAGCATGAGAAATTATGTACTTCCTAATCTGGAGATTATTAACCTTTAAATATGTGTTTAATTAAGTCTTCTCACTTTATCTACTTAATATATTGAAGGATTACTTATCCTCTTAATTATGTGTACCAAATTCAGTTTCAATTACTTTAAATTTGTTGCAACATAATAGACCTTTGGAGTCTACTTATTTATAAATAAGTGTTAGTTAGGATAATAGGATTTGGTAAAGTGATTTAGGAAACTCAGACAACAACAAAAATTAATGTGTCTATCCACTATCAGTGAAGGGACTTATTGTATCCTTTTTCTCTATAAATAAGTTGGAGACCATGTTAAAGAACTCAACAAATAATAAATACTTTAGTAAGACTTGAGTAAAATATATAGTTTAAATATTAATTTCATATATTGATTTAAGTTTAAATATCATTTTTTGGATTTGGTGCAAATAATTATGTTGAATGTGAAAAGAATTTACATTCATCCAACCAAATAGTTACAAAACAAAATTCATAATTTAGTCTTTTCAAATTCTAGGCAGTGGAATCTACCATTTTGTTAACAAATATAAAAGCTTAATTCCGACAAATCTCACGGATATCGGTTTTGTTTTTTATTTATAATTTCTGAAATTGATTTCAGTGCCTTGGAAAATAAAAAGAAATGTTTTCCATAAGACATCTGTGACAAGTTAATTTGTAAATGAGTAGATATAGATAACGTGGAGAAGTAACATGAACGTATAGATGTTAGGTGTAATAAGGAGATATATAGTGTGTACACAACTGCTGACGAGGACTTTCCTATTTTCAAGTACAGAATTGAAGGTTATCAATTTGAATTTTACCAAATTTCTAATCATACTTTGAGTCTGTCTCACAAATGGAAGTGTCCATAACAACGGCAACTTTCAGACTAGTGACAGTCACTATTTTGTCGTCATCATAGGTTAAATTTGCTTTAACTACTATAATAAAAATATAATAATTCAACTAAAATAAAAGATAAAAAAATAAAATAAAATAGATAATGATATAACTTTATTAAAGAAAAAATACAATATTTTGTTATAAATTTATGAAGAAAACATTAACATTCTCTTGAAAATATAAAATATCACTAATAAAAAATATTTAAAAAATATGTCTTTATTATTTTTTCTGTAATAAAAAAGTAATTTTAATATGTTTTATTTAGTAAAACATTGTAACTTTTATAACAAGAAAATTAAACATCAAAATAAAATTTGTTCCATGTGGGACTTTTCTTTTTCACAAATGTAATGTGTTTCCTCTATATAAATGGTAGTGTAGAAGGTAATTATGGACCATTTAGGCTAAAAAATCTCCTAAACATTTCCTTACAACAACTAACTAATCCCAAAATTTTAAATTAATAATGTTATAAATGAGAATCCTATAATTACTTGAAATACAATCAAAGAATAATTATATTGCTCATAATAATAATATTAAATTGTGAATTAAATATTAGTCACTAAAAATATTTCAAGTTCAATTTTAATTTCCCAGTAATATATATATATATATAACCAATCAGCGCTAATTTATTACACTTTACTAACTCATAATTTAAGTGTTAATTTCTATTCAGAATAATCGGAACAACTTTATAACTGAGTTTTATTTTCATATTAGTGACAATGTGACAACAAATTAGTCTAATATTTTTTTCTACTCATTTAAATATATTTAAATGTCATTAAACAAATTAACTTGCTGTCTAGGGGATGGTGAAGAGAGACGTGTGAAATTGAGAAACTTGTTTGGGTGCTTTGGAAGTTCCTAGATCTCAATTTTTGACTTTCGAGCACTTTGCTTTTTCATCCTTTTTTCTAAAAACATTCCTGTTACATACATATTCTTCCTAACTATTAGACTGGTTAAAAGTCACCACCGCTTAATTTTGTTTTCAATGACAATAACATATATAGATAGCAGAATGGTTAAAAGTCACCACCACTTAATTTTGTTTTCAATGACAATAACATATATAGATAGCAGAATGGACGTAACTGACAAAACAAAAAAGAGGAAACATGATCAAGCATGGATAGAAGTAGAAATATTAGGTCACCTATAATGCCTCATATAAAGTTATATCAGGCTTTTGCAGAAACCAAACTTTTATAAAATCTATTTGGTTAACAAAAATTATACCTTAAATCATGAGAAGAGAAGTCTTTTAAATCTAATCAAGTCACTCTTTTAAACTTATATAAATATTTTTTTGTCTATTATTTTATTACTATATTTTTTAATATACTAAAATATTTATGTATTTATTTATCTTTCATAATTCTTAAACATATTGATCTACATAAAATATCAAAAAAGCAATATTAATATAAAAAATATAGAAGATAAAACTTATACATATATTGAAAGATAAATTTATATATTTGTTTAAAGACTACATAAAATATTAAACTTTTAAATAAATAAATAAATAGTTATATTATATTATATTTATTATGGTGTATTATATTATATTATAGTGTTTTATAAATAAATACGGTTACATTTTTGTTTTATAATAGGATTGGAGTATCCTTAAAATACTTCCCTCTACCGTTAAAAAAATATATTATATTATCATACATTATATTATATTACAGTGTATTATATTATATTATATTATAATATATTATTATATTATTATATTATTTTATATTATATTTTACTATATTGTATTGTATTACATTATATTTATTATATTATATTATGGTATAGTGTATTAGACTGTATCATATTATTTATATATATATATATATATATATATATATATATATATATATATATATATATATATTAAAGTTATAAATGTCTTAAACATCACATATTAGAACCATATTTAAATATATAAAGTGTAACTCCTCTTCGATCCACTTCTTGGTCGCATATTTAGGGTTCAGGGAAGAAAAATTTGAATTTTAAAGTCTTCCTCTCTTCGTTATATCTCTTATTACATCTTTTACGGAATAATAGGTGATTCTCTTGTATTTTACAATTTGAATACACTTTGAATTTTACTAAAGTTACTATACTAATTTTATTATGATAAAAGTTTTCTTTGTGTGAGTTTTATCTTAGAATTTTTTATTTAAGTAATGACTCTGATTAATTATCACCCATCTTGGTGTAATCTTCAAGTGACATCGCTGTATCTATTTTTATAAGTTGTCTTCTATCTCTTCTTCTTTCCAGTACTTCCTTCTATTTTTTTAATTTTATATTTTTATTTGTCTACTTTTAATTTCATCATTTCTGCTGCTTCTCTTATAAGTTAATTTTTCTTTAAATATTTTTAAAAACGTTTTACCACTGATATAATCCTTGTTGAGTTTCACCTTATCTTCACTTCTAATTAACCTAATGAAATGAAACTCTAAAAGTAATCGTATGACTTAATTTTTCTATTAACACCTCAACTTACATAATGAGAAATCGGAGTTTTAGAAAAAAAGAAAAAAAAAAAGTTGATGACAATGAGAAGTAATAGATCCAAATCAAACTTTACTTTTTTATAACATATTAAACTCCCTGATTACTTACACCTCTGGTTACAAACACGTAATTAGACCATTAAATAAAAATCTATAGGAATAAGGTATTTCTTTATAAATCCTGCCTAAGCAGAAATTAATTTAAGTGAAACCCATTAATTTTTATAGAAGCTTTGTACATTTTCGTTGTATCAAATCACTCACATTTACTTTTTATTTTTATTTCTTTACATTTTTTTCTCCCTATCCATGTTCACAAACAGTTCAAGAAAGAATTTTATCCCAGCTGACTTATCTTATGACGAGTGGAATATTTGAACTATCTGCAACGAAATGTTAAAATAGCTTTAATAGTTTTATAATTATAAAGGTGAATACAGTAATCGGCATTATAAACTGATTGAAATCTAGTATGTTTCAGAATCATATATTGCTTCAACAAATCTAGTATGTTTCAGAATCATATATTGCTTAAACATTATTATTTAAATTGACTAGAAGTCTCCAGAATTCATTCATGATTCTATTAGGTGTTTGTACAGAGGATTTGGAGAGAATGAATCCTTTATGGAGTGAACTTGGAATACTTTACAATACAATATATTGTTTAAGAAAAAAATTTAAAAAATTTATATAATTTTATGAAAAAAGATAAATTACTTATAAAACAAAGATTCCATATTTTATATTCTTTTTACAAATGTTGATAGTAAAAAAAATTTAATAAACTATAATTTTTTGTAAATGTCAATTGGAAAACCTTCTAACAAATGGTATTTATCTTTAAAATTCCTAATATAACATTATTTGAAAAAAATAAACAACATAAGAAATATTCCATAAATGATGAATCTTGGAATGCTTAAGGGCACTGTTGAGAAAAATAATTTGAAAGTGAGCGTGACAATGGCGTGTTGAATCAGAAGTCTGGTGTGACCATGTTGAAGGTGAGTATGAAGATATGCATATATTCTGAGTACTTAATGTTGACTCAAAAAATTCTTCTCCTATAGCAGGCAACAACCTCAATTTTCTTCATTACCTTGCACACCAAGTAAGGGAACAAAACTTCAATTTTAATTTTACACTTCCACACCAAGTCAGAGAACAAAACTTCAATTTTACTTTTACATTTTAGTAATCACAATAAGCTTGGATGATTAAAATGTATGAACAATGAACGGAATTTCTGGCTATTACCCGTGAAATTTTATTTCTACGTGGAAAATAATTATGTAAAATGCTAAGTTGGGCATATAACTAAGTCAACTTTTTATTTTATGCTAAGTTTGGTGCAGATGAAGTTATAATTGAAATGAGGAAAATACATGCACATGCATAAAGGTAGCTATGTTTGGATTTTAAAGTGAGAAAAAAAAAAAAGAATTATTGGAGGGAAAGAAGAAAACAAAAAAGATAAAAGCAAAAAGAATAGAGAATATATTTATGTAAAATATTGTACTTGTCTATTTTTTTCAATTAAATTTGGTAATTGAAACTTATGTTATTTAAAATAAATAAATAAAATTTTATTTAAGTTTTTTTAATTAGAAATATCAATAGATCTTCGGTTAAATATATTAAATTAAAATGTAAAAGAAAATTAATTTTAATATTGATTTTATTGAAAACCTTTTTATAATTTTTTTATAAAATAAATTTGATTTTTGATATACATAATGTAAACTTTATTTATTTTGTTAGAATGACTAGAATTAAAAAAAAAAAAGACTTAATCTTAAAATTTATATGAAAGGGTTTCAAAAGGCAACACGAGCATTAAAAAAACACAAGTTACAGCATGGGTCAAAAATTTTCACAAAAACACAAAAGTTGATGCTTATGCGTCGGTTAAGTGGCGGTTTCATAACAGATGCTAAAATTCTAGAAGCAACCTGAAATTTGTATCGGTCAAAAATTGAATACAAAATACAACAACCAAATCGTCACAAAGCTGTCACTATTTTATAAGATTGTGTCAGCCAAACCCACGCTTAGTGTGTTGGAGGTAGCGTTGGCTAAGTCCACACAAGCACGTTAGTGTAGGTCAACTTGTCGCAAAGGCGAAGGCGGTTGCGGGGGCCAAGCCGTCACTAACATGTTTGCGTGGGCTAGGCCGACGCAATTACGAACTAGATGGAAAAAAAATACAAGAAAATAAATCAACTAACCATATCCTGAAATCAGAAAAATCCAAGCATTCATAAATAGATATAAATGTAATTAGAATGAAATTTTAAAAGATATTTAAAGTTATAATTATAACCTACTACAATGTTTTAAAATATCAATATTTACAATCCAGTTTAACTAAAACTTAAACAAAAAACATAAAAATTATAACGAAATATATCATAAGAGAAAAAGTCTTCTTCAAATCAAGTGTTGGAAAGAACTGTCATAAGAATGAAAATTATTTCAATAATAATTATTAAAAAATTAAAATTTAATATAAGTAAGAAAATATTTTATGGTAATGAAACTCACATACTGTGGGTGTGAAGGTCATGAGAGGGGGTGGTGGTCACAGTCTTTGACATAATGGAGGTGGACTTGACTTGTACCAGTGGAAGCATCGCTACGTTGTTGGTCCATCATCGCGGCAAGCTACTCCTTTACCATCCTCAGGTCCTCTTCCATCTGGTAAAGCTTTGTGTTTGTGGTAACATATTGTTTTGTTTCTGCCTTTGCTTGTTACTTTGCCTTCCTTGCTTGTTCCTTTGCTTGTACGATTCCGCGAGCCATTTCTTCTTCTCTTCCAGTCTGAACTGAAAAGTTACTGACAGAAGCAAAAGACGAGGGCTGAGTGAGGGAGGACACTCCTTGGCGGTAGTTAGCAGCCAAGTCTGCAGTGCCATAAACTCGACCTCTACTCTTCCCTCTAGCAACTTCCTTCCAAGCCTAAAGCTTGGTTGCTGCATCTATCTGGGCAGATTCGCCTGATGAACTTTCTAGTTGTATGGCCCTCAAGCGCTGCTAGTAGTTTCCCTATACGATCATTTGAACATTGAGACGTTACAAATTACAAAAAAAAAATAAAATTATAGGTAATATGAAAAAAATTGTAAGAATAAACTTACACAGGTCTCGCGTGAGCGAGTATCAACCCATTCACCCTTCTTGTTGGTGTGATTGGCCACAAATAGTTCATCAGACTCAACTGGGCGTCCATATTTGCGTTCCTGCAAAACTTTTATAATTACAAACAATATTTGTTAGAAAAAAAATTGATTACACTAAAAAGTTAACGAAATAATACTTACCAAGCCCAGTGTAATGTCTAAGTGTGATTTAAGCCCAGACGAGTGCAGCGCTCCACCCTGACCTGAAGACCGATTAATTTTATTTTGAGATGATTTTGCTTTAAACTTTTGAGTATCCCAATAGCTCAAAAGTCCACCCCATGCTTCCTCACCCATCTATGTAGGTCGTGAGCCACGTGCCCTTGCCTTTGTCAAAATGCCAGAAAGCCTTTTTCTAACTTTGGACTCATAGATCTTCCTGATCTACCACTCATCCTGAGGAGCCCAAGTCACTCTACTATGTAAAACAGTTATAAACAAAAGTTAACACAATGTTAATGACAATTATTTCATTAGTGTTATTTGATGTTTAAATTAAATTATCTTAAAGTCAGTCCACCATTTAAGCTGATCCTCCTCAGTCATGGTATCATAATGATGGTAGGGTCCTCTGAATGATGACCTAATGCAATGCCCAATAGCCTCAATAGCATAATGATTTGGTGCCAGCCAAAAAACATACAAATAAAATTTTTGTTAAGCATTTAATTTACAAAACATGAAATTAAATGTAAATATTATTACTTACCCTTTACTCAGAGGCTGGATGATGACCCTTCCACTAGGATCACGTCAAACCTCATCAGGAGGCATCTCATGATGAGAAGGAGCAGTTGTGGCATGGTCACTATCGTCACCCAGTGGCTGCATTGAGCGACTAGCATGGGTAGAGCAACCAGGTGTAAGGTCAACAATAAGATTAGGGGTGATCTGTGTGAAAGGAGGAGTGGACTGCACGAAGGGAGGAGGGGTGGGCTGCATGAAGACAGAGCGGTGGGATGTCCAAACGAAGGAGGGGTGTGTTGTACAAAGGGAGGGATAATAGAGTGTACAAAAGGAGGATGAGTGGATTGCATAAAGGGAGTTGTGGTGAGGTGGAGTGGTGTAGTCCAACTTTGATGACCAGCTAGAATAGATAAGGAGGGGCTAGCTGGATAATAAGTATGACACCCCTGGTGAGCTGTACCAGCGTATGACAAAGGCTGAGGTGTAAAATATGGTGGTGAAGTATCGGGAGGACGAAGTGAAGATGGAATATATGTGTGGGGGTTGGATGACAGAGTTGCTAAAGATGGAGTAGATGAGTGGGGGGACAAGGATAAAGTAGATGAGTGGGGGGACAAATATGGGATAGATGAAGACGGGGACGAGGAATGTGATGTACTGTGAGGGCTTCCACCATTAGACCATGTTGATAGCCCGGAATAAAGAATACGTCCGAGGTCTATAGCAAGTTGGCCATGCCTAGATGTGGAAGCTCTACGTCTAGGTTGGCCACGTTTAACAATAGAACCTTCTTTGCCTCTAGTCCTAACCATTTTTCCTGAAAAAATTAATTAATGTAAAATCAATAAGTATGAAAATTTTAAATGGGGTAGGTAACTTAGTATATAAACAATAGTATATGTTAGATGTTGTTGTACTCTTAATCTGGATGTTGTTCGTCACTATTGTCATTTTGTTCATCAACTTCATTTGAGAAGTCAATATCTTCATCTGTATCATCATCAGCTGGTTCAATGGAGTCATCATCAACTGGTTCAATGGGGTCATCATCAAGTACTTCAAGAATGGTCGTGTCAGCTAGACCTTGTACCAGTTCAATTGTGAGAACTGGTAAGACAGTAGGCGACTCATTAGCTTGATATAGCAATTCATCTTTGACGTTGTCAACTTGGACATGGGCTCGGGGTTTTGTTGTGATTGCCACGCACCATCCACGAAGGTTTTTACATATGTTTGGGTAATTAACAAAATAGGCTTGTCTTGCTTTTTGTGGAAGAATAAATGGATCATACAAAACATATCTTCCATTTAACTTCACTTCAACAATATTATATTGTGAATGAAATTTTGTCCCAACATTGATTGTAGGATCAAACCATTCATAATAGAAAAGGGGGATCTTTTTATTGAGGCTAAGATAGTCAAATTCATAAATATGGTGAATTATGCCGTAAAAGTCATTTTCACCTCCGTCTGTGACACCTTTAACATACAATCCATTGTTTATTGTCTTTTTACCATGACTCCATGTGTTTTGTATGAAAATTATAACCATTAACGAAATATATATTCCATGATGTGGCATTTGAATTAGGTCCACAAGCGAGCGTCTTCAAGTTTTGATCGGTTATGCCATTCCTTTCGTCATGACCTATGTGATAGTCATACAATAACTTTAGATTTATTTATGGGATAAAAACAATGATGACCATAAGTACATAACTGCACTTACATATCGCTTGAACCATTCAGGAAAATTTTTGTGTATAAATGTCGACGCATCTTCAGCATTGATGGAGTTTACTTGTAAGAACAATATTGAAAAATGTTATATAAAGCGATCAGTAAAGTTCATAGGCTATGACAGTTTACTTAAAATTTTGGTGGGTGAGTTAAACTTACTCGAGTATGTGTTTAACCTCATTGTAGTTAATGAGAATGTGAACATGGGCATACCAAAATATTCTTTGTCTGTCAGCCAATGATCTTTGCTCGATCTACTTGGACGTCCACATATGTTCAAAATTGACAATGTGTACTGCACTTCATTATCTGAATCTCGTCGAGGATCATTTCTGAAATTTGTATTGCCCAATAAACTAACACTTTTGAAATAATAAGAGTAGAAATATGTAATTTCTCGATAGGTAGAATGTACATATTGATCCTTCAACATATGCCAAATTATCCACCGATCTTTTTGCATCTCTCATTAATCTACGAGATAGACAGAATTATAAGACTTCGTTCAATGGTTGAAATTAAAATGACCAAACTATTTACCTTTCAAAAGGGTACATCCAGCGGTAGTGAACCGGACCACCAAGTAATACCTTCATAGGAAGATGAATGACAAGGTGTTCCATTGAATCAAAAAATGTTTGGGAAACATTCTTTCCAATTTACATATGATGATTGGTATATTTTCTTGCATTCTAACCACATCCTCTGTTCTCAATGTATTAGAACATAAGTCTTTAAAAAATAAATTTAATTCAGCAAGGGCACTCCATACAAAGTCTGGCAACGACCGAAAAGCAATCGGGAGTAAACATTGCATAAAAACGTGACAATCATGACTCTTCATGCCATGCATACTTCCTTTGTCAGGATTTGCACACCTTGCATAACCATCAGGCATCTTCAACTCGCTAATCCATTTATAAATTGATTTGGCATCTTTCGGTGAGAAGGTGTAGTTAGCCTTTGGCTTTGCTAACTTTCCATTATGTAACTGCACCAATTCCAAGTCTCCCCGAAGACACAACTCAGCAACATCCAACCTTGCCTTTTCATTGTCTTTGGTTTTTCCTTTGTTAGCACTAGTAGGTTGCTGTGAAGATTTGATGAAGCCAACCATGTGAAGAAGTTCAAGACCATGTGATCATATGTGGACTACATGAAGATTTCATGAAGATTGGAAGGCTCGGTCTAGAACCTAGGAGTGTGTGTTGTCTGTCAAGTTTGAGTTCAAATCAGTGGTGCATGCAATCTTAATCAAGGATAAGCTCTATAATTGTTTTCTGATTTACCAAAAGATTTGAGAAATCATTAAAATCAGAACTTACACTTTGAATAACTGTTTTAACTAACTCGAGAAAAATAATTGACTGTTTGACGAAACAATCGATTGAATTTTAAGGCAGTTGTCTATAAATAGTTGACGCGTTTTTGAAAACAGATAATGAAAAGCATTCTAAACATTTTTTCTGAGCAAGAACATTGTGTTTTCAAAGAGAGAAAAAGCGCCTTTCTTGTCTAGTGATCAAGATCAATCAATTGTTTTCTTCAAGAACTATTTTTCAGATTACTACTGGAGCTTTGAGTTGACTGAGACAGTTTCATCACTAATCTGATCATCAGACTAAGCCATCTATACCCTTTCTTTATTACTTTTGTAATCTGTTGTATAGAAGTGCTTGTTTTACTGAGTCTGTGATAACTCTTTCATTGTACTGAAGTTTATTCTGCTACTACGGGGAGCAGTGAATTCTTGCGGGTAACAAGTTGTTGTTTTTCTGTAAACTAATCTAATTTGATCTTTTTATAGTGGAAATCCTTACTGTGGAGTAAGGGACTGGACGTAGCCCTTGAGGAAGGGTGAACCAGGATAAATCCTTGTGTCTTGATATCTCTTGCTCTTTCTCTTGACTGTTCTTGTTAAATCTTGCTGTGTTTTTTGAATTTTTCAGAATCGGTTAAACATTGCTAATTGAATAATCTCATCAACTTTCTGAAAACATTTTAAGTAACTTTTGAAAAACATATATTCTGCTGAAACACAGTCTATTCTTAACAGTTCTAAATCTGATCAATAACCAGTATATTAGTTTTCTGTAAATCTGTAGTTTCGCAACTTATTCGGCTCACTGTTCATCAGTTAGTTTTTTCCAGAAAAATTAATCTTTCACAATTGTTGATTAAAGACAATTTCATACACTAAACATAGTTTGTATTGTTTGATAAGAAGTTCTTTAATTAGTAATTCATTACAAACTTGAACTTGATATAATTTTTCAAGAACTGTTTTTACTGTATACTGTGTTTTCAAGAATTGCTTTCTGATTTCAATTTATGGTATCTGGTTGACTGATATTGTACTGAAACTATTTTTGAACCTTTGTTATTTGTTTTACATATCATCTTGAACTATTCATTCTCCACATTAAATAGAATCATTTGTTAAAATTTTTCAAGTGTTCAGTTCACTCCCCTCTTGAACTCGTCCAAAACATATTTTACAATTGGCATTAGAGCTAGAACTTGAATCCTAGTCAAGTTTTTCGATCCATGGTCGAGAACAAGTTGCCTTTTGCCGAGGGAGCGTCTATACACAGGCCAACCATGTTTTGTAGGGTTAATTTCCAATTTTGAAAAGTGAGAATGAAGATTTTTATTGAATCTATTGACTGAGGTATATGGAATGCAATAGTGAATGGACCTTACATTCCAGTTTCTGTTGTGAATGGAAAATCTGTTGCAAAGCGATTTGATGAATTGACTGAAATTGAAAATAAACGTGTTCAGCATGATTGTGTAGCCAATAACATAATAACTTCAGCTTTGAATCTGGAGGAGTTTTTCAGAGTCTCATAGTGCAGTTCTGTAAAGGAGATGTGGGATATACTTGAGGTCACTCATAAATGCACTACTGATGTCAAACGGGCTAGAAAGCATGCGCTGATTCAAGAATATGAATTATTCAGAATGTAGCAAGGAGAGTCAATTGCTGATGTGCAGAAGAGATTCACTCATATAATAAATCACTTGATGGAGGAGCTGAATATAAAGATCCTCAAATGCTTGGACAGAAGTTGGCAGCCCAAGGTTACTGCAATTTCAGAGAGCAGAGATTTGACAACTCTCACCACAGCAGCACTCTTTAGAAAATTGAGAGAACATGAACTCAAAATGATGAGGTTGAAAGAGATGAAATCTGCTGAGAAGAAAACTAGAAGCCTCGCACTCAAATCAAAGGCTGCTGAAATTAAAACCAGTGAGGACAACTCAGAAGAGGATAGGGATACTGAGAACCTTAGTCTGTTGACAAAGAAATTCCAGAAATTCATCAAGCTGAAGAGCATGACAAAGAATCAGCAATCTAAAAGTTATAATAGAAAACCTGATTCAAATTCAAATAAGCTAACCTATTTTGGCTGTGGTAAACAGGTACATATGAAATCAGACTATCCAAATCTGGTTAACAAAGAAAAGACCATTGAAAAGAAGAATTACAAAGTTGGAAAAGGAAGAAAGGCATACATTGCATGGGAAGACAATGCATCTTCATCCAACAACTCTGCACAAGAAGACATTGAAGCAAATCTGTGTCTCATGGCGAGAAAGAATTCTAAGGTTAGTAGTGAAAATTCCAGCACTTCGTTTAACAGTGCAAATTACAGTTCACTGCTTCAAGCTTTTCATGAGACCCATGAAGAAGCAAACAGATTGGCCTTATCTAACAATAGACTGAAAGGTCTGAATAATTGGTTAGAAGGCAGAGTCAAATAACTAAAAGATGAGATTTTAGAACTGAAAACTGATTTTGATCATTTGGAAATGATTTACAAAGCTTCCAGCAGTCTTGACTCTAGTCAGTCAGTTAACTGTGAAAACTGTGAAACTCTGTAGAATAAAGTGAATTACTTAATTACTCTTACTTCTAGACTATCAATGGGTACTGCAAACGTAAATGCCATTTTGGGTTCTCAAAACTGTGTTTTTGAAAAAGCTAGCATTGGTTATCAAACTGGTTTTCAAAGAAAATAGAAGAAGTACAGTAGCTTTTTTAAAACAGATGCACAACAATTTTCATCTCCATGGACCTGATTTTACTATATGAGAAAAGGCAACTCTATGAAGAACTGTAAAATTAGGAAGTTTGATGTGCCTAAAGGACTAGTTAGGTGGGTGCCCAAAATCACATCTAACACTGCTGCACCCAAGTTTAACTGGGTACCAAAACCTCAAATCTAATCTGTTTTGCAGGTCTGTTTGGCATCCAACAATTTACTGTGGTATCTGGACAGTGGATGTTCCAAACATATGACTGGTGATGCTTTCCAGTTAACTAATATGAAACTGAGACCTGCTGGATATGTCACCTATGGAGATAACAATCATGGTAGAATTCTTGGAGTGGATGACATTGGAGAAATTGACAAAGTGATCATCAAGGATGTACTCTTAGTGGAAGGTTTAAAGCACAACTTGCTGAGCATCAGTCAACTGTGTGACATGGGGTACAAGATCACCTTTAAACCAAATCTTTTCCTCATAACAGATTCAAAATCAACTGAAACTGTCCTAGTAGGTAAAAGGGTAAATAATGTTTATATGCTTAATGTTTATGGCATAACATCTAGCATGAACTGCCTACTCACTAGGAATGATGAATCTTGGTTGTGGCATAGAAGGTTAGCTCATTCATATGCATCATCTAAATAGAATTGCATCAAAAGAGCTTGTAATTGGACTTCCTAAGCTCAAGTTTGAAAGAGACAAACTGTGTGAAGCATGTCAAAAGGGTAAACAAACAAAAAACACTTTCAAACCCTTAAATGTTATTTCTACTTCTAAACCATTGGAGCTGTTGCACATGGATTTATTCGGTCCCTCTAGAACTATGATCCTAGGAGGGAACTACTATGGTCTTGTTATTGTTGATGACTATTCTAGGTTCACTTGGACATTTTTCATTGCCACCAAAGATGAAACTTATCATGTTTTTAAAAGATTTGTCAAAGTTGTTCAGAATGAGAAGGACTGCAGTATTTCATCCATTAAATCTGATAATGGGAGAGAATTGCAGAATGAGAAGTTTGACAGATTCTGCAGTAAACTGGGAATTAAACGCAACTTCTCAGCACTAAGAACTCCATAGCAGAATGGAGTTGTAGAAAGGAAGAATCGATCTTTGGAGGAACTTGCTAGAACAATGCTGAATGAGACTGAATTGTCAAAGTATTTCTGGGCCGATGCAGTGAGCACAGCTTGCTATGTGCTGAATCGGGTACTCATCAAGCCAATTTTGAAGAAAACACCCTATGAGCTGTTTAAAGGAAGAAAGCCCAATGTATCTCATCTGAAAGTGTTTGGTTGTAAGTGTTTTATCTTGAATAATGGTAAGGATAACTCGCGCAAATTTGATTCAAAATCTGATGAGGGTATTTTCCTTGGCTATTCACTTCATGGTCATTTATATAGGGCATTTAATAAAAGAACCATGTTAGTAGAGGAATCCATGCATATAGCATTTGATCAAACTAACCAGAATATGCAGGAAAGTTCTAAGATAAGTGCAGGTGATGAGTTTCCAAACATTCAACAAGTTGATACTGGTCTGGAAAATAAATTAAAAGATACCAGTAAACTGCCAAATGTTCAATCAGATGATCAGGGAGCTCAATCAACTGAATCTGGAGTTGGTACTGGTACAGTTAATTCTGGACTTCGAAGAGAGTGGAGAGTTCCCATAAATTTGTCCTTAGACAATGTTATTGGACAAGTGCATAAAGGAGTTTCAACCAGGAGTACACTGAATCAATTCTGTGAACATATGACATTTGTTTCACAAACTAAACCAAAGACTGTAGCTAATGCACTGGAAGACAGCAATTGGATAACTGCTATGCACGAAGAACTGAACCAATTTTCTAGGAATGAGGTCTAGACACTTCCAAGAGCTAGTGAGATGAATGTCATTGGCACCAAGTGGGTGTTCAAAAACAAGTTAGATGAACAAGGTGTTATTCTGAGAAACAAAGCTAGACTAGTTGCAAAGGGTTACAATTAGCAAGAAGGAATTGATTATGGGGAAACCTATACACAAATAGCAAGACTTGAAGCTGTAGAATGCTCTTAGTATATGCTTGCATGAATGGATTCAAGCTTCACCAAATGGATGTCAAAAGTGCTTTACTTAATGGGTATATTGATAAAGAAGTTTATGTTTGTCAACCTCCTAGATTTGAAGATCATAAAGATCCAGATTATGTCTTCAAACTGAAGAAAGCTCTATATGGTTTGAAGTAAGCCCCAAGACAGTGGTATGCGAGGTTGAGCAACTTCTTGCTATCTCATGCATATGAAAGAGGCAAAACAGATAAGACATTGTTTATTATTATTTTGGTTCAAGTATATGTTGATGATATTATATTTGGATCTACTAATCAAAATCTGTGTGAGCAGTTTGTTGTAGCTATGCAAGGAGAATTTGAGATGTCCATGATGGGAGAACTTAACTATTTCCTTGGACTGCGCATCAAGCAACTAAATCATGGGACATTCCTTAGTCAAACCAAGTATTGCAAAGAGTTATTAAAGAAGTTTGACATGGAAAATTGCAAAGAGATTTCAACACCTATGGCCACTAACTGTTACTTGGATTCGGATGAGAAAGGAACTAGTGTGGATCAAACTAAGTACAAAGGCTTAATCGGTTCACTGTTGTATCTTAGTGCTAGCAGGCCAGACATCATGTTTAGTGTTTGTCTCTGTGCCAGATTTCAATCCAATCCGAAGGAATCACATTTCACTGCAGCAAAGAGAATTCTGAAATACTTGCAACGAACTACAAATGTTGGGTTATGGTATCCAAGTGATGTATCTCTGAATTTAGTAGGCTATTCTAATTTTGATTTTGTAGGGTACAAAATTGACAAGAAAAGCACCAGTGGAACATGCCATCTGTTAGGATCAAGTTTGATATCTTGGCATAGTAAGAAACAAGCATGTGTTGCATTATCCACTGTTGAAGCTGAATACATTGCAGCTGGTAGCTACTGTGCACAAAGTTTATTGATTAAACAGAAGTTAAGTGATTTCGGCCTTAACTTGTCTAAAATTCCATTATTATATGACAACACAGTGCTATTAATCTTACAAAGAATCCAATTCATCATTCAAGGACTAAGCATATTGAAATTCGCCATCACTTCATTAGAGACCATGTCAATAATGGTGATTGTGAAATTCAGTTTGTTAGTACTGAAAATCAGCTTGTTGATCTTTTTACAAAACCGCTTAACAAAGAGAGATTTAACTTCCTTCGAAATGAACTTGGGATTATTGATTTTAAATTTGTGAAATAAATTAGTTTATGCTGAATGGATTATTGGAAGACTTTATTACATGGCAGGTTTACAAATTTCTATATCGATTTCAGTTTCTGAATAGCTTACTGGATCAGTTTTACATATTACTTTACCAGTTTCAATTTTCTCAACTCATTGTATTATGTTCAGTTTTTTCAAATATCATATTTAATTTCTCTTTTCGAATTACTGGATTAGTTCAATTTTTTTACTGTATAAGGTTCACATGACTATTCACTGTTTCTGGATCAATTTTTAAAATTTGATTAATAACAATGTTAAAACTGACTGGATATTGATATCTGATTAAATGTTAAATTTGGATGCATGTGAAACTGTGTTGGAGTTACAAAACAACTAGAGAGGTGTTGTGTAACTGAAAGCATTTGAATAGAACCAAGCACAGTTGAACCTAGCTAGTTGAAGGGTTGAATAAGACAAAGCAACTCAATATTCATGTTTAGCATGTGAAGAGAGAGACAGCTCTAGATGCCACATGGCGCTGCAACAGCGGAGAGTCAACTAGTCACAAAGCTGTTTTTGAGATTTTCTGTAGCTAAGTATAACCTACTCTAAATTAATTACTTGTAGAATCTCAACAAACTGCAAAAGTTATTTTGCATTTTTGAATTGTCAATCAATGTGTTGTTTTCTATAGAATTATTCTTTCATTAAGTAGAGGTTCACTCGCACACTACTTCACTTCCTTATTCGTTCTGTGTGAGAAACTTAGTTCTCTTGCTCTTTCAACAAAAATGGCGTCTTCCAACAACCCATGAAAAAGAACCAAAAGGGCTATGGTTAAACATGTTGGATCTGACAGTGACAACAACGAACCCGATTAACTTGATAGGTGGTTTGTTGGAAACCAGGAGAGTATTGAAGAGTATTACAAACTGTACAGCAGGAAGATCATCATTACTCCCAAAGTGTTGAGTCTTGACTGGCTTAAGGAGGAGAAACTTGACGAGGTTCGTGACATGCTCAAGTTCAAGAAGCTGGACAGCTTGAAGCTGACTGAGAACACTTACCCAAATTTGGTTAAGGTTTTCCTGACCAACATGTGGTATGACGAGGAGAACTTGTACTTACAGGTGAAGGGCACTGACATAGCAATCAATGAGGAGGTTTGGCTCAGTGTTACTGGCTTGAGAGATGATGGTGCAATTGTGAGCAGAGGGAACACATTAGAACGGGGGAACTTTAACAAAGTTCAGTTCTACAAATCATGCTTGAGGAACCAAGAGTCTTCCTCGAGGACGTTCAATGTAGGAGGACTTGCTGCTACACCGAGAATTCTGGCGTATATCTTGATCTGGGTGCTGACTCTCCGTGGTTTCAACCATGCAACATTAACTGAGGATGATCTTATACTCATGTACTGCCTCATGAATAAGATCAAGGTCAATTGGGTTAATGTGATTCGTGAGCATCTGTTCAAAGTAGGAAAGAAACTGGAATATCGCATACCATATGTGATACTGCTGTAGCAGTTTATTGAATATTTTGAAAGAGATGTGGAAAGTGAAGTTGTTGAATAAATCAAGGCGCTGAACCAGATTACCACTACAAATCTCACCAAGATTGGACTGAAAAAGATGAAGAATAAGAAATGGATTTGCAAAGCTGATGAAGAATTAGTTGGTGATGATGAAGAACAAGAAGAAGAGAAATCCACTGATGATGATAAGGATGATGAAGATGAGGACAAAAATTTCGATCAAGCTGAACCAGAACCAGAAAAGCTTGCTGCTCCTAATCAAGACTCCTTCTCCAGACTCAAACAACTCATGATGACACAGTTCAATCAATTGGAAGACCAGAACCGTAGGCATCATACGCACTTCCAGTTTATTGAAACACAAGTTGAAGATATCCAGTCCAAGATGGGGACTTTGTTCTTTCCACTAGACGAATAGGGCATTTACATTACATATCTAGTGGTGATTTCTCTTCCATTTGATGAAGTCAATGGGGGAGAATTAGGAGTGTTGAGAATAGGAAGTGTTGTGGTTGTGGTATAGGAGTCTAGGTTGATGTTCAGTTTACTACTTGCTTGCTGTTTGTTATATTTTTTGCTACTGCTGTTTCATGTTTTCTGTTGCTGCTGTTACTACTCTGATTTGCTGGTTTATCCAGCCACAATCCAAATTTCAGTCTGTTATGCTTTAGTCAGTTATGGTGCACAACTTGTACTGTTCAATATATATCATATGTACTCGTGCTTATTATTAATGAACTTTGTTATCCTTTGTGTTACTGTTTACTTCACTATGTTCTGTGAAATATTATTAACAGGATATCAACTTATAGGGGAGCTTTGTGAAAGCCAGTAAATTGATTTAAAGAAGAACAAACATGCATTTCAACTCAACACACCATTGTTTGTCTTCATCAAATTGGGGGAGATTGTTAGCATCAGTGGGTTGCTGTGAAGATTTGATAAAGCCAACCAAGTGATCATATGTGGACTGCATGAAGATTTCATGAAGATTGGAACGCTCGGTCTAGAACCTAGGAGTGTGTGTTGTGTGTCAAGTTTGAGTTCAAATCAGTAGTGCATGCAATCTTAATCAAGGATAAGCTCCATAATTGTTTTCTAATTTAAAAAAAGATTTGAGAAATCATTAAAATCAAAACTTACATTTTGAATAACTGTTTTAACTAACTCGAGAAAAACAATTGACTGTTTAACAAAACAATCGATTGAATTTTAAGACAGTTGTCTATAAATAGTTGAAGCGTTTTTGAAAACAGATAATGAAAAGCATTCTAAACATTTTTTCTGAGCAAGAACATTATGTTTTCAAAGAGAGAAAAAGTGCCTTCTTGTCTAGCGATCAAGATCAATCAATCGTTTTCATCAAGAACTATTTTTCGGATTACTACTGGAGTTTTGAGTTGACTGAGACAGTTTCATCACTGATCTGATCATCAGACTAATCCTTTTGTACCCTTTCTTTATTACTTTTGTAATATTTTGTATAGAAGTGCTTGTTTTGCTGAGTCTGTGATAACTCTTTCATTGTACTGAAGTTTATTCTGTTGTGAGTTACTTGGGTTGGTAATTCTGTTTGTACAGTGGGTTCTATACAGGTTGTAACTTGCTGAGGGGATCAGCAAGGGATTTTCTGAAATATATAGTGGAGTCTGTATAGTTCTGGGTTCTGTTGTAGGTTCAACAGATTGTTTTTTGCGGGTTGTAGTGAATTCTTGCGGGTAGCAAGTTGTTTTTTTTTCTATAAACTAATCTAGTTTGATCTTTTTATAGCGGAAATCCTTACTGTGGAGTAAGGGACTGGACGTAGCCCTTGAGGAAGGGTGAACCAGGATAAATCCTTGTGTTTGGATCTCTCTTGCTCTTTCTCTTGACTGTTCTTGTTAAATCTTGTTGTGTTTCTTAAATTTTTCAGAATCGGTTAAACATTGCTAATTGAATAATCCCATCAACTTTCTAAAAACATTTGAAGTAACTTTTGAAAAACATATGTTCTACTGAAACACAGTCTATTCTTAACAGTTCTGAATGTGATTAATAACGAGTATATTAGTTTTCTGTAAATCTGTAGTTTCACAACTTACTGGGCTCACTATTCATCAGTTAGTTTTTTCCAGAAAAATTAATCTTTCACAATTGTTGATTAAAGACAATTTTCATATACTAAACATAGTTTGTATTGTTTGATAAGAAGTTCTTTAATCAGTAATTCATTACAAACTTGAACTTGATATAATTCTTTGATTTCTTGATTTAATTTTTCAAGAACTGTTTTTACTATATAGTGTGTTTTCAAGAATTGCTTTCTGGTTTTAGTTTATTCTATCTGGTTGACTAATATTGTACTGGAACTATTTTTGAACCTTTGATGTTTGCTTTACATATCATCTTAAATAGTTTTTTATAAAAATTATTCATTCTCCACATTAAAAAAAATCATTTGCGAAAATTTTTCAAATGTTCAATTCACTCCCCCTCTTGAACTCGACCGAAACGTATTTTACAGCGTTTAACATCCATCACAGTGTTGAACACATTATCAAAAAAAATCTTCTCTATATGCATGACGTTAAGGTTGTGTCTTAAGAGGTTATCCTTTCAATATGGGAGATCCCAAAATATAGATCTTTTAGTCCAATTGTGAAATTGTCCATATCCGGCCAAGTTGTTAAAGGGACCATCTATTACTTTTGGAAAATCATTGAGAAACCCCCATAATTGGTGTCCGTTCATGAGATAAGGTGGCCCATTCATTTCAACTTTGTTTTTGAGAAATCTCTTCTGACTCTTTCCGAAAGGATGATTTGTTGGCAAGAATCGTCAATGATAATCAAACCAATAAGTTTTACCCCCATGTTTCAATTGGAATGCTTTAATGTCCTGTATACAATATGGACAAGCTAATTTGCCCTTAGTTTCCCACCCAGACAACATCTCATATGCTGGAAAATCTTTTATCGTCCACATCAAGCATGCTCGCATTACAAAGTTCTCTTTAGTTGAGATGTCATATGTGAGGACACCTTCATTCGACAATAGTTGCAGGTCATCAATGAGTGATTGTAAGTACACATCAATCTTCTTAGTTGGATTTGTCAAACCTGGTATTAGACAGGTTAGAAACATGTATGGCTATGTCATACACATTTCAGGGGATAGGTTGTAAGGAGTCAGAAATACTGGCCAACAAGAATATGAGGATGCTGAAGCTTGCACATATGGTGTAAAACCATTAGAACATAAACCTAATCTAATATGTCGTGGGTCAGCTGGAAAATCGAGATATACATTATCAAAATGTTTCTAAGCTTTCCCATCACTAGGATGTCGTAATAAGCCATCATCTCGTTTGTTCTCATGGTGCCATCTCATTTGCCTTGTTGAATCCATTGAAGCATACAGTCTCTGTAATCTTGGAATGATTGGCAAATAGAACATTCTTTTAACTGGCACCTTTTTATATCTTTTTGTTCTGGCCCTTGCCAGGCATATATCTTGGAAGACCACAAAATTTGCACTCAGTTAATTCACTATCATCTTTATAATATAACATGCAACCACCCTGACAACAATCAATCTTCACAGACTTCCATCCAAAACTTGAGACAACTTTTTTTGCCTCATAGTAGTTCTTGGAGATGGATTTTATTCTAGGAGTAATATCAAGCAATAGTTGTATAAAATGATCTAAACATTTTTTCTGTGGTATGCCAATTGGTTCTAGAGGCCAAAAGTCTAATGGCTATCGATAGTCGGGACTCTGTTGCTCCATCATAAACAGGTTCATTCGCAGATGCTAACATGTCATAAAACTTTTGCGCCTCTGTATTAAGGGGTTCTCCTTTATTCATCTCTTCACTTTGTTTGGACATTTTCCTAATGAGTTGTTATGTCAGCTACTTGCATGTATGCATCGTACACCATTTCGGTGACTGACCTAAAGTTGGCACCATAATTCATGTTTTCATAACTGGTGGATGCATAACCTATACTATCATCAGTTGGTCGATCTTCCCCATGATAAACCCATACATGGTAGTTGGGTTGAAACCCATATTGTAGCAGATGAGCCCTCACATGAGAAGGTTTAAGAATTTTTTGACAAATACATCTCACACATGGACACTTTATCCCTCAATCCTCTATATATGAAGGTTGGTCCATTGCCGTTGACACAAATTCAAAAACTCCATCCATGAATCGTTGCTTTAATCTCTTTGAAGGATCAAGCATGTCATACATCCACAATCAATCTATCTTCTGCATGCTCATCATGAAATTGATATTACTAACAAATTGTATGCAATTGTTGTTGTCACAAAAATCAATCTTAAAATCACCAATGGAAATAACATAGGACAAGGCAATGTTCGATACCATGGAAATTCATCCATGCTAATGTTAGTATAAATGAACAACATAATCGATATATTATCAAACTATGTTATCCGATTGTATGAAATTTATATTTAAAGTATAACTTTTATAAAACAACAATTAAATGTATAAATTGTGTTTCCAATATTTTCTTCTTTATAAGCACAACACATGATATTATCATAAAGAAATTAAAAGCTCAGAATATGCAATAGAGATAAATGAGAAAGAAATGATAAATAGTCTCTTGAAAAAATGTATTATCAACCGTACAATCCACTATAAAACCTTATTAATGTGTTTCATAATTTTAACTAAACTAAAAATTCATTAAACTTGAATTATTTTTTATAAATTAACTAAAAACTTATAACATCTTAATTAATATTGAGAAAATATAAGATCCTGATCCAAGTTGAAAAAACTAAGATAAGAGAATTGTTGGAAACTGTTTTGGCTGAAATACAAGAGGGGGGGTGAATTGGATTTCAAAACTTTTTGAAACAATTTGATATTTTTCAGTAAAATGCAATTCTGTTTCACAGACTGGATCTTTATTTGA
>Ga0209700_104600_pt1 | contig 24576 bp, 8 predicted proteins | sample SiratroredBW_FD_187528 | JGI IMG/M metagenome (GOLD analysis project Ga0209700, IMG submission 187528) | Root nodule microbial communities of legume samples collected from California, USA - Siratro red BW (SPAdes) (version 2) | ecosystem: Host-associated > Plants > Roots > Nodule | place: USA...
TTTTTTTTTTTAATTTAAAAAAAAAAAAAAAAAAACAGAGAGAGGGAGAGGTCCATTATCTTCAAAAAAAATTATATGGTTATGATTTTGATTTGAATATGATATGGTATAATTAGGATTTAATAGTAGTTCAAGCTTCGATTTTAATAATTGGTTAAACTAATCAATCATTACTGAAAAGATATGGGTTCAATCTACATCAAAATCTTAAAACTATAATTACAAGGGAAAGGAATGGAAGAGGCCTAAAATCAAACCCTAATCCCTTTAAGTGTTAATTAATAATTTTTTTTAGCTATATTTTTTTTCCATAAAATTCAAATCTAATACCTTTTTAACAGGTTCAAATTCAATTCTATCCATGTTAACAATGTCCATTATCAATTATATTAACATATTAATTATGTTATCACTTAAATTTCTGTTTTTTAAATTTGGTTTAAATTCTTAATCTTGATACTGAAGATATTGTTGTAAAAGAATCATAAATTTTAACTACATTTTTTTCCATAAAATTCAAATTTGATACCTTTTTAACAGGTTCAAATTCAATTCTGTCCATGCTAACAATGTCCGTTATCAATTATATTAACATATTAATTATGTTAAATTTCTGTTTTAAATTTGGTTTAAATTATAAATCTTGATACTGAAGATATTTTTCTAAAAAAATTATAAATTAAAACCCCTAATAAATAGATATTTTTTAATATATAAATTATATTTTAATTAATTTGTGAGATAATGCAACTTTTAATTACTGACCATTTTTAAAACAAATATTAAATTCAATTTAAATATAAGAATAAAAAAAGATGATAAATTAAAAGGGATAAATAATTAAAATCAAACATAAAATAAAGGTAAGATTAAAAAAGTCATTTGCGAGGAGAGATAATTTTTTTATTAATAGCAGGGATAGTATCTAAAATACACATTGAAATAATAGGAAAAAAATATATTATTGAAAATGCTCGTTTCAAATATTGAGAGACAGATATTTCAAATTATGTATTTTAATTCATATATAATATAATATATTAGTAAATATGAAAATATCTGTACAATGTACTTTGAAATAAAATTATTGATTGTTAAAAGAAGTTAAAAAGAGTCAATGGAAAATTAAAATAATATAAGATATTTATATTAATTCAAATAAACTTTACTTAAGTTCATCAAAGTATTCCTTAAATTTCAAATGCAACTCTTTAGAATATTTCTTTCATATAAACGTAATTAGGCGTAAACTAACTTACTGTTAAAGCAAAACTTTTTCTTGAATAATATTTATATAAACGTAGTTAGGCATAAACTAACTTATTGTTAAAGCAAACCTTTTTCCCACCTTTAAAACTAAAAATTGTAGATTTGGAACCAAAGTTTTAAATCTATATATTGGACTGCGTATTGTTTTTAGGAAAAGAAAAACAATTCAGTCTAATCATTTTGGGTTTTAATTCATCATCTAATCAGATTAGTTTAAAATTTTATTCCAATCTAATTCAATTTTAAACGGTTCAAATTGGATAGGTTTTTCAGTTTTGGTTTTTCTTTTTATGAAAATATCAAATAAATGGAAAGATGTATGATAATATAATCAAAATATTTTAAATATAAATAATCAAAATATTTTAAATATAAATAATCAAAATATTTTAAATATAAATTATATAAGTGATGTGTGACTATATAACTAATAATAATACAACTTTTTTGAATAAGTGTACAAATAATATATTTGTATCGGAGTTCATAAAAAAAGTTTACGCATTATTTTGTTGGATTTTTTTATATAATTGAAATGGTTTTTAATAATATATTATTTTTGAATATATTTTATATTATAGGATGTAAATAGAAAAAAAAAACAAGTTATTTAGCAAAATATATATTTATATCACTGAAATTATAATCTGGCTAGAAATATTTTATATGAACATTTTATGAGGTGTTATATTAAATAATAATTTGATAATAAAATATTGCATTATACTTATGTTTAAATATTTTTATTATAATATTTTATATTAAATGATAATAATGTGATAACGGAATATAAAACAAAATTAATATCAACCTAAATTTATTTAAAGTATCGCAACCCAAAAAAAAAAACATGTTAGTTCTACAAAAGACGTTAATTAGCACTCAAAAGAGTTTTTACTATGTATAAAAGATGACTTTTTCAAAAATAATAGAGACGGAATATAATGGTAATATAATACAAAAATAATTAAACACTTAATTTTTATTCTAACTTACTTTAATAATGAATCTTTTTATTCTAATTTTAATAATGAGTTATGTCTAACTCTCTTTAACAATATATTTTGAATTTAATTAATTAAATTTAGTTATAATAATTTTTATGTTATTTTGGACTTATAATTAATACATAAAGTTTTTTTTTATTATACACTTTATCTCTTTTTAATACAAACAAATATAAATTATTTTTTATTTACTCATAATCATACAACAAATAAAATTGTTTTAAGAAATAAAGATAATTATTAAACATCTTTTTTTAATAATGTCAATTTTAGTGTACAGTTTTATCTCAATAACCTAAGAACACCTTTAACTATAGGATTAAAGAAATTTTTCTATCATAATATTATTGTTATTAGTATTATTATTATTATAATTGATGGATTTAATCCATCAGTAAATTGACAAATTAACTGACAGATTTATGAACAATATTTTATTGATAAATTAGTGATCAATTTATCAACAGATAATTTAGTGGTTAACTTTTTGTTGGTAAATCTGTTGATAATTACTGACGGATTAAATACATTAATAAACTACTCTGTGATTTTTTCGTTGTTAAAATCTGTCGATAATAATATTTTTATCAATGGACACAAATTCATCGATAAATAGATACAAATTATTATAAGATGCATAAGTGAACTCTCATGATTTATAGAGATTCATCATCATTCAAATTGTGTCTTATCTTATTCATGTGTAAACTTTATTAACCTTTTTAAACTTGCATCATATATTCCAATGTCCTAGATTGTCTACTATATGAATAACATCTATTCTCTTTAACTTATGAATACATTTTACCTGATTTTTTTAAACACAAATTTTATCTTTATTGTACTTTATTTTGTCTACTTTTCAAATAATATTTATTCTTCATGTAGACTTTGATATGTTGCAGTTTTATTAGACTTCAACTAGGTTTTCTATAGTATTTAGCGTTTTAATAGACCTTTTTTCAAACTTATGTCTTTTATATATAGACATATCAAAATATAATATTATTTGTTATAATTAAAATCGTGTCTATAGCAAGATTATAAGATTTTGACTTATGTGTAATATTATTATTACATCTCATTTATATTTTAACAAAACTAATTTTGCATCGTAAAAAGTTTCGGTCTCGTGTTAAATGGACTTTTACTAAAAATTATCTAGAAATCTTTATTAAATATACAATCTTATGACCTAGTTTAAGATTACTTTATCTAGTAATTTAGGTTTAGGGTTTATAATTTATAGTTGACTTACTTTATCTTTTAAATATACTTAAAATAATACATCAATTCAAATTTGATATTATTTGTTATATAATCAAAATCACGTGATATTTCTATTCTATAAATAAAAAGTAGAGCATCATTTATCAAATGAAACCATAAATCAAATCGTTTAATAGTCAGATAAACTAGATCTAACATTAAAAATTAGATCAGATTTATTTACTAAATCGATAAAAAAACTAAAAATTCAAATAAAGAAAAATTTATTAAAGAATGAAAAATCTGACAAAAGTAATTTAATTAAAGAATATTTAATAGAATTATTTTAATTTTTTTCTCAAAAATTAAAATCAATTAAAAATATTAATCATCTTCTTTTTGTTTACATGATAAATATTATTAATGATAAATATTATTTTAAATTTAATTAAAGTGAGATGATATTTTTTAAAAAATTATACGTGATCTGAATGTTAATAACCGATAAATTTATATTTTATTTTATTTTATACCTTTTAACATTATTTCATTTGTTATGTAATTGTTATAATTTTTTTTTTTTGTTAATATCGATTCGATCTGATTCTATAACAGTTGAACCATCATCGATTTAAATATCAACCCAATTTTCAAGTGTGGAAAATAAATCAAAATTGTAAACTTTCTAAAACAGAGAATAAAATACCATTATTTCCAAATAAAAAAGGATTAAACTTGTATTTAAGTCTACAAATTTTGCTAACAAAAGTTGCTTTAGAGGTTTCCTTAGCTGGAATAAGGTGAGTCAACTAAAACTAAAAAAAAAAAATAGAAATACCTTTCTCTTATTTCTTATTTATTTGTTGTTTTCCTTGTTGCTTCTTCAAACACTCTTTGAAGAAATAAGATAAAACTTTGTCCTATTCAGAGCTAGTTGTTATCAAATTCATTTATTCTTCTTGCTGGAATCTCTCAATTGGGAAAACAACACCCAAATTGATCCGAAAGAAACTGCTACTTCATGAATAACGTGTTGTTCAAAGACAATTAATTACATGAATTAAAAAAGCCAAAGTGATTTTCTTCAACTTCTTTTTTCTTAATGTACCAAAATGAATTAAAAAGGAAATTTTTTCTTTTTCTTTTCTTTTCTTTTCATTTCACTCAATTGCTTTCAGGATTTAAAAAAAGAAAAAAAAAACAAACAAGATGATCAAATTGTATATTAAAGGAGTTAATGAGCTGTAAAAATATCATTGATTAAACCCATTGGCTGAAGCTATGTTATTTATATGTAATAAATAAATAATAAATAAATAATAAAGTCCCATTCAATGGTTCATCAAATTCTCATAAAACTATTAGCTGTCTCACCTTATCTTCATTCATGTCACATGTCACTAATTTAGGGAAATGGGTTAATACGTAGTTATGTATAAATTAAAGGATAACCATAATTTTGCTCCTCATGTTCTATAAAATTTATAATTTTGGTTTCAATTTTTTTATTTTAATTTTGAAACCTTTTATATAATTTTAATTTTTGAGTTTTTTTATTTTTTCAATTTTAAATTTAGTTATTCATAATATTTTTTTATTTTCAACATGAGGTAGTGAGATTGAAAACAAAGGCATGATGCTCAATACTTTTATTTACAAAATTGAGAAGGGTAACAGTGGCAGGAGACTTATTAATTTAATTTAACAGTGATTTAATATACTTTGAGAATAAACAATTAAACAAACTTGTATATAATTAAAAGTTAGGAGTCAAAATTACGTAAAAAAAAAAATTCATGAACCAAAGTGACGAATAATTAAAAAAATTTATGAGATTAAAATTGCACATAAAATATTTAAATACCAATATTATAAATTTTATAAAATGCAGGAATTAAATTACCATTAAACCTAAATTAAAAAATGTTGACATAGTTACTTCCTTTCATGTGCCCTAAACAAGAAAACGTTCACACTCTAACAGGTACTTTTTTTTTGTTTTTGTTTCTGAAACTGAGACTTGGGGGAGCCTGGCTTATGGGCCTTATTCTCAAACCCCCTTTTTTTAAGTTCACACTGCTAACTTTTTTCAAAAATATATTTCAAATATAGTTGAATATTAAAATAAACTTTTTTTATTATAAGGACTTGAGTAATTGAAACGAAAGAACTAAAAATCGGTTATTTGATAATTTAAATGGATAAGAAATATAATTAAGTCAAATTATTTATTAGATTTTAGCATGTACAAAAATTATTTGTTTACATTTTACTGTTTACTCTTAGTTTGCACAGAAGAGAGTAAATGATTTCACAAAGTGCGGGTTAACAAATAGTTTTTAAATTTCGAGTTAAATGTTTTTTTCTCTGGAAATATACACTCTTCTGTTTCAGTCTTAATCAAAATTATTTTGTTTTTAATTTTTATATAGCCCGGTAGGGTTTGAGTAATTTGTATGAGAGTCATCACTGCATGCTGAAAAACCTTTGTACTAATAATATGCATAGTGGAGAAACCAAAACCATATTATTTTATTAAAGGCAAGAATTATATATAAAAAAATCTTATAGGAATTAAAATAAAAAAGTTAAAGACTAAAAACATATATTTAACCTTTTAAATTTTTGGGAAGTAATTATATATCCAACTTCTACACAATCTTGAAAATTGATATACGTAGAGATAAAAAGTAGACAATAATAGATGTTGCTATATGGAATCGATTGAAGATAACAATAGCTGGAAACATGGATGTTTTCAAGGTTTGTATTACACTCCATGGAATAGGAATCAAAATCAGACTAAATTACAATCAAAATCAGACTAAATTACAAATTATAAGGCATCCATGGTGCAATTGGGTACCTATAGTTTTAGTTTAACTTTGAAGGAAAAAATAGTTTGAATCTTCCTTTTAGGACCCTTTTATGAATCATCTTTGATTCAATGTATGAACTCCAATATTGCATAGTAGGCAACTAAGATGGGAAGTGAAACAATCATGCCAAAGATTACCCTGTTAATCAGAAAGGATGCACTACACATCAAAATGCCTTCAAGAACAGTATATATTGTTAAGTACATATTCTTCATGAAAAATGAAACTTACGCAGTGCTGAGAACCTCTGGATGCAATCCATATTCTTTAGCAAAAATGAAGGATGTGATGGATTGTGGCACAGCAGCCTGCACCAGATATAGAATGAAATAAATTAATGGAATAAACATATTTTTATTTGTTTGTTTAAAATCACATTTATCTTCTGAAAAAGGTAATTCTCTTTGAACGAAGAAAACCACTACGAACAACTAAAAAAAATCGAATATTTAAACATGCTTTTAACAACTAAATTGATTGAGTAATTCTGTTTACACGTAACCCTTAATGCTTTTATTTATACATAAAAACAAAGGATAAAAGAAATGACATGCTCTTTCATTATATGGTGTGTCCTACACTTCCTCCACATTCCCTCGTCCACCACCTCTTTTTTCATACATATAAAAATATTAATCAGCTTCCACTGATCTTTGTAGAACGTTTTGGTGGTCTCAGTCACAAATCAATAAGTACTCATTAGTTTAGTTAAGTTGCACTTGTTCAACAGTTTTTTTAACACATATAACATAAACAAGTACTAATGCATGAAAATGGTGCACGAATTTGACAATGAAAACATAGTACGTGTTTGATCAATGACATTCACATAATTTAATGTTTATAATATAGTAAGTATAAAATATTTATTCTGCATTAGGTTCATCGAGGTGTTGTCAGTTTTATCAGAAAAAATATATCAGTAGATTAAGAAAAGAAGCCTTTGATCTCAATTCTTACTAATTATATACATAAATGAAAGTGAAAAACTACTCATTGGTGTAGAACCTATGTTTTGTATATATATTACCTGAATGATGGCAACTCTCAAGACGTCACCGTGCAATCCTACAGCAATGGCACCAATAGCCATGGCTGCAGGGCCCGCAATGAACTTTAAAACCAAACCAAATACAGTCAGACTTGGTCCACAAGCAATCAACTTATCCTGAAGTGCCATGAAAATACCTGCATGCATATATACTTATTATATATATCACACATCACACACCACTTATCAAACTAATTTAAGTTAATTACCTTCACCAAAGTTTAATTAATTAACATAAGAATACATGTTTATGAGAAAACAAAAGAGTAAGTATATGTGATTAACTCACTCACCCATACTAAACATGGCAGTTCCCGTCCCTGCCTTTGACATGATCTGTATAGACCCCTCTAACATACTTGGCATCTCCAAATTCCACCTACACAAACATAAATATAAATTCACACCACATCACATAAAGATAGATCATTTCAATACATGAACAATGAAACAAGTAATATTGTGACTTCCGTTACAGTTTTGTCTTTCAAAAAAATGTTTCAGAGATTTAAAAGAGAAATATATATTCAAACTAACATTGACCTGGACTCTTAAACAACGTGAAACTATTATGAAACTATCAAAAATTACGATAATTTTAGGGTTATTATGCATGTGGTGGAAAAATTGCAGTGACACTATGATTTTAGCAATGGAATAGGCATACCTGTTGGATATGAAGGCCCAGGAAATGCCAAGGACACAGCCGTAGGAGTTTGGGTTCATTACAAGTTTGAGCCACACAAGTTTCATCAACTTGCAAAAGGGAATCCTACTACTAACAGTTTCTTCTAACGCCAACTCCTCTTTCACATCAACAACTACAGTATTTTCCTCCACATCTTTCACTCTTCCACCTTCACCTGCCACATTATTATCAAGAATCATTGCTTTTGATCTAGGTTTAAAGGTGGTGGTGGTGCCTTCAATAGCTGTTCTCCGAAACTCCAAGACAAAGAGAAGAAAAGTGAGCCATATGATGGCCTGCACCACCGAGGACTGGACCACTAGGTCCTCACCAAGGGCTCCATACATGGGCTTGATCATTGGAACCCCAACAACAAGAGCGTTGGTAAGAGTGCACAAAGAGAAGCTCGTTATAAACCAGCAAAAACTCCCTTTACTAGTGCACTTGGCCCAAAGGGCAAGCACGACCATGATGATGAACTTTGATATGGTGTCTGCAGCTATGAACGAAAAGTTCATTTTGAAAGGGTCGATGTGAGCAGTGAACTCAAAAGTAAAGAGTGGAAAAGTGAAGTAACATACTAGCTTGTTTATTGCATCACATTGCTCCCTAGTGAAGATGTTCCACCACTTCAGTGAACCATACCCTAACACTAGAGCAACATACAGTGGCACCACTGCCACTATCACTTTGTACACATCTTCCCACCCTATCATTTTGCTTCTTTTTCTGATCTCAAAACCTCAACTTTCTCGAGAAAACTATGATATTTGGACGACACTTGGTTTTTCTGTTTTTGGTTTGAGTGTTACCAAAATGCATTTTGAGTCAAACAGTTACCGATTTGGAGTATTTATATGCATACACTTACAGCAAAGGACAAAATGTAAATAAACAAGTCGGTAATGTTATTCTGCGAGTGAAGTCATTTAAATATAAATCTTAATATTCAAGTGTAAGCTAAATAGAAAGGACAAAAGTAGACATACAAATCATCAACTTTATTCCATTGACATCATTTCGTTGTATTCTATCTGTATTAGTTAAGTTGATCAACAATTTATGAAGGTGAGTTGTTATGCAACATTTGTAGCTTAGAAGTGGTGAGTTCAGAATGACCTGATAGATGTTTTGAACTATACCGTCTCTAATCCTCAATAAGTGAGATTCTGGAGCACTAGTTATGCACACGTATAAATATTATTCGAATGAGTTTACTCTGAATCAATTCTATAAAATTGATTTTAGGTTCTATTTTTAGAGATTTGAATTTTTTTTTTTCCAAATACACTCCTTCATATTTAACTTCTTAAAATATCTTTAAAAGGTGAAGTGGATTTCAACAAAATTTAAACCAACAAAATGGCATGTAAAGTGAAAACATTGTCTTTTAACTTTTTATATTACCTTTAATCAACGTGAATCTCAAAATTATATATCATCGCACAATATAAATATATATTAATTCAATATAATAAAAATAATTTATAAGGTAAAAATTATATCCATTTATATATATATATTTAAAATTATATATCTAATAATGTAAGAGTGAGTTTTTTTTTTTTTCAAACACTTCTCAATATAGTGGATAATACTTTTAATGAATTTTAATAAGGAATTAGGTCAATTATCTAGATATTATTAATTAAAAACTTAATTTAGGAAGACTTTTAATATATATAAAGAAATAATATTATTTTTAATCTAATACCTTAAAATATTGAATTTGTTGGTCTTCTTTCTTATGTGTTATTCAATATTTTTATTTTTATTTGATGTAAGACTTAAACTCATACTTAAATACTAAGAGAATCTGACACTAAAAAAACAAGCTTAAGTTTAATTCAATAATTCAAAACTTTAATTATAAGATGAGAATTATTTCTACTTAAAACACTATCGTTACTAAACATGACATTTGAGTGTTTCCAAACTGAGAAGCTGCAATTTCAATTGCATAAAAATTTTAAAAGCATGGATTTGGAGGACGTGATGTGAGAATTGGATTCCATGCATATGTATATATGGATTCCTGAAAGCTGACACGAGCGTAACTAGCTAGCTTAGTGCATGCCAAAGTGTTGTTGCTTTTGGCTCTGTTATGTTGTTTTGTGGTCAGCGATTTTTGACACAGGGAATAAAGAATGAGGTGCAAGTAACTAATACCACTACTCCATCCACCTTTGAAAGAAATTTTTGTGATTGCATTAGTTATTGTTACGTTGCTTCGTATTTTATTCTTACACAACACATAGTGGGATTGCATTAATAATGCAAGCATCCTAAATTCCCTTCTCACAAATGATATACTATCATTGATGTTATTTTTTGTAGTTAGAAGGTGACAACACCAACCAATACCAATCTTGAATTCAGTCAGAGAAGCGTTTTATTTAAGTATAAGAAAAAAAGTTGAATGTTGGTGTGTTGTGCTTGAGCATCACTCACTGATTCTCATCACACATTACCTATATGCCATGTATCCAGTGGAAAAGTTGTTTTTGTAGGGATCAACAAGTTTGGACCATTCAATTATAATGGATTGGTTCCATCGATTATAATTGTTTGAGTCACATAAAATTATGCGAATTTAAAAGAAATATATTCGATTTATGTGTTTTGATCTGATTATTTATATTTAGATTTCATTTTTTTGCTTGAAAAAGTCATCTCATTTGGTATGTATGTTTCTATATACAATAAATTTGAGAAACTTATATATTTATATAGAGAGAAATAGATGTAAAAGGAAAAAAGAGGAAAGCAAGTTTGAGTTCATCGTACAGTACAATCATACTTAAATAATCAAAATATAAATTATAAAGTACCATTATCGGTATGAAATAAAAGTTTTTTCAAGCACAATGAAAAAAAAAAGTGACTCTTTTTATAAAATACAACTGATAGCATTTTTAATACTACAATAACTTTTTTTCTTATAAAAATTCATGTAAGATGTTGGTTGTACTTTGATTTTCTCCTACTAATAAGTCCTTTTATTAAATTTTTTTATTCTACCACATATTCCTCTAAGTTCAATATATAAGAGATTAATATTGTTCTTGATCCAATCAACTTTCTCACATAATGGGATAAAAACAAATTGCTTGTTTTAACATGACATAAAAAATATCTAACTAGTATATTACTTCATCATTTTATTGAATTATTTGAATAAATTATTTTAATATGTAGCATATCAAGAATAAATTCAATTTTTAGTACAATAAATGCTAAATTCTCTTCATCCTTATTATATTTTCCTTGAAACGTTAGTGTGTGTACCTCATATATACATGTCGACCAGCATTAGTATAAATAAAAAGTTATCTTTTATTCTAACTTGTCATTCATGAACACGAACATTGGGTGATATTTTACTTGTAGGGTTCGTATGATTTGATGTTTTGTTGTACGTGAATCTAAGGTAAAAGCGTTGAATTACGAAAAATTTAGCCCACATAGTTCCGTTAAAAAAGACTATGATTGATTATTTTTTTTATTATTTGAACCATCTTCATGAACAACGATAAGTTGGATAATCAAGTGAACCAGCTCGAAATTCATTTTAAATATAATTTCAAAATTTGCTTGTTAAATATGATTCGTGGCTAAATTGTAATTGAAATATGCATAATTCATCTCTTTATATTCATGAAAAAAATTCACTAGCAAAATTTTTCATATTTTATTTCTTTATATTTCACTGAATATTACAAAATCTACAGAAAAATCTCTAAAACAAACTAATTTCTTCAAAATATTTTATGAAAAATTTACAAGAAAATTCTGGTAACCTATGAAAAATTATAATTAATATGTATATATATAATTAAATTTTTAAATAAATTTACTATTTTACCAAATAATACACAAATAAAATATGAAAATCAAAATTTTGAAGTGATTAAATTAATAAGATAAATTGAATTGTTTGAGTTTGAATTAATTCAAGTTTGAAGTGAAAATGACTTATATCAAATTTATATTAAAATATGACTAGAATATCTTTTATTAAAATTAATTCGAATTTAATTATATTACAATTATAAGGTTTATTAGTCGATATAAAAAAATTAAAATCAAATAATAAAAAGGATAAATAAATTTTAACCAATGAAGGCATCAAATAAATTAAGGAATAAATTGCATGAATTTTGAGTTTTTTATTATCCATAAAGAATTATATTAATATTGTATGATTAAACAAAGCCTTAATACAAATTAGGTATTTGGAGCAACCATGCATGCTACTATTACCTATAAAATCTCCTACAATAAAATAAAAGATCACAACAAAATATAAAATTTTATTTTATTATCATATTGTTTAACTTTTAGATTCTCTTACAAGATTATCTTAGTTATGTTGATCTCTCACGTTTAAAATTATATTGCAAATAGTATTATAGAAATAAGGTTAAGATAATGTATCCAACTTAAGTATTATATCTAACAATTTGAAGGTCAAACTATCTGAAGCTCAAACCAACTGAAGAATAGTATATAAAAACTCTCAATATACTTTATTAATTTATCTTCCTTCAATTTGCAGTAATCATGCATACTAATATTATTTATAAAGTTTGGAGTAATAAAACAAAAGATCACAACAAAATATAAGATCTCATCTTATCATATTGTCTAACTCCTAAACTCCCTTACAAGACTATATTGACCATGTTGATCACCCATAATTTAAGACTGTAGATAGTGTTAGAATAAGGTTTGGATAATGTATCTAGCTTAGACATTACATCCAACAATCTAAAGTATTTTCTCCGACCAACCAAAGGATAGTGTAAAAAATCTTTCAGTAGACTCTAGTAGTTGGTCTTCCTTCAATCTTCTTCTCCTCAACCAACCGAAGGACAATGTATAAAAACTTTCAGCAGACTCTAGTAGTTGGTCTTCCTTCAATCTTCTTCTGATGTACTACACACCCATTTTTTTAATTATACTCCTGTAAGATTTAGGGTTTAGAGTCATGCTAAAAACATTTTCTATATCTACAATTCTACTCCTAAAGATAATTTTGTTCCTTTCTTTTTGAATATTCCATATAATAATGACTATCCAAATGTATTTCTATATTCTATTTTCTTTTCAATTTAATTCTAAGAAGTAGAATTGTTGAGAATGACTTTTAGCCTAGTCATGGTTTACTATGTTGCCCCTTATCCAACTATAACACTTATGACAAGCTTTATATTAATCACTGAATACTTAAAGAGCAAGTGACATATTGATTCTCCTTGCTTATCACAGAAAATCCAAATCCAAGTGTTATTTTGTGCTATTATTCCTCTATTTGTCCAATGATCCGTTGTTGTCACTTTATTCTGGAAAACTCTTCAAGCTAGAGATTGTGTAGATGGCAAGGTTTTTACCTTCTAAAACATTTCAAACACCTCTAAATTTCTCCCTATAATGATTTAGTTCAGTTTTTTATATGTTAATTTTACCGTATATTGGTCATATTTCTCCATTTCCATTCATCCTCTAGGCTCTTTTTCAAGTTTGTTTGAGTCATTTTTTACATAAATTCATTGTTCAGGTGGGTTCCTCACTCAGACCATAACCTTCTTTACTCAAAATCTCATTCTCATTAATTTCTTGTCACCTCTCTATCTCAGTATTTACATAACCATTTGATATATATTCCTAACTCAACTCAATTATTTTCCAAAAATAAAATTTTTCTTCAAGATCTTACTTTCCACTCAACAATTTATCAAACTAATTTACTAAGAAAGTAGTCTAAACTAATGAGACACGTAAAAAAGAATACTTAGATAATTGTTTAGAAAAAACAATTTTAAAAAATACTTGAAAATATAAAAATATATTATGAAAGAATATCTATTGTGCTTGTTGCAACATCACAAATTTTTAGTAGCTAACTGAAAAATTGAGAGTAGAAACAAACCATAATAAAAATATTTATACTTTCTTATTCTTTTATCTTTCTTTTTTATAATTTATTAATGAAAATATTTTGTTGCTATTACTAGTGAACAATTTCATAAAAACACATGTAGCAAATTATTTAGTCACCAAATTTATATTGGGTCATTAATTGGCTATTCACATTTTGTTCGCTTTTTCTAGGTTATTGGTATCATTAAATGATCGGGACCAACTTACCCATAGAATTTAATTTATCGGTTATTAATTTAATCATGAAATTTAAAACATATAATGATATATTTAATGATAGTAAATCGGTCGCTAAAACTATATTTATTTAAAATTATTAACATGATCTCAACTTGGTTTCAAGTATGACTTTTCATATTGTCGAAGGAAAATTTTGATTACTAAAATTATTATACCAAAAATATCATTTAGCAACGGACAAATTAATTATCTCTAATGTTGTAATTTTTTTCTTGATTATCTAAAAATATTTGAACTTCATGAGAAAAGTGGCGTAATTTTAATAACACTTATGTAAAAGAATACTTGGATTAATTGCATAAAAAATAATTAAAATATACTTGAAAAAACCGTAAAATGTATTATGAAAGAATATTTATAATGCTTAGTGTTAATGAATTTTAGTAATTAACCAAGAGTTAATTCAGTGAAAAGAAACAAAGCCATAAAAAAATATTTATATTTTCTTGTTTTTTTTCCTTATCTTTCCTCTTTTAAAATGGGATTTTGCAGGAAAAATAAACTCAAACTTTACAAAAGTTTTCAAAACAAAATTTAACTTTCATTCATTAACTTTTTGTTCCACTCAAATTATGACCATTTCCATTTAGATGTTGGTGATCAGATACATCATCTTGGATGGTAGAGATCTTCACTATTCATGGAAAGCAAACTTCCAAAGACAGAAAAATTTAAAACCAACAAAAGAGAAAATGCACTCAAAGATTATGAGAATGAAATGATAGAATACACGAACAACATCCCAAAATAAAAATAATAAAGAAAAAAATTAACGTCTTATCCCACACAACAAAATATTTGTTATTTCAAATATTCATTTCATTAAGATGGTGACTCTCCATTCCATTGATCTTCTCGTTTCAACACTTTTACTAATATACTTTGAATAAAATTAAATATATATATATATATATATATATATAACATTTTTAAAGTCAAGTAAATATCTTGATGATTTAGAAATACAAATTTGAATTATCAACTTTTTATGTTCCAAAACATGGAAACAAACAACTGGGGAGAAAGAAGAGAACGTGTAGCATAATTTGTGGTGTAAATTATGAATAAATTGGGATGTGAGAGAATCAAAGATAGAAAATAGATGCAGAAAGTTTGATCACGTTCGTCTAAGATGTTAACAATTCACATGCCTTGCTTTCACGTATTTGTTGAAGGAAGAATAGAATTTTTGCATTGCATGTGTGGACACAAACACTTCAAATCCAAATTTTGTTGCTTGATTAGTCACATCGAAGATTTTTTTAACCTTTTTATGTATCCAACATGTATTTTACAAGATGTTCTTTAAAACTTGTAGCATGATGCAAACTAACTTAGAACAAAAACAACTTTTTTTATTATTATTATTATTATTATTACTATTATTATTATTATAATACACACATATATATATATAATTTAAGGTGGACGGTGTTTAAGATCTCAAGATAACATAACATTATTTAAAAGATAAAGTAAAATTATATTATATAAATTAATATAAATTTTATTTTAGAAATTAATTTTATGATGATAAATTAAGTTTAAAATTTATTTTTAATATAATATTAAAGTTTATTCTAAAAATATTTATTAAATTTATTATTTTATTTTCTATTATATTATTATCAAATCATTCACAAATATATAATATTTTATTTAAGATATTCCGTTTTCGGTACGAGAAAATGTATTAAAATAAGTGAATATAAGTGTTACTTTAAAACTCAATTAAACTCAATCCATTTCATAATATTAAAAAAATAATATTTAATACTTAAATCTATCACTCACATCTGTATGAATTTTGTATGGTCAAAAATAATGAAATTGATATATTTGGATGTGTTGCATTTTGTTTGGGCATCTATTTTATTTCTTTAACTTTTCTAGTTGAATATTCTTGTTTTAGTATCGAAAGACGTTGAATTTCGTGTTCTTCTTTTAGTTTTTAGTGCTGAGAGCATTTTGAACTTGCTTTTTCATTGAAAGCCATTAATCAACATGGTATGTCACTGATTCAACTGTTTAGTTATTTATTATATATTTTTATTTAATGCAAAAAGTGAGACGGTGTGTATTTCTATGCTTAATGAAAATATTTATACGCTTAATGATAGAATAACTTTTTTATTTAAGAAAACGAAAAGGATAAATTTATCTGACGCAATATTATGGCGAAGAATAGAATTTTTTTTATATTGTTCACTTATATTTTTTTAACTTAATTTTTAGTTTTTAATAAATAATAATTATTCCAATCAGAAATACAAGTATTATATATCAGAAATTAAAAGACTAACTTTTTTTATGCTTAGAATTTTTTGAAATAGATTTTGTCTTCTCAATTGTTCTTCCATGTTCTCAATCAAAAACACCTATTAGTTATGGAGATGGTCGTAGAAATCTTGATATGTTATAAATTAACTATATTTCAGAAAATTGTGTAAAATCACTTTAAAAGTACAGAATAATTAAGTAATATATATATTCAGTTAATTAGAAAAAAATTAAAAAAAATAGTATAAAATTTTATATTGACAAATTGTTAGCATCATTTCTGAGAAGCTTACATCAACATCACATAAAGTAGAAACTATAAAAGGCTGGAATGCACTTAAGAATATACCTTTGGTGCCTTACAACAATTTGCATCATTCCAAAGTAAATAATAATTTATTTATTAACAATTTTTGTATAATCATTTATTAAGGGAAAGAAGTTTTTATTCTATTAATTAATGCTCATAATTATTTAATCAAAATTGTACAAAATATTTTTAAATCATCGACCAATCAATTTTTTAACTGGATTTTGAAAAAAAAAAAAACTAAAGTAAGAAGTTTTTATATTTTTTAAATTAAAAATAATATTTATTAATTGAATAAATCTTCTATTAAATGTAGTGCATTATTTAAAATATTTCGATTTTTAAATGAAAAATATAGCTTAATAATGACTTAGGTTTTTTTTTTCAAAGAGAGAATAGAGTAAGAAACTAATAAAGTGGCTTATGATGTACATGTATACTAGCGTTTTTTTAATATAATCCTATTCTCTCTTATTTTTTACTGTTTGTGTTACATGTTAAATTTTTATTTTTATCTTTGTACTTTATTTTGTTTATATTTATACCTAATAAATTTTTTAACAAAATTAACACTTATCCAGTTTGAAAACTTTATATAGCTTAGCTTATAAAAATAACTTTTGACTTCAACAGAATTATAATGAGTAAACGATTTAATTACGTTAAATTCATATATTAGGTTTAAGGTCAAATTATGTTAGCAATTGTTTTGAATTTAAATAACAAAGTTCTACAGTATAGTGCTACCAATAAAATTGTAAATAACATTAATCAGTTCTATTATACAAGATGAGCAATGTAATTAATATATCGAATATCCTTTCTTAACTATAATACATATATATATATATATATATATATATATATATATATATATATATATATATATATATATGTTAATAATATTTCAAACACTTTTTAAATATAGATTAATGTATGAATTTATCTAGTAAAATGATATTCAATAATAAATATATATTCATATCTTATAAAAAAAATTATATTAAATAAGAGATATTAACAATTGATCCATTTAAGCATCTCATATATGTAAACTGACTTCATTTATCAAGATAAATTTAAGACATATAAAAGATGATATGTCGAAAATATTATTTAAGCGACGTATACTTGTTTGAGCGACAAATATTGAAAAAATTTATTTTATATTCTTTTTTTAAGAAAAGTATTTCCATTTGATCAAAGTATGTACCAAAATTCAAAATTGAAACTACAAACTCAAAATTTAAATATGTACCAACACATGTAATCATGCACCAATTTTTCTATCAATCTACAGTAACCACTCCAAATTATATAATGATTCTCAAACAAAGTCTTCAACATTTATAAGTGTATACATTGAAAACTTACACATCAAAAGTCAAATTCATCTTATTTTTTAAATCAAGCTCATTTACAATAAATTAATGAAACTATTTTCTTTTACTTGAAAAACACGTGTAATCTAAGAAATAACTAGAAAAGACTTGAAGAGCACCAACTTCTAGAGTTCCTAAACAGTATAACCAAATAAAATCAAACTAGTTAGAAAATCATTTTTTTCAATTAAACAAACCAATAGTAAACTTAAATACTAATAAAAAAAATTGAAAGATGTTCATATACTCTTAAATGAAATTTGACTAAATAATAATTCTTCTTACCTTACCAACCATTGCAAGCAGAATCTAATATTAAAAATATTATTGATGAGAACTCGTGAAAAATTAAAATAGATAAGAAAAATTTTTGTTTTTGTTTGTATGGAAGAAAGAAGAGAAGAAAATGATTTTCCAACATAAACTATTTAGTTAAAAACTACTTATTTAAATCTCTTTAGATATTTCGAAAAATATTGACTGATTCTATTAATGATTAATATTTAGATAGAAACTAAAATTTATTTTAGTCTGTTTTTAACATCTACATAACTCATTATCCAAAAAAATCGAATTCAGTTTAACACATATTAATATCTTGTCAGTACATATTTTTAATTTAGAATAATAATATGGAATTAAAAAAAAAAATTGGTGACGGTGTGCTAATTAAAAATTGTTGAACTCTGTTGTTGGGGGCCAATAATTCCTTTAATTTATGAAAATGTTTTTGACTATTAAGTATTGACTATCAGCCCCAACCCAATTTGGAGCATGGGCCCATTTGCCCCAATCATTGGTTTATTTGTAATTGCCTTTTCAATGCAAAACAAAAATTCTAATTTTTATTTTATTGTTACAACCCCACTTGCATCTTGACCACACCAAACATGTTACGTTGATAGATCTGAAAACTTCACTACAAATTCAATCATGTTAGCCACATGCTTCACTATTACTTTAAAACCAATCACAATAAATCAAAATTCGTTGTCTTCATGTGCAGCCCAAAATGATTAACCAATCCCAATTTTTGTACTCATCCATTTCTCTTCTCTATATTTATGACTACACGTAACCTCTACCATCCTCATAATTCTAGACAAATCCTTTGCTTATTTTTCATTTTCATTCCCAATTAAGAACATGCACCTCTTACTTAGCCATATTATTAGCAACACAAATGTTTCCCATTAGTAAGTAGTAGTTTCTTGTAATGACTGATTGGTGTAAAAGTATGATCAAACTCAGCAATGTCTCTCACAATTGTGGTCGTTTTTCTTCCTTTTATCCTACTTTCATTTTGTTGTCAAATGAGACAAAACTAGCAGTGCAGCACCAACATCATTTCCAACATCATTGGATGAACAAATTTCTTTAACAGATTACAAACTATACCTGATCAACATAGTAGCTTTTGATCTCATGAAAACATTGCATACTTTTATTGTTATCATCAATTAACACATACTTGTACAAACAAACAACACAAATCCATTTTCAGTCTTAAATGTACTTAGATGATTGAGCACTAAACTGCTAAGAGTATCATTGAAAAAGTGAAAAGCAAAAAAATCAACACTGAATTTCATTTCCAAACCCCTCTGTAGATCTATTAACAGGAATCAAGGATGTAGGTGGTTTGGTTACAGCAGCTAAAATATCAGTATATCCAACCACACCGACCAAAACATCGTCATTGTCGTCCTCGGTCACCCAAACATGAGTTGCCCTGTGAGATAGCATCTGAGCCAAGACTGCAGCCAGTGAACTAGTGAGTTTACATGTCAGAGGTGCACTCCTACCCCTATACATGCTCCTGGAACCAAAACTGTGACTTCCAGAATTGCTGAAGAACCCAATACTCCTGCTACTGAATTTCCTTGGTTTCCTTGAACCATTAACTAAATCACTGTTTCCAGTTGGGGAATCTACACTGAACTCAGGCAGTGACCTTGAGCTAACATTATCTTCAACTCCCATCACAAACTGTCCGGCTGAGAGATTTGCCAAAGCCCATGCTGCTGCTAAGTAATCACATTTCCATAACTTGCATGCAGAGATTTCTCCAAGGATCTTACACTGACCATCTGGTGTGTTTTCTGTCACAGCAACTGCACATGGATCTTGAGGAAGCTTTTCAGTGGCTGCAATGGCTGGAGTAGAGGATTCAATATAGCTGTAGTCTGCATTAATTGCTCCAAGAGCAACAATGGAAGTGAGAGGAAGGGGAGCCAAAGCGCCAAGACAACCGATGATGAAACGGAGAACATCTTCTCTAGAGAGACAACAGTACTTGTCACGGATAACAGTGCCGGAAGTAGAGGGGCTCCAATTCAAGTTAGGAGGCAGATTGTTGCTGCTGTTGGTAGGAGAATCATTATTCCTGAGCCACTTGCCGTAGTAGATAACTGAGAATCGCTTACTCATGCCCTTCCATGCCACACTCTTCGGAACAAGCAGACGTTTCACACCTTGTTTCATCATGTCTAGTGCATCTATCAACCTTGATTAGAGGAAATAAAATAACATTAAGACTGTGTTTGAAAACTTAGAAATCCGAATCATGTACATGCTGTTTGCCTAAGTTTGGCTTTCAAGTACTTCATAATCAAATAACGTTACAAAATTGGAATGACTATTTTGAATTTCCGAAAATGTGAATGCAAAGAAAATGGGAAGAAAATAAGAAAACCTTTGATTCAGATATAACCTGGCTAGCTTAACCAATCTTTTATTAGAATTGTTGACTAGCTTTAACTCAAACTAATAAAAAAAGCTACTTTTTCAATCTTTAAGCAATTACCAAATACAAATTTTATAACCAGATTCATTATACCTAGCTATGAGGTCTTTAAGGTTCACAAACACACCCCCTTAACATATTCCTTGTCAGATAATCACTTCGAAAGTTTCAATTCTCCCATCTTAATACATCGCACATTTTTTTACAACCAAATGCTTCGCCTTAGTTCTTAAAAAAGAAATAGTAGCCACTTGATTTGAAGCTTTAGGCCTTCTAAATTTAGGATCATATTATAAGTTTCCAATTTCTTTTGAGAAAATAGTGGATAATCAATATCAACACGGCAAAAAAACAAAGGACCATAAAATAGAGTGAAAAGATACTAAACAAATATTCTGATTAACTTAGGCATTGCACCTTAAACAGGGAGAAGAGATGGTAATTGGCAAATATCAGATACCACTACTATCCCCTGGATGCATTTGGTAACTAGCAGCAAAAAAACATTATTTTATGGATTCAAATATCTGGTAAACTTTGTATGTTCCTTGTGTAATGAGCAGATGAAAGCCATACACTTACACATTAACGAAAGAATCTATATAGAGCTCAGGATGACAGAATCAAACTAAGAATATATGTGGTATTTAATACAGACATATACCATTATTAGATGCCTTTGATACAAGAGTATAAGATACCAAAGCATATGATACAAGGGAATTTAATATCCCATTGTTTGACATGAAAACTCAAGTTATCCAGCAGCTTACTTAAGAATCTTAAATTCCCTCGCATTGTGGGAAGTAGAAATTCTTGTAACTGAATGGAATCCAATTCCATCGGGGAGCAAAGATGCTGATGATGAAATCCTCTAACCCCGGATGCCTAGATGAAAATGATTGTGCACCAATCATTTCCCAGACACCTCATTTTTTACAGCAACATAAAACACAATCCTCTCTCGAAACAAAACACAAACCACCCACGTACATAACATTCTTATCATCACCAATGCCAGATCATGCAGTTAACACTGATACCCACTGCCACTAAATAAATCAATCCACAAACTCACAACATAGAGAGGCTAATAGAGTCACACACATACTATTCTAGCTAAAGCAAGTGTAAAAACATGGCTCGGTTAATATAAACAAGAGTTTAATTTCATAGACAGTACAAAAAGAATTTCAAATCGTCAACTAATAAAAAAACACTTCAGATATATGTTTTGAAATAGTATAGAAGTCAAAACCTGTAATTGTGCTTGAATGAAAGTGTAATTTACTATGAGAGTGTGTTCTAATTAAAATTCTATGATCAAATCGCATAGTAATTGAAACAGGTGCTGACCTTGTAGCAGGGTCAACAACCCTGAGCAGCGAATTGTTAGGAACAACAACCTCAGAAACAGGAATTTTCAAGGCCTTGTCCTGATCCTCCAAACACTGACTCTTAGCCAAAAACGCAACTATGTCAAACGAACTAAGGATACCAACAAACCTCTGCTGCCTCATCTCACTATTCTCAATCCCCACATGAGATCTCTTTTTCCAAATGGGTATGCTCCCTTCAGGGGACTCTCCGATCGCCCTAATCGCGGACTCCACCGTCTCACTCTCGTGAAACTCCACCAGCTCCGGCTTCCCCACCGTCAGATCGCCCACCACGTGGTACACAAACACCGACGCCATCAGAATCCAAAAGGGCGGACAAATTCACAAGAAAAATCGGATTTTTATTAAAAGTTAAAAAAAATCAAAAACAGAGAAAGGTTTGCTTTTTCTGGGCTATAAGAGGGTGTGGAGGAAGATGAGAAGGAGGTCGAGGGCGTTGATGGGGGGGCGGTGGAGGATCAAGTGAGAGAAGGAGTTAGCCATTGGCATGGATGGAGAACAGAAAGGTAAAGGCCCATTCAATTGAATCGGATCAGAGAAAGAGAGAGACAACTGAAGAATCGGTCAGTGAAAAAAGGGGTTGTGGATTATAGGGAAAATATGATATGGAGAATTGGATTGGGTTGGTCCTTTTGGGGACAATAGGAAGAGAAATGACAGAGGTGAATCGATGCTTAATTCGGTTGGCAACAACTCAGTAAGAAGGAATGAGAGAGACACAACACAACACCAAACACAACAAAACAACCTTCAATTTATCGAACCAGAAAGAAAGAGAGTCACACACACACAACACATGATGTGTCAAGTGTGACTCTTTGTGTGGCCACCTGCATCAGTGTTCATTTTGTCAGACTCTTCTGTAATTTCAATTCTTCACGTTTTTTCTCTAATTCATCACAGTAATTATTATTTGGTTTTTAAATAATATTATTGTTTTATTTTAGTTTTTCAGTTAAAAGGATCTCTACTTGATTGTGATTAACACGTGGTTGATTTTCACTAATAAAGTCAAAACTAATTATGTATTACCTAATATAGGTTGTAATAGACTTCCATTTCATTATTATTTATGTTTATTCTATTTTTTATTTATAAGAAAGTTAATTAGCTTTTATGTTTGTAAAGTGAATCAACATCATCATTTATTATAATTGCTACAAAATATATTAAGAGTTCATAAACAGCTACAAAATAACATATTTTAAAAATCTTTTAAATACATACCATTATGGTTTATTAATAATATTATTATTGATAAAAATAAAATTCCCCTGTTTTTTCCCTTGTGAAACATTTACAATACTATTATCAAATATAATTTAACTTCTTTTAGTATATATATATATATATATATATATATATATTAATATTATATCAAAGTCAATTTTCTACTCGTAAACATATTCTTGAGCTAGTTTTTGTTAATATTATTTTCCTACAACATTCTCTATTCCTATCTAATTGAGTTGATTCATGTCTTTCTAATATATTCTATTTTTTTTTTAAAATATGATTATCACATTTGATAAATATTCATAAATAAAAAAATATTATACACTAAAGTTAAAAAAATTCTTATAATATTTTTTTATTAAACACTAATAAATATACATCTTTAAACTATCAATCTCGTTTATTTAAATAATTCAAAGATATAAGCTTAATTGGTTAACTTTGATCTCATAAGTTAAAACAATATTAAATACACTTGATTTAAGTCTCATAATACTTGTGCATTAAATTATATTTACATATTTGTATCTTTCATAACACTTTTATTAAGTTATCACTACTATAAAACTACATAATAAAAACTAATTCACTCATATGAATACATAAATTCAATATATGACATATCAAATGCAATTATTTTTAACATAACAAATTAGGTCATTGAAAATTTCTTCATTCTCATTACCTAATCTTTCCTTATACCGTATATCATATATTATATACTTCTAGCTCAAATTCAAACATTAATAACATTATATCATTTTTTATTTTAAAGAGTAATCAATCATAAAAATATATCAATTAAGGTTATACAGTTTAATATAGAAAAACATCTTCATAATAAAAATCAAAATATAAAAAAAGTTATGACATGATATATATATATATATATATATATATATATATATATATATATATATATATATTTGTGTATAT